>Ga0302324_100022665_pt1 | contig 12190 bp, 12 predicted proteins | sample Palsa_T0_1_FD_201949 | JGI IMG/M metagenome (GOLD analysis project Ga0302324, IMG submission 201949) | Peat permafrost microbial communities from Stordalen Mire near Abisko, Sweden - Palsa_T0_1 | ecosystem: Environmental > Terrestrial > Soil > Palsa > Peat permafrost | place: Sweden: Abisko...
TCGCGCGCGCGCTCGTGCACGAGCCACGCCTGCTGATCCTCGATGAGCCCACCGCCGGGGTCGACATCGAAGTGCGCCGCACCATGTGGGATTTTCTTCGCGAGATCAACGCCGGCGGCACGACCATCATCCTCACCACGCACTACCTTGAGGAAGCGGAAACCTTGTGCCGCGACATCGCCATCATCGATGGCGGCCACATCGTGGAGCGCGACCGGATGAGCCGCCTCTTGGGCAGACTGCATACCGAAACCTTCGTGCTGAACCTGAGGAATGCCGTGACGGTTGCGCCCCGGCTTGAGGGGTATCTTTCGACCCTGCAGGACGATCACACCCTGGAGATCGAAGTGTCGAAGGAGCAGAACCTGAACGACATCTTCCTGCGCCTGTCGGGCCTGGGGATCGAAGTCGTGAGCATGCGCAATAAGGTGAACCGTCTGGAGGAGATTTTCATGCGCCTCGTCGAGCAGCGCGTGCATCCGGGAACAGCGCCGCTCGTCGAGGCGGCGCGCGGTGCTCATCCGTGATGGACGCGAACGTTACACCGCCGTTCGATCTTGCGCGCATCCGCTGGATCGGCCTTATGACCATCACGATCCGCGAGTACCACCGCATTATCCGGATCTGGGGCCAGACTCTGGTACCCGCCGCGGTGACGTCGATTCTGTACTTCGTCATTTTCGGCAGCCTCATCGGGCGGCGCGTCGGACAGATGGGCGGCTTCAGCTATAAAGAGTATCTCGCGCCGGGCCTCATCATGATGCAGGTCATCACGAGCTCGTACGCGAATGCCGTGTCGTCGTTTTTCGGCGCGAAGTTCGGCAAGCACGTGGAGGAGATGCTGGTCGCGCCGCTGCCCAACTGGATCATCATCCTGGGCTATGTCTCGGGGGGTCTCCTGCGCGGGCTCATGGTCGGCGCCGTCGTGACCGTCGTCTCGCTCGTCTTCACCGACCTGCGCGTGCATCACCTCTTCATCATCGTGGCAGCGGTGCTGCTCACCGCGACGGTGTTTTCCCTGGGCGGTCTTGTGAACGCGGTGTTCGCCAAGAACTTCGATCAGGTGAACTGGATCCCGGCGTTCATTCTGACGCCGCTCACCTACTTCGGCGGCGTGTTCTATTCGGTGTCGCTGCTGCCGCCCTGGGCGCAGCAGCTCTCCTACTTCAACCCGATCCTGCACATGGTGAATGCCTTTCGCTACGGCTTTCTCGGCGTCTCGGATGTGAATATCTGGCTCGCCTTCGCGCTCACCGCTGCGGCTGCGGCCGCGCTGTTCTTTATTCTTCTCACGCTCATGAACCGCGGCACGGGGATTCGCGAGTAGTCCGTCGCGGGACGAGGGCTCGCCTTTAGACAATTTCCCCGCCGGCGCGCTGCGGCGCGGCGCCGCTGCATCGCGACTGCGGCGTGTTATGCAAAACGCAACAAAATCTTCATGTTAGCGTCACTTCGCTGCATTACAGCGCGCTCATTGTGGCCACACGCAAGCACCGCGCGGCCGGCCGCGCGCGCCTGTGGCACTTATGAGAGCGACGCCATTCAGCAGCTTTCTGGCTCGGATAGATACGGCGGATTACCGTATCTGCCGCCGTCTGAATCGCGGCGCTTCCTGGTCGCTCGTGCGCAAGCCTTTCCAGATCGCAAGCCGCCTGGGCGATGGCATCGCCTGGTATCTCCTCATTCTTGCGCTGCCGTTTTTCTACGGAACTTCCGCGGTGAGGCCAGCGATCGTCATGGCGATGACCGGCGTGCTGGGCGTTGCCGTCTACGCTGCGTTGAAGCGAGTCTTCGTGCGCGAGCGGCCGTTCATCCGCCACGCCGCCATCTCGCAGGCGGGCGCGCCGCTCGATCGCTACAGCTTCCCGTCCGGCCACACGCTGCATGCCGTGTCGTTCGCATGGCAGGCAAGCGTACATTTCCCGGCGCTCGCCTGGGTGCTCTTGCCGCTCGCGCTCCTCATCGCCGCCTCGCGCGTGGTGCTGGGACTGCACTATCCGACCGACGTACTGGCCGGCGCCGCGGTCGGCGCGTGGCTCGCCGAGCTCGGCCTCGCGTTCACCTAGCGTGCGCGTTCTATTTGTCTCGGACGTCTACTTCCCGCGTGTCAACGGCGTGTCGACGTCCGTGCGCACTTTCCGGCATGACCTTGCAGCCTGCGACGTCGAGACGGTGCTGGTCGCCCCGGATTACGGCCGTTCGGATCCAGAAATCGCAGAACCGGTCCTGCGCGTCGCCTCGAGCGGCGTCGTAGGCGACCCGGAAGACCGCCGCATGCGCTGGGGTGCGCTGATGCGCGCGCTCGAGACTCTTGCCTGCTGCGATTTCGACCTCGTCCACATCCACACTCCGTTCATGGCGCACTACGCCGGCGTGCGCGCCGCAAGGCTCTTTAAGATTCCCTGCATCGCGACCTATCACACCTTCTTCGAGGAATATCTGCATCACTACGTGCCCGTGCTGCCGCGCATCCTCGGACGCGCGCTCGCGCGCCGCTTCACGCGCTCGCAGTGCCAGGATGTGGCCGCGCTGATCGCGCCATCCGAGCCGATGCGCGAGGTGCTCCTAAGCTACGGTGTGCAGACGCCGATCCATATTGTGCCGACGGGGCTCGCGGCCCATCGCTTCCGCCCGGGCAATGGCGCGCGTTTTCGTGCCGCGCACGACGTGTCCGCGGATCGACCGCTCGTGCTCTACATCGGCAGGGTCGCGCACGAGAAGAACATCGATTTTCTGGTGCATGCATTCGCTAAGGCGCGCGCCACGCTGCCCGATGCGCTGTTCGTCATCGCAGGCGAAGGCCCGGCGCGCGCGGCGCTGCGGCAACTCGTCGCAGCACTCGGGCTTCACGAGCACGTACGTTTCGTCGGCTACCTGGATCGCGACACCGGGCTCCTCGACTGCTATGCCGCCGCTGACGTTTTTGTTTTTGCGTCGCGCACGGAAACTCAAGGTCTCGTGCTGCTCGAGGCCATGGCTCAGGGTGCTCCGGTCGTCTCGACCGCCAAGCTTGGCACGCGCTCGGTGCTGAAGGAGGCGTGCGGCGCGCTCATCGTCGAGGAGGAGATCGGCGCGTTCGCGGCCGCGGTCGTGCGCGTGCTGCAGGATCGGCCGCTGCGGCTGATGCTTTCAAGGCAAGGCCGCATCTACGCGCAGGAGTGGTCATCGCTTGCCATGGCGCGGCGCCTCGCGGATCTGTACCGCGCGATGAGTCCCGTCGCCGCGACGAGCCGCGCGGCGCGACTTAATTCAGTTTCCGTTCAGCCCGCTTTGACAAATTCTCCGTCGTGAACCGGCGACACCCGCTGGCGTAGCTTTCCGGCAGTCCTTCGGCGTTCGGGCGCCCGATGTTCTGCGCTACACTTCCGCTCGTACCAGGGGCGTGGTTCACCCGGAGCGGGCATGATTGCCAAACGCGCGTTGATCGTCGACGACTCAAAGTCTGCGCGCCTGTTCTTGTCGCGGATCCTCGAAAAGTACGAACTCGACGTCGACACGACCGAGACCGCCGAGCTTGCCATCGAATACCTCACGAACCAGCGGCCCGATGTGATCTTCATGGATCACCTGATGCCCGGAATGGATGGCTTCCAGGCTCTGCAGGCGATCAAGAACAATCCACGTACCGCGACCATTCCGATCATGATGTACACCTCCCAGGAGGGAGAGCTGTATCTGGGACAGGCGCGCGCGCTCGGCGCGGTCGGGGTGCTGCCAAAGCAGATCAAACAGGCGGACGTCTCGAAGGTTTTGTATCAGCTGCACCTCGTGCAGGACCGGCGCACGACGGCGCAGATGAGCTTCCAGCCGGTGAACTTAGAACCGCTTGATGAGCCGGCTGCGCCGGCGGTAACGCCCGCATCACAAACGCCGTTGAGCGATGCGGCACTGCGCGAGCAGGTGGCTGAATTGCGCCAGGCGCTGAACGCCAGCATCGATCATCAGTTCGAGCGCCTGTCGACGGAATTGCGCGCGCTCCTGAACGATGCGCTGCCCGCGCCGCAGATGCTGCGCGGTGCGCTCGAGGCGCGCTCCTGGGGTTGGGCGGTTGCCGGCGTTGCCGTAGCGGCGGCTCTGGTCGCGACCGCGCTGTGGCGCCACGAGGTGAACCTGCACGAGGCCGTGCCGGCACCTGTGCTTGCAGCGCCGCATGCGGCAGCACCCAAGAAGGCGCCGGTGGTCGCAAGCGCCGTTTCGGTTGCACCCGGCGCCGCGCCCGCCGAAGCGCAGGCGCCGCCGCTCATTGAGCCGGTGCCCTACAGCGAGGATGCTCTCGCCGGGGCGCGGCTTGAAAAGGTGAGTCAGCTGCTTGACCGGCTCGCCGCCGAGAATTACGCAGGCGTCGTCGACGTCAAAGCTTTCGCGGGACGCTATTGCCTCGTCGGCAATGCCGCGGACGGCTACTCGCCGGCGCCCGAGGAGCTGCCGTTTACAAAATGCGATCTCATCGGCAATCCCCGCGAGACGACACCGCAGACCGCGCAGCGGTCGTTGCCGTTTGCGAACCTTCTCGGGGAGATCCGCCACAAGACGCACGGGGCGCTCAATGTTGAGCTCACCCTGGGCGATGCGGCTGCCACGGTCGCGCCGTATCCGCAGGTCTCCTCGGATCTTACGGCGGGACAGTGGAACCGCGCGGCGAGCGCCAACAACCACATCGAAATCCGCGTGCACTGACTGCGTCCGCTTCTGCCGATCGTGCCATCAAGCGTAGTTGAAGATTTTCGTCCGCCGCGCTGGCTGCGCAACCGCCACTTGCAGTCGATTCTGCCCAGCATGCGCATACGGCGCAGCTGGGTCGTGCCGCGCACCGCGACTTTGCGCGCCGCGAGCCAGGAAATTCTGCTCGATTGCGGCGATGGCGTGCGCCTGCAGAGCTTTCACGCCGATCCGGCGCGTGCAGGAATCGCGCGGGTCGGCCGCACCGCGGTGCTGGTGCATGGCTGGGAGGGCAACGCGGAATCGCTCTACATCCTCTCCTTGGGCCAGCAGCTTTTTGATCTCGGCTTTGATGTGGTACGCCTCAATCTGCGCGATCACGGCGAGACCCATCACCTGAACCGCGAGCTCTTTCATTCCTGCCGGCTGCCCGAAGTGGTTGGCGCGGTGCGGCGCATCCAGGCGCTGTTTGCGGAAAGCCCGCTGCATCTCGTCGGCTTCTCCCTCGGCGGTAACTTCGTGCTGCGCCTGGCGGCTGAAGTCGCAGCGACCGGTCTTCAGATCGCCGCTGTGATCGCGGTGTCGCCGGTGCTCGATCCGGCCGCGACGCTGGCAGCCCTCGAGAACGGCTTTCGCCCCTATCATCAGTATTTCGTGCGCAAGTGGCTGGCGTCGCTGTTCAAGAAGCAGGCGGCCTGGCCCGGCGAATACGACTTCAGCGCACTTGCCCGCGCACCCGATTTGAGAAGGCTCACCACCGAGCTCGTCGATCGCTTTACCGAATTTGCGACTCTCGATGACTACCTCGACGGCTATTCGATCACGGGCTCGCGGCTCGCGGCGCTCACGGTGCCGGCGAGTCTCATCACCTCGCTTGACGATCCGATCATTCCGGTCGCGGGCCTCGAGCGGCTCGCGCATCCGGCGGCGCTTAAAATTATTGTGACGCGTCACGGCGGCCACTGCGGATTTCTCGAGAATCTCGTCGCACCCAGCTGGGCGGAGCGCTGGATCGTGCAGGAGTTCAGTGCCGCGCTTTGCCAGGGGCGCCGTTAGCCGCCGCGCTTTTCCTCGAATCGTACGATCGGCTGGCCGCTCGTCACGGTGATCGCCCCTTCGACGATGGCGCCTTTGGCGATGGCGATGCTGCGCGCCACCACTTCCGCGCGGATCACGGCGGAGGAGCCGATTTCGAGTTTCTCGGTCACGACGAGCTTGCCGCTGATCGTGCCGGCGATCACCGCCCGCTGCGCGTGAATCTCTCCTTCCCAGGCCGACTCGGTCGCCATGCTGAGGGCGCCGCCGATTTTGCCGTCGCCGCGCACGATGCCACAGACGATGACGGGCCCCGGAGTCTCGATGTCGCCGGTGAGGTGACAGCCTGCGGCGACAAAGGTCGGCGCGCCGCCACTTTGATCGAGCAATCTGCGCCGCGGTGTCTCGCTCATGGATATCCTCGCGAATTTTCCGCAACTGGTGGCTCGCGGCGGCGGCTAGAATACCCGCCGCAGGATGGTTGGTGGAGAGGATCTGATGAATCTAAGACGTGCGTGCGTTTGTCTCGTGAGTGTTGCGCTCTTCGCGGTGGTAAGCGGCTGCAGTCACGAACAGCGCGACTGGCACGCGGCCCAGGCCGCCGACACCATCGAGGCCTACGACCAGTTCGTCAAGGCGCATCCGGCGAGCGCGCTGTCCACCTCCGCGCGCTCGCGCATCGTGCAGCTGACCGAGGATCGCGACTGGCAGCGTGCGAGCACCACCGATACGGCCGACGCCTACCGGCAGTTTGTGGCGGAACATGCGCAGAGCAAATATTCGCAGGAAGCGCGCATCCGCATCGAGAACTTTGGACTGAACGGCGCCGCGGCGGCAGCACCGCCCAGTGCTGCGGCGGAAGCAGCCGGGCCTCCTCAGCCTGCCGCCGCACCGGCTGCCGCGCCGCGCCCACGCGCGCCGCACGCCGAGCCGCCCGCCGAAGCGGGAACCGGTCAAGGCTACGGCATTCAGCTCGGCGCCTATTCATCGCAGGTGCAGGCTCTGAAGCAGTGGCAGCGGCTCTCCTCGCGCTATAAATCAGAGCTTGGTGGTGCGGTCTCCAATGTTGAGCGCGGCAAGAGCAAAAGCGGGCATCACATCTATCGCCTGCGGGCGACGGTCGCAAACGAGGCGCGGGCGCGCTCGATCTGCGCGGCATTAAAGAAGCACGGGCAGGCTTGCGTCGTGGTGCGCCCCAGCAAGCGCTAAAGGCATACATTTGCACGTGCGCGGCCAAAGCTGACAATTCGCGTCACCCCTGACGGGGGTCCCGTTTCGACGTAAGCCATTGTTTATTAACGGATAGATTCTCTGGCACAGGCTTTGCTTTGTTACTCCTGCGTGGTTCGGTTTCGGGTCACGCAGGAGCATACGCACGACTTCCCCGGTCGTGTCGTATCGAGAAGTGCGAACAACTTCCCCGGTGTTCGCACCTGACGCCGCGATGCGCCTTCCCCGCTCGCGGCGTTTTTTTTACCACTGCCGAGGGTGGCGCCCGCCGCGCCGTTGCGCGCCCACCGCGCCGCGATCCCGCGCACCGCAGATGCGCAATCCTCGCTATCTTTCTTTCACGATCCGTTGCCGGCGCGCCATGCGTCTCGGTGCCACACTTGATTTAGAAGCCTGCGGCAGCATGTTTGCGCAAAGCAAACTTTGAAATCGCAATGGCCCACGACGCGCCCCCGGCGCGGGTGCGCAAGCTTCGCTGCTACACTAGGACACGTCGGCGCTGTGTGTTTTCGTTCGCTCAGTGATCTTCTGATATACGGCAATTTGAGGTGCGCCATGAGCGCACGCGCACGGGGCGGTTAGAATCCGCGCATGGAATACCGAGACTATTACCAGACGATGGGCGTGGCCCGAACCGCAAGCGCGGATGAGATCAAAAAGGTCTACCGCCGGCTCGCGCGCAAATATCATCCGGACGTCAGCAAGGAGAAGGACGCGGAGGCCAAGTTCAAGGAAGTCCAGGAAGCCTATGAGGTCCTGAGGGATCCGGAGAAGCGCGCCGCCTACGATCAGCTCGGCAACAATATGAAGACCGGGCAGGAATTTCGCCCGCCGCCGGATTTTGGCAGCGGCTTCGAATTCCGTGGCCGGCCGCAGGAGCGCGCGGATCCGGAGATGGATGCGCAGTTCAGCGATTTTTTCTCGTCGCTGTTTGGCGGCGCCGGCGGCTTCTCGCAAGCGGGAGAGATGCGCGGCCGCGGCGGCCGCGATCATCATGCCCGCGTCGACATCGATCTTGAGGAAGCCTTCCGCGGCGGTGCGCGCACGCTTGAGCTGCGACGCGCGCAGCAGGCCGCCGATGGCAGCGTTGAAATGGGCACGCACCAGGTGAAGGTCACGATTCCGGCGGGCGTGACCGACGGACAACAGCTGCGGCTGCAGGGCCAGGGTGAGCCTGCGCAAGGGGGCGGACGTGCAGGCGACCTGTATCTTGAGATCCACATCCGGCCGCACAAACTTTACGTGCTCGATGGCCGTGACGTCACGGTGACGCTGCCGATCGCTCCTTGGGAGGCGGCGCTCGGCGCCTCCGTGACGGTGCCTACGTTGGGGGGCCCGGTGCAGATGCGCATTCCGGAAAAGGCACAGGCGGGCCAGAAGCTGCGTCTGCGCGGGCGCGGCCTGCCAGGGGATCCGCCCGGGAATGAGTATCTGCAACTGTCGATCGCCTTGCCGCCCGCCGACTCGCCGCAGGCGCGTGCATTCTACGAGCAGATGCGCCGCGAGCTGCCGTTTGATCCGCGCGCCAACTTTGGGAGTTGAGACTTTTATGGACAGAACATTTGAGGCGCAGCTGACAGCCGAGGGCGAGTGGCTCTCCGTCACCCAGGTTTGCCGCGCGACCCCGATCGATTTCGCGGTCGTCATTGAGCTGGCTGAGCTCGGCGTCGTCTCCCCGCGCGGCAGTCGGCCGCAGGAATGGCAGCTGTCGGCGCGGGAACTCGTGCGTCTGCGCACCGCCGCACATCTCATCCGCGATCTTGGGGTGAACGTCAGCGGTGCGGCGCTTGCCATCGAACTCCTCGAAGCGCGGCGTGAGCTTGAAGCGCGCCTGACGGTGCTCGAGCGGTTGATCCAGGCGGCCGCCGGTTCCGGCTAGCCCTGCCGCCTCAGCTTTGTCCGAAGCCGCCGGCGCCTCCCAGATACACGGTTTCTTCCGGCGTTGAGGCGCGTCCCAGAAGGCGATTTCTGTGCGGGAAGCGTCCGAAGCGGTCGATGATCGAGGCGTGCAGCTCGGCGTAGCGGAGGTTCTTTGCAAAGCAGTCGTGCAGCGCCTGCGGCGCCTCATCGAGCAGGCGGCGGAAGGCTGCGACCGCCTCGTCCTGCACTGCGATGGATTCGCTGTGCTGCAGCGGCATGTAGAAGAAGATGCGCTCCACCGGATCAAGCGCCGCATCCGCGCCCGACTGCATGCCCGAGAGCGCAAGGCCGAGCGCCTGCTCGTCCCCTTCGAATGCGCGCGCGGAGCCGCGGTAGATGTTGCGCGGAAACTGGTCGAGCAGAATGATGAGGCTCAAGCGCCGGCGCGGGCCGTCGGCCCAGCTGGCGAGTTCCCCGGCGAGCGCCGCCTCGACACGCGAGACGAATTCGGCGCGCATCGCATCATCGCGCTCCTGGCGTTCCTGCCGCGATTCCTCGCCCGCAAACCACATGCGCATGCGCTCTTCGAGCGCCTCGCGGCTCATTGGCAGCTTGCCGAACCAGAATTCCCGCACCCGACGCGCTTCGTCCATTTGTGAACGAGCATACCAGCAGGCTCGCGCCTAGTCGGTCTTTGCCGCGGCATCCGTCTCGAAGAGCTTCTCCAGCTGCAGCGCCGACTCGCGCGTTGCGGCCACGAACTTCGCATCGTCTTCCTTGACCGCATACTGTTCGTCGAGTGTCTGCTCGTCGAGCTGGCGGAACTTGCGAACCGCCGAGCGCGCGACCGCCGGTGTGTCGCCGAGCTTCACCAGAACTGCCTCGGCCAACTCCAGGCTCGACCCCAACGTCTCGCGCACGATGTACTCGACGCCCTGATCCATGAGTGCGAAGGTATGCTGGCGATTGCGGGCGCGGGCGAAAATCCTCAGGCCCGGGAAATGTTCGTGCACCATCTCCGCCGTGCGCACCGATGCGTCGACATCGTCGATCGCGAGCACAAACAGATCGGCGGACTCAGCTCCGGCCGCCCGCAACAGATCCAGCCGCGATGCATCGCCGTAATAGATCTTGTTGCCGAAGCGGCGTACGAAGTCGACGTGCGTCTGACTCGAGTCGAGCGCGGTGAATTTGATGTGCCGGGCACGCAGTACGCGCGAGACGATCTGCCCGACGCGGCCGAAGCCTGCAATAATGACGCGATTGTCCTGCTCATCGATGGTGTCAAAGGCGCGCGCATCGGGGCTCATGAGCGACTTTCGCACCCGGTCGTGCAGCGCCAGGATGAGCGGCCCGATCATCATCGATAAGGTCACGACGAGGACCAGAAAGTCCGCCAGATGCGCATCGAGAATGCGCTGGCGCGCCGCAAGCGTGAAGAGCACGAAAGCAAACTCGCCGCCTGCGGGCAGGGTAAAGCCCATGCGCCAGGAAGCGGACGCCGCATGGCGCGTGGCCCTGCCCATCGCGGCGACAGCCAAGATTTTCAAGGCAAGATACCCGAGCGTCGCCTCGATGACCTGCAGCGGCTCTGCGCTAATGAGCCCGACGTTGGCGGACATGCCGACCGCAATAAAGAAGAGTCCGAGCAGGAGGCCCTTGAAGGGCTCGATGTCGGCTTCCAGCTCGTGGCGGAATTCGCTGTCGGCGAGCACCACACCCGCGAGGAAGGCACCCAGCGCCATCGAAAGTCCCACCTCATTGACGAGGAGTGCTGTGGCGATCACGGTCAGGAGCGCGGCGGCCGTGAACACCTCGGTCACCTGGATCCGCGCGACAATGCGCAGCGCCGGCCGCAGCACCAGTCGCCCGCCGACGGTGACGATCGCAATCACCGCGCAGAGCTTGACGAGCGCGACCCACCAGGGTGGGCCTGCCGGCGCGCTGTGCGACAGCGCCGATGCCGGTGACATGAGCGGCAGCACCGCGAGCATCGGCAGGACGGCCAGATCCTGAAACAGCAGGATACCGAAGGCGGCGCGGCCGTAGCGTGTTTTGAGCTCGTTGCGCTCCGCCAAAACCTGCAGCACGAGCGGCGTGGAGGAGAGCGACAGACCAAATCCGACGACCGCCGCAGTCATGGGGGGAAGCCCGAGCCACCACGCCGCGACTCCCAGGATCACGCTGCAGGAGAGCACTTGTGCGAATCCGAGTCCAAAGACGATGCGGCGCATGACCCACAGCCGCGTCGGCTGCAGCTCAAGGCCAATGATAAAAAGCAACAGCACGACGCCGAATTCGGAGGCGTTCAGGATGCTCGAGACATTGGTGATGAGCCTCAGGCCCCATGGGCCGATGATGAGGCCCGCGGCGAGAAAGCCCAGAACCGAGCTCATCTTGAGCCAGCGAAACAGTGACACCGCCACAACCGCGGCGGTCAGCAGGATCGCGACTTGCGCAAGCGAGATCATGAACTCCCCAAAGCGTCAGTCCGCCGGCAGGGGAATGAACTCAGTCTCCCCGGGCACCGGCGGGTAGCGGTTTGCCGCCCAGTCACGCTTTGCCATTTCGATACGCTCAAGACTCGACGCCACAAAATTCCACCAGATGAAGCGCGGCGTCGCAAAGCGCTCGCCTCCGAGCAGTATCACACGCGAGGTGCGCCGCGCAGAGGCCGTCACCGCATGGCCGCTCGAGAAGATGATGAGTTCGCCCTCGCCGGCCTGCACGCCGGACACCTCGATCTGCCCTTCAGCGACATACAATGCCTGGTCCGTGTAGTCGGCGCCGATCTCCAGGCGCGAGCCTTCCGAGAGGAGCGCATCAACATAAAGCGTCGGCCAGAGAAGCTCGACCGGCGAGCGCCGGCCGAATGCTTCCCCCGCAATCACGCGCAATTCGACGCCGTCAAAAGAGGTGCTCGGCAGGCTTGCCGATGGGTGATGCTGAAATCCTGGCGACACCTCCTCGTGCCCATCGGGCAACGCAACCCAGGACTGAATCCCGTGCAGGTGAACGCCGCGCCGCCGCTCGTTTTCCGGCGAGCGCTCCGAGTGCGCGATTCCCGAGCCGGCGGTCATCCAGTTGACGTCGCCCGGGTGGATCTCCTGCGCATTGCCCAGGTTGTCGCGATGCAGGATGCTGCCCGCGAACAGATAGGTTACGGTCGCAAGCGCGATATGCGGATGCGGCCGGACGTCAAGGCCGGCGCCGACGGGAAGCGACATCGGCCCCATGTGATCGAAGAAGATGAACGGTCCGACCATCTGCCGGTTCGCCGCCGGCAGCACCCGGCGCACGGAAAAGCCGCCCAGATCTCGTCTGCGACCTTCGATGACTTGTTCGACGCTCATATGCCCTCCTGGCCCGGTTGCCGATGATAGCCTTAAAAAAAAGGGACCTGCCC
>Ga0302324_100022666_pt1 | contig 12189 bp, 10 predicted proteins | sample Palsa_T0_1_FD_201949 | JGI IMG/M metagenome (GOLD analysis project Ga0302324, IMG submission 201949) | Peat permafrost microbial communities from Stordalen Mire near Abisko, Sweden - Palsa_T0_1 | ecosystem: Environmental > Terrestrial > Soil > Palsa > Peat permafrost | place: Sweden: Abisko...
GCCGCACTCGTCGCTCGGCTACAGGCCACCGGCACCAGCGGCGTTCGCGCCGCAAATGGCGGCTCTCCGGTCGCCTACGGCTCCCTGCGAGCCACCATTTGCATTACCCGATGAGGTTGTGATGTAAACTCTCTCACTCGCCGTGGTAAAAAAACTCGGTCCGGTCAAGGGGTGCGCCTGCTCGCGTCGAAATCTTCCGTAGTCGACGAAGACATTTCCGTCGGATGAACAATCATCGACGTTGTCGTTCGACCATTGCTTTAATTCGATGAGGACAACCGCGTCGATATTGTGATTGTCTTTCCCGAAAATCAGCGCATCGATTCGGCGCGTGGAGTAAGGAAGCTCATACTCGATAACAAGCTTGTTGGAGGTAAGATCAGTGTAGTCGAATGAATTTTTTAGGAAGTTTAGAGACTGCTGGCAGGCTCGAAATTCAGAAGGGGATACGGGTCGACTGTAATAACCCTCGTACCTCGAACGAATCTGGTCAGCAACCCGATTCTCAATAACAGCGGAGTTGAAATCCTTGATCGTTCCTTCGTAAAGCCGCATGTTAGGTGGTGATTGATCTCCTCAAATTAAGAGAAATCGAACTCTCGCCGCGAAGATGCTGTCCTAAGAGCCAATTGTTGTCAATAACCAGTCAACTAAGGTCGGCACCCTGAATTCCTCAAAACTGTGCTAGTGTCGGTACGGAGACCAGCCCATGAAATTGCTGTACCAATTCTTAACGGTATTTGTCTGTATTTCTGCTGTACCTCAGAATTCAAGAGCGCAAACTCAACATCCGGCACCACCACCAATCGCATCAGGCACTCCTGCTATGACGCAGCCATCTACACCATCGTCAAAAATTACCAATGCGCGTGTTGTGGATATGACAAAACTCGGCTTGGACGATGACATCATTATTGCTCGCATCAAGCATGGCGTTTGTGAATTTCAACTCGGAGATTCCGATCTTCTCGAATTGAAAAACTCCGGCGTGTCTTCAAAGGTTGTAGCCGCGATGCTGGATTCTGCCCCGGTTCCCAGCGTCGCGTCTGCTTCAGAACCGAGCGATGGCAAGGTGAGAGTCTTCGTCACGGACAGTCAATCCTGGGAGACAAGAGGGAGCGGAGGGGGTGGCGGAAATAAAAACGGATGGGGCGCTAGCAGCTCATTCTCTGGCGGTGCTCGTCCGCAGACAGCCGAAATTATCAAGACCCTAAACCAACGATGTCCTGAATTGACGGTCACGAACAATCTCGGGAAAGCTAATTTTGTCATCGTTCTCGACCACGAAGGCGGGAAGGGCCTTTTGGCACACCGCAACAAAATTGCAGTGTTCAACCAAGACGGCGATGACATCTTCAGCAACTCTACACGCGAGCTTGGCAATGCGGTCAAGGACGCCTGTGACGCGATGACGAAATCGACCAAGTAGTGTCAGGCAAATTAATGGTACCAACTCGTGCTTCAATTGGAGGGGATTAACGTCATGCTCAATCGTCGGCTAGTTCTGCTACTCAGCCAGTATCTCTTTGCCGTTGTCGTGCTCGCTTCACTGACAACCAACATAATTTCTTCAACCTGCACCGGCTCTGATCCGTGCAATGCGTGTAAGAATTGTAAATATTGTAAGCATTGCGCGAAAGAGGGCGGTACGTGCGGGATTTGTAAGAGGGCCTAGGTCGCCCCCGGCGCTCCTCAGTCCGTAATCATCGTTTGTTTGCGATATCAGAAGATGTGCGCAATAACACTTTCCAAGTGGGAAATATTAGAAGACAAGTGTCGAATGCAAACGTAAACTTCTCGCTGCTCGTATGCCGTTGAAAGCAGTCGAGACTGATTTCGCTGCCGATTCGTCTGGATTCATAACCTGCCACTTCACCCGTTGGTTCGAACACGGGTATCCGGTGTCTTCGACAGGTCTAAGAGATCATCCGTAAACGTGGCGAACTTTTCGATAGAGTTTGCCGAAAATCCGCTCCCTTCTTTCGTTTGCATCATTACTAGGTGTACTGACTGTTCTGCTTGTGCAGAAATGTCCGTATTCTCTTCAACTAGTGAGCCATCGAGTAGAAAATAAAAACAATCCACACCGCCGTCTCTCGACTTTCCTATCAATCCGGCAATGATGTCTTGGTCCGATAAAAGAACGTGGGGTTTAAGAAACTGCTCAGCGCAAAACAAATCGAAGAGTGTTGCACCTTTCGGAATTATCAAGCCCTTTGTGCGTTTAACCCATCGCTCATACTCAGCGTGCAAACCAACAACATCGTTATGGCTCATGAGACCTTCCCGAGGGCAGAGTATCATCGGGTGGCCGTTCCCGATGGATTAACATCGTCCCCTAGGACTCCGATTAGCACCACAACCCTACGACCCGCACAAAAACTAGGGTCTTTAAGACAGTTTTTCGTGGTTGTTGTGCAAAGCCTGTTCTCATCGTCACTTTTGGGGCCCTCCGCGCAAATTCGCATCGCGACAAGCTCACGAGAATGTTCGCTTTCTCTTCGCTAGCCGGAAATCTGGTATCATACCCAAACACAAAACACCCTAATGAGCGCAAAAGAAAATTCGGCCCTAGCGTGGGAATTGAATACCGCGCAGCAAACCGCCGTGGACCACGGCGATGGCCCCCTTCTCGTGGTCGCCGGTGCCGGTACCGGCAAGACGCGCGTCATCATCGAGCGCATCGGAAGATTGCTCGAAACAAATCCCGACCTGGCGGGCGAAAATATTCTCGGCCTGACGTTTACCGACAAGGCCGCGAACCAGATGAAGTACCGCGTGGTGAACGCTATCGGCGAACGCGCCGCAGGCGTGTGGCTCAGCACCTTCCATTCGTTTTGTCTCGAACAGGTTCTGCGCGTCGCGAATCCCGAGGTGCAGGCCCTCGACGATATCGACCACAAAATCCTGCTGCGGCGGAATATCGGCAAACTCGATCTGAAGCATTTTCGCCGGCTACAGGATCCCGGCGAATTCATCAGCGATTTCGTGCAGTTTTTTTCGCGCTGCCAGGACGAGCTGGTCACACCCGACGATTACCAGAAATATGTGAAGTCCTTGCGCGCGAAACACGAAGCGCAAAAGAAATCCTTGGAATCGGATGCATTGCTGATCGCCGAAGAAGAAATCGCGCGGCAGGAAGAACTATCGCGCGTCTATCGCGTCAGCGAGCAATTGCTCCGCGAACGCAATCTGCTCACGTTTGGCGCACAGTTGATGCACACCGCGCAACTGCTCCAGACCGACGACGCGTTGCGCGCGCGGATTCAGCAAAAATACCGCTACATCCTCGTCGACGAATTTCAGGATACCAATATCGCCCAGCTCGAACTGTTATGGCTGCTCGCCGGCGAGCGCCGCAACATCGTCGCGGTTGGCGACGACGACCAGGCCATCTACCGTTTTCGCGGTGCTTCCTTCGGCAGCTTCACGATTTTCTTGAAGCGCTTCTGCGGCATCACTGACGCAAAACTTGGCCCCGCCACAAAAAAATACCTCGTCTCGCTTTCGCAGAATTACCGTTCGACCCAGCGTATCCTGCGCGTCGCCGGCGAAGTGATTCGGCACAACGAAAAATCGCCGCTGCTCCCGCCGAAAGCGCTCACTACGGAAAATCGCGCGGGCGATAAAATTCGCGTCGTCGAATTCGGTACGCCGGAGGAAGAAGCGCAGTGGGTGACGTCTGAAATTATCCGGCAGCACGATGCCGGAACGCACTGGCGCAACTTCGCGGTGCTGTACAGAAAACATGCGCACCGCGTGCAGCTTCTCGACGCCCTGCGCCGCCGGGAAATTCCTTTTGTCATTCGCAAATTTTCGATCTTGACCAGCACCATGGTCCGCGATTTATTCGCCTGGCTGCGGCTGATCGTCGTGCCTGGGGATAACGTGGCCTGCGCGCGGATCATCGCCGCGCCGTACTGGGGCCTGGAGCCGCGCGATCTGGTGCGGCTGGCCGAGCGCGCCGAAAAAAATCATCGCCGCCCACTCGCCGACGAACTCGAAACCGCCCAGAACGAAGCCCCATTCAATCGCGACAGCGTCAAACTAAAGGAACTCGTTAGTTTGCTCGGCCAGTTCCGCCAGAGCGCCCAGCGAAAGGCCGCCACCGAAGTTCTGGACGAATTGATCGCCGGCCTGGGCCTTACGCCGCTGCCCTCCGACCAGGATCGTTATTACCTCGACCGCTTCGTAAATTTCGTGAAGGAATGGGAGCGCAAGAGCGAAGGAAAACAACTGCGCGACTTCATCGAATATCTCGCCTATTTTTACGAGGCGGGCGGCGACATCTGCCTCGAAGAGGAAGTTTCCGACGATGCGGTGCAGTTGATGACCGTGCACGCGGCGAAGGGCCTCGAATTCCAAAATGTTTTTATACTGCGGCTTTCGCGAAACGACTTTCCCTCCGGCGTGCGGAAAGTTGAATTTGAATTCCCTCTCGAAATGATGAAAGAGGAGCAGCCCGATGGTGATTTTCACGTGCGCGAAGAGCGGCGCCTATTTTACGTGGCGTTGACGCGCGCCAAGCAGCGGCTGACCCTTTCTACCCTGGTGAACAAGCGAAAAAAGCCTTCGCCATTTTTGGACGACTTTTTGTCGAACGCGAAAATAAAGACTTTTGACGTGCAGCAATCTGAACCCAAGGTGGATGTTCCTCCGGTCGCCGAAACGACGGGACCGGAGGCTGACTCGCTCGATCCCTCGCAGCTATTTCCGCCGGGCACCGAGCCGACCAGGGCCTATTCGCGTGTGGCACTGTGGGCCAAAGCGTTCCACCTGCCCCGTCCCGAACCGCTGCAACTGAGTTCGTCCGCGATCGATTGCTACGACCGCTGCCCGATGCGCTACATGTTCCAGTACGTTTGGAGCATTCGCGGCGGCCCGCACGCCATGGCGACGTTCGGCAACGTCATGCACCGCACTATCAGGGAATTCGTCAGCGAAATCGGCAAGCGCCGCAAAATTCCGTTCGCCGAACTCCTGACCATCTACGACCGCGAGTGGTCTTCCTCGGGCTATATCGACAAATATCACGAAGAGGAATATCGCAAAGCGGGCCGCGATCAACTGGAAGCTTTCCATCGAACCTACAGCGCGGCTCCCGCGGACGTGATCCATCAGGAAAAAAAAATCGAGCTCGCCTTGGAAAATGACGTCGTAGTGACCGGCCGCATGGACCAGGTGAATCGCCTCGACGGAAACGCGGTCGAGATTATCGATTACAAGACTGGGAAACCGAAGGACGCCAAAGCGGCGGCGAAGGATTTGCAGCTCGGCGTCTACGCGCTGGCGGCGGAAGAGGTGCTCGATCTCGACCCCACGCGGCTCGTATTCTACAATCTGGTCACGAATGAAGCGGTGGCCGGAACGCGCGATGCCAAAGCCCTGAAAGAAACCAAAGAGCGTATCGCCGAGGTTGCGGACCTGATCCGCGCCAAAGAGTTTCCGGCAAAGCCGGGGTTCGGTTGCAACTTCTGCGATTACAGGCCGCTCTGCCCGGCGCACGAGCAATTAATTTCGATACGCGCGATCGCGGGCAAAAACTGATACGCCCCGCTTCGCCGCAATCGGATGATGAACTTGCGCGGGCCGGGACCCGAAAAGTTAGTGTAATCCGCTTTGGTAATAGCCTTCGCGAGCGGTCACATCCAGGTCGGGACGCCGCACGCGAACCTCGATGGTATGGAAGTCCTTTCCGTGATCCGTGTCGTGCGGGCCGAATGTCAACGTGTACTGGTTGCGCGCCTGCTCGGTCACCGAGGAGTACAGCTTTTCGAGGCCCCGGTCTTTTCCCGCATAAAACGTGTCGCCTCCGGTGGTCTGCGCATATTTTTCGAGGCGCGTGCTCTCCTTCTGCAGAAAAGCGTGGCCGACGGAAATCGAATATACCGAAACGTCGGCGTTCAGAAGGAGCTGCAGCGTTTGATCGAGCGTGTGGGTATTGCTATGCGAATTATTTCCGTCCGAGATCAGGAAAATAATCTTGCGGCGATCGCGCCCGCGCCCCTTGAGCATTTCGCCCGCGGCGAAAACCGCGTCGTCCAAATCCTTCGTTTCCACTTCCTGCCGGACGCCGAGTGGAGTGGGCAAACCAGTTTCTGTCGAGCGTCCATTGGCGGTCGGGCCGGCCGTAAGCGGTCCCCCGACCGGGGCGCCCGGGTAGTGCGACTGCAAATCGAGCCGCTTGAGCTTCGTAAAAAGCTGGTCGTTGTTGAAGGTGAAATCTTCGATGGTGTTCGGGAATTGATCGTAGGTCACCAGCGCAACCTCGTCCGACGGACCGAACCCGCCGGAGATCGCCGTGAGGCTTTTCTGCACTTGATCCGCGGACTTGATCGAAAGGTTGTTGTCGATCAGGACGACTGCTGAAAGCGGAAACGGATCCGAGGTAAAGAAGACGATCTGCTGTTCCACGTTGTCGCAATACACGCGAAACTCATCGCGGCGGAGGTCGCCGATCAATTGGCCATCGCGATTTTTTACAGTGACCGGAACGATCACGAGTTCGGTGGAAATTTTAATGGGCGCTTGTTGGGGATTTTGCGGCTTCCCTGACTGGGATTTTGCGGCCGGCGACCGCGCCGGCTGGGATTGGCCGGTTTGGGGCTGCGGCGTCGCGGTCTGCGGCGGCTGCAAATTCGGGCCCTGGACGGGCGGGCCAGACGGTCCGGACGGCGCGGTTTGTCCCGGCTGAACTGGCGGCTTGGCTTCCTGCTGGCCGTTATCCGGCGCTGGAGGCTGTTGCGCGGATGCAGCTACGCCGAAAAGTAATACAATGCCCAGTGCCAGAAAGGTTCGCGTCATTAGGTGTTCTCTTTTCGTAATATGGGCCGCGACTTTCGGTCGCGAAAGTTTGTGGCGGCGGCCATATGTCGTTGAATGGAAACTCATAAAATCCTGCGCTCTGTTCGCGCTGGAATTTCGCGCCGAACATCCGGCGGCGCATGTGATGCATCGTATCAAACGCACTCAAGCTTAGGGAGATTATACAATGCGGCTTTCGAGCCTGGTGGCGGGCGTTTTCGCTTTGAGCTTGATAGGGTACGTGGCGGCGAGCACGCTTCCCCTCTCGGCTGGTGCCGCAACTCCGCGGTCTTTCGGACAATCCACGCTCCCGTCCCTTCGAAACCTCCGTTCGTACAGCGCCACGAACCAGCCCTCAGCAAGCCGACAAACTTCCTTTCAGTCGGGTCAGCAAACAGGGCAAGGCCAGCAGCCTGGCCAGCAAACGGCTCAAAGCCAACAGCCCCTGCAGGTGCAGACCACGATCGTCAACGTATTTGCAACCGTTCGCGACAAGCATCACGGGATCATTTCCGATCTCACGAAAGACGATTTCAAGGTGTTCGAGGACGGAGTCGAGCAAAAAGTTGCTTTCTTCTCCAAGGAAGTGAACATGCCGATCACGCTCGGGCTGCTGATCGATACCAGCGCCAGCATGGATCGGATGATTAATGCGGAACAGGACGCCGCCTCCCGCTTCTTGCGGGAAGTGATGCGCCCGAAAGACGAAGCGATGGTCATGACGTTCGATTTCGACGTCGATCTGCTGTCCGATTTTACGCAGGACACTTCCGCGCTGGCCAGCGCGATTCGGCGCGCGCGCGTGAACTCGGTCGGGGGCGGCGGAGTGGTCACGCCCGGAACGATACCGCAGGGTGCGTCAGGCGGCACGGACCTCTACGATGCGATTTATCTGGCGTGTCACGACCAGCTCGCCACCGAAGCAGGGCGCAAGGGCGTGATCGTTCTTACCGACGCCGAGGACACCGGTAGCAAATTGCGGCTGCAGGACGCGGTCGAGGCCGCGCAACGCACCGACGCGGTGATCCACGTGCTTCTGATCACCGACCGCGAAGCGACTTTTGGAACGGGCCCAGGCGTTGCGCGCAAAATGACCGAGGATACCGGCGGCCGGGTGATCGACGTGCATAACGAAGCGTCTCTGGAAAAAGCGTTCGACGAAATTTCTCAGGAGCTTCGTTCGCAATACGTGCTGGGATATTACCCGACGAACATCAAACGCGACGGAACGTTTCGGAAACTGCGCGTGGACGTGATGCGCCCCGACATGAAAATTCTCGCCCGCAAAGGGTATTACGCGCCGTATCGATAGCTTCGCAGCAGATCAGCGCCTTGGCTCGATACAGATCGTAGCGTCCGCCGGTTCACTCCAGCCGAATGCCCGGCGCCTCGCGGAAGATACACCTCGATTCGCTATGCGAACGCGACTTACTTACCAGGCTGGACAGGCGAGGTGGGCGCCGTGGCGTAGTATCCTTTGCGCGTGCGAACGGTCAAGCCCTTGCGATCGGTCTGCACCTCAATCTTGCGGTATTGCCCGGTGGCTTGCGGATTGTTCGGGGAATAAGCGATGAAATACTGGCTGCGCAGTTCGTCGCCGATATCCACGAAGGATTGCGCGAGATCATCGATCTTGTAGGGATAAAAAACTCGACCGCCGCTCTGATCGGCGAATTGCTCAAGAACTTTATCGCCGCCCTCGACGTGTAATTTCTTGGGCTTTTCCCCGTCAATGGCCAGCCAATCCGTGTTCGTGCTGATGCAATAAATTACGGCTTCGGCGCGAATCGCGGCCTCGACGGATTCGCTCAGGGCGTGATCGCTGAGGTTGTCGTTTCCGTCGCTGATCACGACGAGAACGCGGCGAATTTCGGGATTGGCGCCTTTGGGAATCGGCGGATTCATGAGTTTTTCCGCCGCGCGATAGATGGCATCGTTCAGCGCGGTACCGCCGCCCGCGCGCTGTTTGCGAATGGCGTCCGTGAGTAGCGCGAGATCTCCGGTGTAATCCTGAATCACTTCCGGCTCGTTATCGAAGGTCATTACGTAGGCCTGATCCTTGTTTCGCCGCAAGACGTGCTGCAAGAAATCCAGAGCCGCATCCTTTTCAAAATCGAGACGAGGGCGAATGCTGTTGGAGGTGTCGAGTAAAATGCCGATGCGCAATGGCAAGTCGGTGTCCCTGCCAAAGTAACGAATATCCTGCGGCGTGCCGTCCTCCAGAACCTTGAAGTCCGCCTGATCGAGGTCGGTCACGAAATCGCGGTGGCGATCCACCACGGTGGCGACGAGGTGAACGAGGCCGGTGGTTGAAGTGATCGCGGGAGTTTTTTGCGGAGCCTGGACATCGCCGGATGGTTCCGATTTTTGTGGCTCGGGAGCTTTCGCCGCGGGATTTTGCGGAGAAGAAGGCGGCGGTGGAACCGATCCGGGCTGCTGGGCGTGCGCACCGATCGATGTGAACGCATAAAACGCGGCAATCGCCAAAATCCGGTGCGCGCATGTGTTCCGGAACATCATAAGAACTCCTTCAGGGCGGCGTCGAGCGTGCTCGCATTGGCTTTCAGCCGCAGGCCCAGCTCACGAATGTACGTAACGAGTTCCGCAGGCAATGGCGCGCGAAATTCCATGCGTTTCCCCGATTGCGGATGTATAAATGCGATGCGCGCGGAGTGCAGGAAGTTGCGTTCGAGGGCGGGCAGTAGTTCCCGTCCAATCCGTTCCTGGCGCGGCGCACCGTACAAAGTGTCACCGACAACCGGAAAGGTTAAAGCGGAAAAATGCACGCGAATTTGGTGCGTGCGTCCGGTGTGGATATTCGCCTCAATGAGCGAGAATTGATCGAGGCGAAGACGCAGCCGCCAGTCGGTGCGAGCTTCGCGGCCCGAGGAGCGCCGGGCCGTCATCCGTGAACGGCGTTTCATGTCGCGCGACACCGGCAATTCGATTCTGCCCCTTTCACCTTTGATCGCACCGTGGAGCAGCGCGAGATAGGTTTTCTCGACGCGGCGTTCGCGAAATTCTTCAACCAGCTTCGCGTGCGATTCGTCATTACGGGCGATGACCATCGCGCCGGAAGTATCCTTGTCCAAGCGATGCACGATGCCGGGACGGATCACGCCGCCAATCTCGGACAGGCCGTCAGCTCCATATCGGTGCAGCAGAGCGGCTACGAGCGTGCCGCGGTCTTCTCCAGCTCCGGGATGAACGATCATTCCGGCGGGCTTGTTGATCACGGCGATGGACTTATCTTCATAGAGGATGTCGAGTGGAATGTCCTCGGGTTCGACGCCGGGCAGTACGGGCGCGGGAATTTCGATGTTCACGGTCTCGCCAGCTTCCAGGCGGTGCGAAGGTTTCTTAGCGATGCCGCCAACCAGGACGCGGCCTTCGTCGATGAGGTTTTGCACGTGGGTGCGGCTGGTATCGGGAAGCTGAATGGCAATGAAACGATCGAGGCGCTGCCCCGCTTCGTCTGGGCCGACCGTCCACTCGCGATGACCAGCCGCCGAAGATTCCTCGGGGGATTCGGGCGAGCCTTCGTCAAGTTCGAATGGATCGTCGATGTCCGAATTATTATGCATAGTGAATTCCGGGCGGTTCGAACGCCGGCGGCATCGCGATTATTTCTCGGCGCCGGATACCCCTAGCGTCCCGTGGCGCCTGCGGCTGCCTCAATGGGTTTGAGAGGAGAAGACCCGCTCAGTCCACGCCACCAGAGCAGCGCGCCAACCAGAATCATGACGACGCTGGTAATTTGCATCAGCGAAACCGAATCATGGAACATCATCGTGCGTCCCGGATCGCCTCGAAAAAATTCAAGAATGCCTCGCTCGATGCCGTACAAAATCATATAAGTGCCCAGGATTTCCCCATTGAACCGCTGGCGCTTACCCAGCCAAATCAAGAATAGGAAATTAAGAAATTCCAGAGCCGCTTCGTAAAGTTGGGTGGGATGCAGGTGAACGTCGAGCGGCGTGCCGGCAAGTTGCGCAGCGAGCGGATTCGTGAATTTAACTCCCCAGGCGACGTCGGTCGGTTTGCCGAAGCAGCAACCCGCCATAAAACAACCGAGGCGACCGATCGAATGGCCCAATGGCAAGGCCGCCGCGCAGACATCCAGGGTGGGCAGAAGCGGCATTTTCTGAAAATGGGTGTAGAGGATCACGGTGGCGATCGCGCCCACTACGCCGCCGTAAAATGTGCCGCCGGATTGAAACATGGTGACGCTGAACATTTCCCGTGGGTTCGCGTAGTAATAATCCCAGGCTGAAAAAATGAGCCATATTTTCGCGACGATCAGAGCGGCAAGGACCACGTAAATTCCCATGCTCCAGAGCTTGTCGGGATCGACGCCGACCCGCGCCGCCCGGCGGCGGCCGTACCACAGGCTAAGCAGCACGCCGGTCGCGACCAGCACGCCGTAAGTGAAGACCGGGATTCCGCCGATTTGGAAAAGGATGGGATGCATCGTTATGCTCGAACCTGGGTGCGCTGACTGCCGTCGCGGAAAAGCTCCAGCACCACGAGCGCAGCGCCGACGACAATCGCCGAATCAGCGATATTGAACGTATACCAGTGAAAGCGCCCGACGTAGAAATCGATAAAGTCAGTCACGCTGTGCCGCGAAAAACGATCGAGCACATTCCCCGCAGCTCCGCCCAGAATCAAGGCGATTCCGCAGCGGCCCAAGGGTCCGCCGGCACGATCCGTGGCCAGCAGCCAAACGAGCATGGCGATGACCAGCACCGAAAATCCGATCAGCAGCGCGGGCTTCCAGGGATTGGCGGAACCCGCGAACAGGCCAAACGCCACGCCCGGATTGCTGGTGTGCAGCAGATTCAGGAACCGGGGAATCAAAACGCGCTCCGAACCCGGCGGGGTAAATTTCTCCACTGCATATTTGGTGAGCTGATCCGCCGCGAGCGCGCCGATGACGATGGCCAGGAGCAGGGCCGACCCGGGCTTCGCTTGGGCCGACATCAGGCCGCAGACTCCTTGCCGGAGCCTTTTTCCCGCTCAATTTCAGCAAGGGCCGCGACGCAACGCTCGCACAAGGTGGGATAGTGGGCGCTCTCGCCCACGTGCGTGGAATAATTCCAGCAGCGCTCGCATTTGGTTCCGAGTGCGCGGTCAATTTTGATCTGCAGACCTTCGATCGCGGCTGCCTGGGTGCCGCCTTCAACTTTTCCTTCGAGGAGATCCACCTGCGAAACGATGAAAAGTCCGGGCAGAAATGCGACGTTCTTTCGCAGAACGGCGAGTAAATCTCCAGTCGCGGCCAGAGTGACGCGAGCCTCGAGAGCGCTCGAGATTGTTTTCGCGGCGCGAAGAGGTTCAATCGCTTTCAAAACTTCCTCGCGCACGGCGAGCAAGCGATCCCAG
>Ga0302324_100022668_pt1 | contig 12188 bp, 7 predicted proteins | sample Palsa_T0_1_FD_201949 | JGI IMG/M metagenome (GOLD analysis project Ga0302324, IMG submission 201949) | Peat permafrost microbial communities from Stordalen Mire near Abisko, Sweden - Palsa_T0_1 | ecosystem: Environmental > Terrestrial > Soil > Palsa > Peat permafrost | place: Sweden: Abisko...
ACGCTGAAACGCCGCATCAGCCAGGCTTCCGAAAACCGCGCCACATCGCGAATCGACATCGGCCTGGGGCCGACCAAAGACATCTCGCCGCGTAACACGTTATACAGCTGAGGCAATTCGTCCAAGGATGTCTTGCGCAGCAGCCTGCCTAACACAGTGACGCGAGGATCGTTGCGGATTTTGAAGAGGGGACCAGAAGCCTCGTTCATGTGCTCTACACTGCTCTGAAGTTTCTCGGCATTACTGCACATGGTGCGGAACTTGAGCATCCGAAAGCGGCGTTTATTGAGCCCATACCGCTCTTGTGCGAACAGAATCGGCCCCGGGCTGGTCAGAGTAATGGTCATGGCCACAAGGGCAAAGAGCGGGGAGAGCACGAGCAAGCCGGCGGCCGCTCCCGCGATGTCGATCGTCCGCTTCAACAACTTGCAGCCGGCATGATGATCCACCATCTTCAGCACAACGGCTGGAGTCTTGGGGTTGTGGTCATATTGCCGCGTGGCAACACGCGACTTGAACACATGGGGAAAATAGCGGACTTCAACCCCCACTTTTTCACAAACCGTGATCACATCCTGGATCTGTTGGTAGCAGGAGAGTATGGGCAGTGCGATCAGGACTTCATCCACTACCTGTCGCATCAGGATTCGCTCCAGTTTCTCCAGCGGGCCCAGGAACATGCTTTCTATGTCTGGCGGGCAACAATATCCGCCCACCGCATCCACAAATCCCAACACGCTCCAACTGCGTTGGTTCGCCGCTTCCTGATAGAGTTGTTGCGCTCGCGGGCCGGTGCCAACGATCAGTATGTTACGCGGCTTTATAAAACGCGGGGAAATCTTCATGTCATACAAGCGCAGCGAATAACGCACCGCCACAGCAGCCACGATCGTGCAGCACCATACGATCGGGATAGATTTGACAATGGGGTGACGGGAAAGCGCCATCGGCCAAAAAGCGAGCGATAGGACGCTGCACACCGAGCACGCCATAGTTACCGTAACCGTTTCATAACCCCACTCCCGAATCCGCGCGTAGTTGTAAAGACCGAATGCGTGGAACACCCCCCACCAGGAAACAATGGTGACCACCAGTCGGAGCAGATTCCGTAAGGTCAGGCTGAGTTCGAGAAATGAGCCCAGTCCGGTGGCAAACAATCGAGAGTGGTGGATTAGATAGCCGCCACTCAGTAGCAGGATGGGTACAACGGCGTCGGCCACCATGAATCGCCGGCGGGTGGCAACCGGTGCGGCGAATGGAGAAAGAACATCCCCAGTTGCTGGCGGTGCGTATGCGGATCGAGAATGCGCCGAAGCTGACATTGCGAACGATGCTCCCGGTGGTGCGAATCTGTGTTCTTCGCCGGCTGAAAGTCGGGCCGGTCGCGCTAATAAGCGAACGGATTTATATAAGCTCCGACGTTGGCCAGCTTCATAAAGCGTGAAATCTTGGAGAGACGAGTTTCGGGCACCAGCAGCATATCGCCCGACTGCAGTACGATGTCTTGTTCCAACTGACCGGTACGCTTGATATTGTTGAGGTTGATCAGCTTTACTTCCGCAGTGTCGCTGTTGATCTTGCGGAACACCACGATCTGCGATGGCCGAGCGTTTTCTTTAAACCCTCCCGCCAGCAGCACGGCTTGCATCGCTGTAGTGTCTTCCCGCATTTCGAAAGTACCCGGATGCTCGACCAGTCCGGCGACGGCGAAGTAGGGACGATGGAAGTCCTTGAGAACCAGCGTAACCTCCGGTTGATTCAATCGCTCTCCGGCCTTGATGAGCACCGCTTGGCGCGTTTCTTCCACCGTGTTTCCCTTGACAAAGATCTCGCCGACGACGTCGAGATAGATATTGCCATCGGGCTGCACGGTGACTGTCTGGTCGAACTCCGGCGTGTACCGGAAACGGACTTCGATCACGTCGCTGGGCAGGATGTGGTACTTGGGGCGCGTTTGCAGTTGTTGCCCCGCCAGCGACACGGCCAGAGAGATGATCAGCGGCAGCAAAGCTTTCGGACGGAGGCTCGTCGTCGCATTCATCGTTCTTGCTCCAACTTTCTTCTTCCTGACTCTCGCGTTTTCGCGATTCCTACAATCTCGCGTGCAGCCATTCGGGAATCGGATACTCCCGTTTGTTCAGCACATAACCGAGAAACTTGGCATTGGCCAGATGTAGAAACTCCTGGGCAAAATGAATCTGGCCGCGCTTCGTGCGCCCGGCTTGCACTACCAGCACTACCCCGTCTACCAGCGAGGCCAGACTGACGACTGTCGCGGAGGTCGAAATGGCCGCACAGTCTACAAGGATGTAGTCGAAAAACTTGCCCAGGATTTGCAGGCAGTCTTCACGAAACTGAGGGTCGGCCAGCCAATCTGAACTGGCGCCGTCTTGCCGGTCCCTCCCGGTCCGGGTGATCATCCACAGCCGGTGGCGGCTGGTATGCCGGGCGGCTTCCTCGATGAAATCCAGATCTCCGGTGCCAAGGCTTTCGAGATGCTGCGAGTCGGCAATCAGAGTCCGCTTGTTCTGGTGTTTGGCCAGTTGCAAGCCGATCTCACGCACCACGTGTGAAACTCCTTCCCCAGGCAAGGCGGAAGTGAAAGCTACACAGGTGGATTGCTTTTTTCCGTCAGGCCGAGCTTGGAACAAGGTGTAGATCAGACGCTGGAGCTCGCTGCGGTGGCCGCCGGGATGAGTTATCTGTGGCATTATTCGATCTCTCTACTCCGGCAACTGAACATCCCGCCGGATCAGTGCTGTGCCCCCGTCCGAAAATCGCGGCAGGCGGCAACGATGACGATGCGCGTCCTCTCCATCCAGCAGAGAGTAGACCCGCTCCGAAGAAACGTCTTCATGCTCGCGTAACGGTGTGGTCGCCAGCACGGCATATCCTCCCCAAGCTTGCAGCTCCCCCGGAGTACAAACGTTTTGCCGCGACACTTCGGCGAGAAATACCGTGGAGCACGCCAGGAAAAATGCGGTAAATAATCCCAAGGCGAGGTTCACCAGTCGCCGCGGTCGAACCGAGATACCCGACGAAGTTGGAGGCTCGGCGATGGCCACGTTCAGCAGTTTTTGCCGATCCATGGCATCGGCGATTTGCGCCTCATCCCGTTTCTCCGAGAACGCCTTGTAGTTGGAGTCACACTCCTGCACTCTTCTCGAAAGCTCGTTATACTGCACCGTCAGCGTTTGCAGGTCCGCCAACTCCGCTTGGCTGGCCTGCATCTGCGCGGCAAGGGCGCTATGCCTCGCTGTTTGCCCGTTGCGAATAATCTCGTCTTTTGCATGGACCGAGTTGAGTTCCTGCCACACCGTATTCACATCCGAAGTGGCCTCCGTGGCGCTGCTTTGGGTCATCGTCCCCAGGGCCTCTGTGGTCTGCGCGATCTGCTGATCCAACTCTTTGATCAGACGGTCTTCCGGTCGGAACTTCGTGAGCATCGCCGTGCGCCGGTTTTTCAAATCCACAAGGATCGTGCTCAGAGTCTGAGCGGCGTACTGGTTGGGCATCACCCTGGTCTGCGTTGGCATTCGCGGGGAAATCTTGCCGGTCAAGGACTTATTGGTCTTCAATCGTTGATCGATCTCTTCGACAGTCGCGTCGGCGGCACGAATATCGTCGTCCGCCTGGTTGATCTGCTTCATCAGGGCAGCTTTTTTCTCCTCCAACCCGACAATGTTCTTGGATTTCTCGAATTCCGCCAATTGGGCTTCCGCTTCTTCGAGTTGCTGCTGGTACCGATTCGCCTCGTCGCGGAAAAAATCGTAGCCGCCCGCGGGGCGCTGCAAGCGCAAGTGCTTGTCCAGATATTCCGCGGATATCAGCTGCAGTACGTGGGCGGCCCGTTCCGGAGAACGGTCCCAATACTCCACTTCGATGACGTTGGACTTGCGAATCGGATTGATCTTGAGATTCTTCTCCAGATTGCGGACCGCATTTTCGTGCTGATCCGTCGCCATTGGTCTCGATTCGAGCTGCCTGCTCACCGCTTGCAACAAATCGTTGCTGTCAATGATTTCTACTTCGGAATTGATCTCTTCTTCCGTGACCGGGTCATTGGTGATCGCTCGCTCAGCTTTTTCCGGGCTGATCGAGACGTTCCGCCGTCCATTCTGGACCAGAATCTTCATGCGCGATTCGTAAGCCTTGGGGGTTAAGAGCGTGACCAGAATGGTGGCTGCAATCACTCCGGAGAAGACCACAATGAATCTCCGCTGTTGCCGGAATAATGCGTCGATCAATCCGCGCAGCGACACGCTTGCGTCGTTCGTAGATTCCGTAGCCAAATCAGAGCGGCTCATGAATAGCAGGGATCGGCGGCTAATTAGTCCGGTCGCTTTATCCGGCAGTTCCGGGGCGCTGTAATCACTTTCGGTCATACCATCCTCGATCTTCCTGCCTCTCCAAGCCACCTCTGAACACGTGCCTCAAAGTTCCGATAGATCAACGCTAAGAAATCTCGTCAAGAACCTGATCGGCTCTTATCGCTACCTCTTTAATGGAAAGTTCGACGGGTCGTCTGGACGACGTAGCTGCTCTTCCCAAGAACGATTTCTTTCCCTACTGGTAGCAAAAACAACTTAGCGTCTACCAGGAGCAGCGCTGATGCGAGATGCGCATCCCTGCAGTGGTTCTAAAGTGCGACGAGCAGTAGAGTGTCGTTGCGTTAGGTACTGACTCTGCCACCCGTCGACAGGTGCACCCTTTCTGGTATCTAAGGCTTCGCTTCGTCGCTCCGAAGGGCTACGGCCATTCGTGACTAGCCGCACTGCCGAGCGTCGTATCGAGGAAAGCAACTATGCCGGCTGGCACGCCTTGGCAGAACGCTGCGATTGGCGCGGTTAGACTGGGCGGTCGAGGTAACGGTCTAGTCTGTTCGGACAGATGAACGGATGTCCAGAGTGGGCTCGGTACCAATCGCGTTAACAGCGCCGCCCCAGATCCTCGCGGACAATGGTGGGAAGGCGACGCAGATTTTATTAATCCTAACTGTAATAGAACTTCTTGATTAGCGAAGCAAGGTGCTGGAAGCTTGGGATCGATCTTGCTGGGCCACTTCCTCGAGGATACGTAACGTTCGGAGCGCATAATTGAGCGAACGACGTTCCTTGTCTGACGAATCAGTGAGGATTTCTTCGGCGCGATCGTAAATCGCGCGACGGGCTTCAGAAATCCGCTCCATCAGTTTATTGTTATCGACTTCCAGAATTGCACACGAGTACAGTTTCTGCCATTCGGTGCTAAAGGAGTCATCACTCGAAGTGCGAGGCGTAGGCATAGATGGGCCTCTTTTGGGAATGGAATTAGCGAAACGTCATACACTATTAGCTTTCGTGATGTACTCGGTCAGTGACAATTGAACATGTGATTACTGTGGAAAACTTTCAGCGATTTCAAGCTAGGCGTAACGCGAAGGGCACTTAGTTCTCGGTAGGGGAACTTGGAAACCACCTTATGGAGAATTTGCAGGACGTATCCCCTCACTAGATACAAACAGCACAGTCTGGGTGAAGGAGTGCAACGTCTAAAGTGCGGAAGAGAATTTCTCCTTGCTGGTAGAAAGTTGTGCAGGCTGTGCAAAAAACACTGGCCCGATGCTGTTGCGACCAATTCTTGGGGGTGTTCTTAGATTGGCAAAAACCTGCAGTGAAGGCTATTTGGGGCAACCTGGAAAAGAAAAAATGACAAGTGCGCCCTGCCGGGGGCTCGACTTCCATACCCTACCGCGAATGCTGGGCAACCCTCACGGACTCCAACTCCGGGATACGGCGGGAGTTTTGCAGGCGTATCTGGGCATTGCACTTTGCGCACCAAGGTATCCCTCTGACGCTTTGATCTTTGGCAAACATAAAACGGGAGCAGGACGTTTAAACGTCTCGCCCCCGGCAGCCGACATTCCAAGTTCTTACTCTCTCGGGCAGCCCATATTCTCATTAGAGTGGGTAGGGTGTTCAAGGCAAAGTGAAGTCAAACGAGGATTTTTGCTTTAATAGCGAAACCCCCGCCGTCAGATTCCCGGCTGGGCTGTCGCTTTTTCGGTCGAGGCTGCCGTGGGCAGAACCACCACCGTAAACCAATATTCAGTGATGGCCCGAACGACCTTAAGGAACTGTTCGAAATCAACTGGTTTGACGATGTAAGAGCTACACCGCATCTTGTACATTTTCAGGACCTCTTCTGCCTGTTCCGAAGTGGTCAAGATAACGACCGGCAGGCCCTTCAGGTTCTCGTCTTTTAGCATCTCAGCCAACACGTGCTCCCCGTTCATCTTGGGCATATTTAAGTCGAGAAGGATCAGATCTGGCGTGGGCGCATCGGCGTACTTACCCTGCTTGCGCAAGAACGCCATGCATTCCTCACCGTCCCGCACGCGGTGCAGGTTGACCAGCAATTTAGCCCGTTTGAAGCCTTGACGGGTAAGCTCCACATCATTGTCGTTGTCTTCGGCGAGCAGGATTTCCGCAGTCCGGCCATTAGCGAGTTGGTTATGCATGGGTTTGTTCCGTCCCTTCAGGAAAGGTGAAATAAAATGCGCAGCCGTGGCCGGGTTCGGATTCGACCCAGATTTTTCCCCCGTGACGATTGACCACCCGCCGGCAGACTGCCAGTCCGATGCCAGTGCCGGGGTGCTCTTTTTGATCGTGCAACCGCCTAAACATCTCAAAGATCTGCTCGTTATACTTGGGGTCAATGCCAATCCCATTGTCGCGGACGCAAAAGATCCATTCCCTTCCCCTACGTTCGGTGGATATATGGATGCGGGGTGGTTGGTCTCCGCGGTAGTTGAGCGCGTTGCCAATCAGGTTTTGCATTAGCTGGACCAGCTGCGAGCGGTCACCCATAATCTCGGGCAATGGGTCCCAGGTGACTTGTGCCCCGGAATCGTGAATGGACGAATCCAACTGGGCGAGCGCGTCGTTGACGACATCGAGGAACGGGATTTGGGTGAATGGCCGGGAGCGCGCGTCGACTCGAGAATAGGAGAGCAAATCGCGGATTAGAGTTTGCATCTGTTCGATCGACTGGACCGTCCGCCGGATCCAGTCCTGAGCTTGCTCGTCCAACTTGCCTTCGTATTCCATCCGCAGCAGCTGGACGAATCCACTGATACTGCGCAATGGGGATTGCAGATCGTGGGAAGCAACGTAGGCGAACTGCTTCAGCTCCACGTTGCTTTGTTCCAAAACTCGATTGGCCACCGCGAGTTCTTTCGTACGCTCGGCGACGCGCCGTTCCAGCTCGGCATTATCTTCCTCGGATTTCTTGCGCGCGCTGATGTTACGGATGGCCGCCGTCACCAGGATTCCTTCGGCGCTCTCCAGCGGACTCAGCATGATCTCGATAGGAAATTCACTGCCATTCTTCCGCCGCCCCGATAGCTCGATTCCGGTACCAATCTGCTGCGCCAGCGCATCCGCCGCACTCCGCGTACCATCCGCGATCAGCCGTTCCGCAAAGCCCTCAGGAATGATGTTCTTCACCTTCTGCCCCAGCAACTCATCCCGCCGGTACCCGAACTGCTTCTCCGCCTGAACATTCAGCAGCACAATCTCCCCACCCTGGTTTACCACCACCATTGCATCCGGGGCAGCTTCCAACAGTCCGCGGTACCGGCTCTCCATCTGCACCAGATGCTCTTCCGCAGCCTTGCGCACGCTGATGTCGCGAATGGCTGCCGTTACCAGAATTCCTTCGGCGCTTTCCAGAGGACTCAGCATGATCTCGATGGGAAATTCGCTGCCATCCTTGCGCCGCCCAGAGAGCTCGATCCCCATGCCGATCTGCTGCGCCAGCGCTTCCGCTGTGCTGCGCGTCGCGTCGGCGATCAGGCGCTCGGCAAAGCCCTTGGGAATGATGCTCTTCACCCACTGCCCGACCAACTCGTCGCGCCTGTAACTGAACTGTTTCTCCGCTTGAACGTTTACCAGCAGGATCTTCCCACCCTGGTTCACCACCACCATCGCATCCGGGGCGGCTTCCAACAGCCCGCGATACCGGCTCTCCATCTGCACCAAGTGCTCTTCCGCAGCCTTGCGCACGCTGATGTCGCGGATCGCCGCCGTTATCAGAATGCCTTCGGCGCTTTCCAGCGGGCTCAGCATGATCTCGATGGGAAATTCGCTGCCATCCTTGCGCCGCCCAGAGAGCTCGATCCCCATGCCGATTTGCTGAGCTAGCGCTTCCGCCGTGCTGCGCGTCGCGTCGGCGATTAGCCGCTCGGCAAAGCCCTTTGGGATGATGTTCTTAACTTTCTGCCCGACCAGTTCATCGCGGCTGTATCCGAATTGTTTCTCCGCCTGGACATTTAGCAGCACAATCTCCCCACCCCGGTTCACCACCACCATAGCGTCCGGAGCTGCTTCCAACAGCCCTCGATACTTGGCTCCCGACTCTTTGCTCTCGCTAAGATCGTGGCTAAATTCGGAAAATCCTAGTAGATTTCCTGCCCGGTCGTGGAACGCCGTGAGGGTGAGACTCGCCAGGAATTGTGAACCGTCTTTTCGCACGCGCATGCTTTGTTCTTCGTGCCGCCCGTTTACCGCAGTCAGTCGGAGTACCTCTTCCGGCCTGCCTTCCTCGATATCTTCGGGGGGAAAGAAACAGGAAAAGTTGTGGCCGACAATCTGTTCGGCTTTGTAGCCTTTAATTCGCTCGGCACCGGCATTCCAGCTCACGATGTTGCCCTTCGGATCCATCATGAAGATGGCGTAGTCCTTGATGCCATCGAGGAGCATGCGGTATCTTCCATCGCACTCTCGCAGCGCTGCCTCTATATCCCGGCCTCTGTTCTCCATCCGAGCCAAATGCTCTTCGGCAGTCTTGCGCGCGCTGATGTTGCGGATGGCCGCCGTCACCAGGATGCCTTCGGCGCTCTCCAGTGGGCTCAGCATGATCTCGATGGGAAACTGGCTGCCGTCCTTCCGCCGCCCGGAAAGCTCAATCCCCATGCCGATCTGCTGCACCAATGCGTCGGCGGCATTTCGGGTAGCATCTGCGATCAGCCGCTCGGCAAAGCCCTCGGGGATGATGTTCTTCACCTTTTGCCCCAGCAGCTCATCCCGCCGGTACCCGAACTGCTTCTCCGCCTGGACGTTCACCAGCACGATCTCCCCGCTCCGGTTCACCACCACCATCGCATCCGGAGCCGCTTCCAACAGCCCGCAATACCTGCCCTCCGAGAGATCGCGAGCGGCAGCCTCCCGACGGGCCGTCCTACCCGCTCCCAAGGTGATCACCACTCCCAGCAACGTTCCGAGGAACAGAAGAATCTTGGTCTGCCTCATGTGCCGCTTCGTGTCCGTGATCCGCTGTCCCAGCAAGCTCCGCTCTTCATCCTCCATGTTCCGAACCAGCGTCTGAAACTCATCCATGAGCTGCTGGCCCTCTCCAGCTCGAATCGCATCCGCTGCCGCGTCGAAACCGTGGGCCCGGCGCAGATTTATGACCGTCTCTCCGAACTGGAACTTCGCGACCACCAGCCTCTCCATATCCACCATTCGGCTCTGCTGCAGGCGATTGTCCTGCGTGAGACTACCAAGCGTTGCAACGTTCTGCTCGGCAATTAACTTGTCGGCGCGCCAGGACTCGACATAAGATTCCCTGCCCGTCAATACGTATCCCCGGTCATTCGATTCGATCCTGTTCATGGTGGAGCTCAGGCTTTGCAGGTTCTCCAGAACTTCGTGGGTATGCCGCAACCACCGGTTGCTTTCACCGGACTCGACCACGTCACGATAGGAGGTCACACCCAAACCGAGTAAAACTAAAATGGCGACCCCAAACGCGAGATACGATTTACGATTCAATTGCCCTTTACTCTTCATTTCCGACCGCTTTAACTAGGGGTACTCTTCCGGGCATTCAAGAGCATCGGTGAACTTTGGGATCCGGCATCGAAAATGCCGGGCAATAAGGTTAAATGCGCCAAGTCTGACCATGGTTCTCCAGCCACAAGATTGGATTTGAGACCTAGCTTACCCAGCGGCAACCTTAGCTTCCGATCTCGCCGCTCTGGTTTACCACCACCATCGCATCCGGCGCCGCTTCCAACAGCCCGCGGTATTTCGCGTCCGATTCGCTACGCTTGGCCAAGCCGCGATTCGCCTTCGTTCTTACGACCTCTCCTCTTCTGAGCCCTCTATTGCGAAACACTCATTCTCATGGATATCGGCAACCGGGTCGTCCGACTTAAGTTGTGACTGGAACCCTATCTGAGGCGGTGCCTGGCCGCATGATGTATTGTGCGGCAATCACTCGTGGAGGCTATTGATGAACCGAGGCAAACCGCATCAGCAATTTAAGGGCAGCAAGCGATAGGGACGAGGGATCCACTTGGCGCCTTATGCTGGCAGGAAACGTGCTTTCAAGTTAGGAGATCTACGATTATAGAGGCAAGCTCGGTAGCCTATGCCGATGGCATCCCCCAAATTCGTAGACATCTAGCTATAAGCAGCTAAGGTTAATTCGTTTTCGCAGAACATGGAGCGTTGGCGATTCCCGCGGCGGCTAAAGCCTCGCCTTTCCTTTGGGCCGCTAAGAAGCTTCCTATGGATTGTTTCAGATGCGAATCCACCTGGTCGGCGACAATCATGATATCGGCCAACACAGCAGTGAAATCGACGCTGGCCAAGTTACGCTGGATTGTCTCGAAGATGCTGACTTGCAGCAGTTGCGCCTCCTGCACGATCAACGGTGCAGTATAGCCTTGGCGATAGCGATATTGTCCGTGGGTTACAGCTGCGGGAATGGGACTGTCAGTCGCTTGTATGGTGCGAGCGAGGCGAAGCCGCGCTGAAATGCTGCTTATCATATCTGGGAGGTACTTCGTGCGCTCGTTTGCGGCAAGCGGAATGGCGGCCAAGTCTTTTACCTGTTCCACACGTTCTAGCCACCGCTGCATCAAGATGGAAACGTCACGATCCAGAATGCAAGCAACACCTTCCTTCACTGGCTTTGAAAAGGGAAGAGATGTAAGTCTGTTCTTGTCCATGAGCCCAGCCAGTCGCTTAACGTCGAAGGGCTTCATTAGAACTTCATCTGCCTGCAAAATGATAGCGTTCATCGCTTTTTGCACGTCAGGATGGTCGCTTACTACGAGGGTCAGCGCCTCGGGCTGGCTGTGACGCATCGCGGTTACTACCGCAAAGCCATCTCCTGGGGCGGGCATGTGAAGATCGGTGATAAGAACGTCGAAGCTCTGTGTTGCAATCTGCTGGAGAGCCTCGGTCACACTCTTTGCCGAAATCACATCACAGTTTTGCGTTTCCAGCGACCTCCGCATCAGAAAAAGATCATTGTCATTGTCGTCGACCAGAAGAACTTTAGGCGGCTTAATGAGAGAAGCCGAGTGGTTCGGCAAAAGGCCCGCGGCAGCGACTACCGTGGATACGGGATACGCCTCGCTGAGTAAGGCTTGTCGTTCATTAGGAAGCAACATGGTTGATCTCCTACCCGAAAGTTTAGGGTCTCGGAAAGCCCCAGGACTGTTCAAGAATGCTCACGTTGACCAGATCTAATACTTGTGCCTGGCGGAAAAACAAACTATAGATGCGAAGCGGCGATAGCTTCCCTCGCAGGCAAGAGTTCAACACCCCGGCCGTGGTTCCTACTTCTGTGGCTTTCCGCTTCTTGCACTCGATGTCCTTTAGGTCATCGACAGTTTGCTTTTTCTGCCTAGCCTTCCGGTTCTTCGCTCCCTTAGAGTTTTCCGTAGGAGGTCCACCATGCCGCAACCTCAAGAAGCATATCCCGCGCTCGACGAACCTTATCCTACGTCCGATCCTGTGCCAGCCGAACCTGCACTCCCCAGTCCTTCGCTGCTCCTCGTCACCCCCACCCCAAATCTGCTTACTCCCGGGGCCCGACCCAAGATCCTCCTGGTCGATGACAACCAGGATGAACTTCTTCTCATGCGAAGGTTGCTGGAAGAGCAAGACTTCGACGTGGTTTCCGCCAACAGCGTTATTACCGCGATCGGCCAGATCGCGGCCCAAAAGTTCGACGTGCTGCTTACCGATCTCCACATGCCGGAGGCGGGCGATGGCTTTGCCGTAGTGACTGTAATGCGTCACACCCAGCCCAACGTGCTCACGCTCGTAGCCAGCGACTTTCCCGACGTGCGCAAAGCCATGGACACAATACTTCTGCAGGCCGATGAAGTCGTCACAAAGCCTTTCGATGTT
>Ga0302324_100022670_pt1 | contig 12186 bp, 9 predicted proteins | sample Palsa_T0_1_FD_201949 | JGI IMG/M metagenome (GOLD analysis project Ga0302324, IMG submission 201949) | Peat permafrost microbial communities from Stordalen Mire near Abisko, Sweden - Palsa_T0_1 | ecosystem: Environmental > Terrestrial > Soil > Palsa > Peat permafrost | place: Sweden: Abisko...
GAATGAGTTCGGGCATTGCCGCGTCACATTCCGGCACGTGTTGAGCGCAGCGCGGACCAAAGGCGCAACCCGCGGGCAGTGCATCGAGCGGAGGAACCGTCCCCGGAATGGCAACCAGCTTTTCGCGAGCAATACGCGGCGCCGCGCGCAGCAAACCAATGGTGTAGGGATGCCGCGGATGGCGCAGGACTTCGGATGCCGGACCCTCCTCGACCACGCGGCCCGCGTACATGACGGCTACGCGGTCGGCAATCTGCGCGACGACGCCGAAATCGTGCGTGATGAAAAGAAGCGAAAGCTGAAGCTCGCGGCGCAGCGACACGAGCAGCTCCAGAATTTGCTTTTGCACGGTGACGTCGAGCGCCGTGGTGGGCTCGTCCGCGATCAGCACGCGCGGGCCGGCGGCCAGGGCCATGGCGATCATCGCGCGCTGGCGAAGCCCGCCCGAAAGTTGATGCGGATACTGGCGGGCGCGGTGCGCGGGCTCGGGAACGGCGGCGCGTTCGAGCGCTTCGAGCGCGCGGCGGCGTACTTCATCACGGGCAAGGCGTGGTTCGTGGACGCGAATCGCTTCTTCGATCTGTGCGCCGATGCGGACGACGGGATTGAGCGCCGTCATTGGCTCCTGAAACACCATGGCGATTTCGCCGCCGCGCAGTCCCCACATCACTTTGCGCGACGCCGTAAGGAGGTTTTCCCCCGTGGCGGGAGGTGATGCAGCGTTTCCATTTCCGTTTCCGTTGACGCCGCGCGGGCTGAGCCACGCTTCGCCCGTCAGCCGCGCACCCGGCGGCTCGAGTCCCATCAGCGCGAGCGCAAGCATCGTCTTACCGGAGCCGGATTCGCCGACGATGCCGAGCGTCTCGCCATCACCAAGCGCAAACGAAACTTCGTTCACCGGGCGGACCCAGCCGGCGCGGGTCGGCAGCTCGACCGTAAGGCCGCGGGCTTCGAGGCGTGTCGCCATTCCAACATCATATGTCCAGCGGGAAGGCCTGCGTCGAAATTTTGCGGGGCGGATTTCGTGTGTGCGCGGTCAGCGGCGGGCGAGAGGAATGACGAAACGGAGCGCGGTATGCGTTTCGGAGAAGCGGCAGACTTTGTTGTCGGTGAGGCCGAAGGATTTGCCGGCGTTGATGACGTCTACTCCGCAAATGTGCTTCTGGCCTTTGGGATAGACGACCCAGATCGCGCCGGCTTTCTGAATCGCGCCTGCCAGCGATTTCAGCCGCGCCAGCGCCTTCAGGCTTTCAGCGCCGAGGAAGATTATATCGGCGCCGGCGGGCGGTTTTTCCCGCACGAATTCCGGAACTCGGTCCGCGAGGTCATTCAGAAACGCCGCGTCTTCGACGCCGAGAACGCCGATGCGCTGCCCCGGCTTGACGCCGAGCTTATCGAGCAGCGAGCGGTGCGAATAATCGCGATCCGGCTCACGCGGCTTATTGGGTTTCTTATGCGGCACGACTAGAGCTCCTTGCCGAAAGAGCCGGATTATATTACGTTTCCGCTGCAGCCCCTATCGCGGTGCATGAGGTTCGAGACATGAAGAAACCCAGGGAAACAAAACGATCCTCCGACGAGGCAGTGAAGGCCAAGACCGGTAAGGCTTGGGCGGAGTGGTTCAAGATTCTCGACAAGGCCGGCGCGAAGAAATGGGCGCACAAGGAAATCGCGGCGTATCTCCACGAGAAACAGAAAGTGCCGGCCTGGTGGTGCCAGATGGTCGCGGTTGGTTACGAACACGAGCGCGGTCTACGGCAGAAATTTCAGAAATGCGATGGCGAGTTCAGCGCGTCGGGCAGCCGCACGCTTACAGTGCCGTTGGTGAAGGCGTACGCGGCCTGGACGGATGAGAAGCTGCGGCAACGGTGGCTGCCGGGGGCGAAAATGGAAATCACGACTGCGACGCCGGGCAAGTCACTTCGCGCAAAATGGGACGAAGACACGCGGCTCAGCGTTAATTTCTACGACAAGGGCGCGGGCAAGGCACAGATTGCCGTTGACCACATGAAGCTCGCGAGCTCGGAGGAATGCGCGAAGATGAAATCCTATTGGTTTGCGGCGTTGAATCGCCTGCAGGAAATTCTTGAAGCGTAGTCTCAACGCGGAAGCGGGTCAGGACCCGCCTCCGCATCAAGAAGGAAAGCCCTAGTAATCGTTCGCGGAGCCTTCGAGGAAGGCGCGCAGCTTGCGCGAGCGAGACGGGTGGCGCAGCTTGCGCAGCGCCTTGGCTTCGATCTGGCGGATGCGCTCGCGGGTGACGGCGAACGATTGTCCGACTTCCTCAAGCGTGTGCTCGCTGCCGTCGTCAAGACCGAAGCGCATCTTGATGACCTTTTCCTCGCGCGGCGTCAGCGTCTTCAGCACCGAGGACGTCTGCTCCTTGAGGCTCAGGTTGATCACCGCGTCCGAAGGCGAGACGACGGCCTTGTCTTCGATGAAATCCCCGAGATGCGAATCTTCCTCTTCGCCGATGGGAGTCTCGAGTGAAATCGGCTCCTGCGCAATCTTCAAAATCTTGCGCACCTTGGCGACGGGAATATCCATGCGCTTGGCGATTTCTTCCGAGGTCGGCTCGCGGCCGAGTTCCTGCACCAACTGCCGCTGCGTGCGCACCAGCTTGTTGATCGTCTCGATCATGTGCACGGGAATGCGAATCGTGCGAGCCTGGTCGGCGATCGCGCGCGTGATCGCCTGGCGAATCCACCATGTCGCGTATGTCGAAAACTTGTAGCCGCGGCGCCATTCGAATTTGTCCACGGCCTTCATCAGGCCGATGTTTCCTTCCTGAATCAGGTCGAGGAATTGCAATCCGCGGTTGGTATATTTTTTCGCGATGGAAACGACCAGCCGGAGGTTCGCTTCGATCAGCTCGTCTTTCGCCTGCGCCGCTTCGGCTTCACCCCGAAGAATCACCCCGATGGCGCGCTTCAGCTCCGCGGGGCTGACTTCGCTGGCGAGCTCGATTTCGCCCAGCTCCTGCCTGCGGGCACGAAGGTCCTTGCGCGCCTCGGCCTGGACTTCGGCCTTGGATGCTTCCACGCGGCGCTCGAGCTTCACCGTTTCGCGTTCGAGGAAGTGGACGCGCTCGACCGTTTGGTGGATCTTGTCAATGAGGCGCTTTTTTTCGAGCGGGTTGAAATCGAGCTCGCGCATCAGGCCGGACATCTCGATGCGCGTGCGGGCCACGGCATACTTCGCGTGGAGATAAGAACGCTTTTTCGCGCGCGGGACCCGATCGAGCTTCGAGGCCAGCTTCATCGCCAGCAGGTAGAGCTTGGCGATCTTGTCAATCTGCTTGAGCGTTTCCTTGGTCTTCGCTTCGATCTTTTCTTCGGTCAGCTCTTCGTCGTCGAACTGGACGATTTCCTTGATCGAGCGGGAGCCGTTGCGCAAATCCTCGCCGACCTGCAGCAGCTCCTTCAAGATGAGTGGAGCGCGCGTGATGGTCTTCAGCACGAGCAACTGCCCGCGCTCGATGCGCTTGGCAATCGCCACTTCGCCTTCGCGCGTCAGCAGCGGGACGGTGCCCATTTCGCGGAGGTACATGCGAACGGGGTCGTTGGTCTTCTCAAGCGTTCCGGGAGTGAGGTCGAGTTCGCCGTCTTCGGAAGCCGCGGATGGCGCGTCTTCCTTCGCTGTTTCGGCCGGCTCGGATGGATCGGCAGCCGCCAGCGCAGCCTTGGCCGTCGAAAGATCCTCGTACACATCAATCCCGTAGCGCTCAAACGTCGAGAGCAGATCGTCAATTTCTTCCGAGGAGTGAACCTCGGCCGGCAGGATGTCGTTCACCTCATCGTAGAGCAGGTATCCCCGCTCCTTGCCCATGGCGATGAGTTGCCTTACCTGATCGTATTTTTCCTCAAGAGCCAGCGTCACGCGTTCTCTCCAATAATGCTAATCGGCCCGCAGATATGAATTCCCAAGTACAAAAGGCCGGGTGAGACACCCCGGCGCATTCTCGATTTAGCTACGTATGGACGGATAGATAAGGCGATCCCCTGAAACTGCTGCCGAACTTTGCCGCTTGCGCCCAAGTTGTCCCGTGCGATACGAATACAACTCTATTAGATGCAACACGGGTGCCACCCGTTTCCCCCAAAACCTTACAATACTATAATAGGGGCTACCAGCCGTCAACGAATTGCCTTAAGTGGAACAGCCCGTTCCAGTTGGGTCCGTCCCTTTACGCGCGCCGCCTAGGGCAGATGGCACGCCCGAATGCCCTGTTTCTCGAAATATTTCTGGTGATACTCCTCGGCGCGGAAGAATTCCGAAGCGGGAACAATCTGCGTCACGATCTTGCGCTTGAAGATTCCCGATTTGTCCAGCGCCGCCAGCGATTCCTGGGCGTCCTTTTCCTGCTCGGCGTCGTGAAAGAAAATCGCGGAGCGGTATTGCGAACCGTAATCCGGCCCCTGACGGTTGAACTGGGTCGGGTCGTGGCTTTGGAAAAAGACGGCGAGCAGCTCGCGATAGGAAACCTCGTTTGGATTGAATTCAACCTCAACCGCCTCGGCATGGCCCGTCTTGTCCGTGCAGACTTCCTTGTAAGTCGGATTCTTGGTGTGGCCGCCGATATAGCCAACCGTCGCTGAAGTCACGCCCTTGACCTGCCGGAACGCGTCTTCCACGCCCCAAAAGCATCCCGCTGCGAAAGTCGCCTTAGCCATGATTTGGAACCCCCTTCTTTTCAGTCAATGCGAGGTACTGCATGTTGCCACAAGGAAGGCTTCGGGTCGAGTTCACGAGCGCACAGCCCAACCTTTACCGCCCCAACACGAAGTGTTCCACAGGACCACGAGGGGATTGCCTACAGCACATTAGACGGGCCAGCGGGCATTTGGTCGCAGAAATTTGGCCGATTTCGGTTAATCGGAAGGCTTACGGCAGCGTCAGGCGAGTTTCGCCGCCAGTACGGGAGCGCCGTTTGGAGGAATGGCGCCGCGTGATCGTTCGAAGATTTGGTCGAGGAAGTCGGGAATTTCGAAAACGGCGCGATTGTGGAGCGCGGCGGCGTTAGCGCGGTAGCGAGCCAGCGCGGCGGGCTCGATCAATTGCGCGACGGCTGCATCAATCTTGTCAAAGCTACGCAGCACCAGCCCGACCTCTTTCTCGACGATCCACTCAGCGTTGTAACGTTCCTGCGGCAGCGTCCAGGCGTTGCATTCCACGATCACTGGAAGCTGCATTGCCAGCGCTTCGCTCACGCTGCCAGGGCCGGGCTTGCCGATGAAGAAATCGGCAAGCTGCATGTACTCGTTCACGCGGGTTGTAAATCCCTCGACAAAACACGGGATGCGGGATTTCCTCGCGCGCAACGCGTTCGCGAGCTTGTCATTTTTCCCGCAAACGAAGATCAGCTGAAGATCGAGCGGCGACTCGTCCAGCCGTTCGGCGATTTCGAGCATCACGTTGGAACCGTGGCCGCCGAAAAGGACAAGCCCGGTGGGGAGACCGGGCCGCAATCCCAGGCGCTCGCGTTCGGCGACGCGATTTTCGACCGGCGCGCCGTAGAACCGCGGATGAAGGATCATCCCCGAAGCGCGGAAAATTCGGTCGTCGGCGTGCCCCATCGAGCGCGCCTGCTGGACCGCGCGGTCCGAGCCGCAAATCAGATATTGCCGCTGGGCCGCCGCGGCGGGCGCGCGCTCTATCCAGAAATGCGGCGGGTAGTCGGCAATGTCTGTGAGCACCGTTACGAATGGCCGCCCCGGAAACGCAGCGGAGAAACTTTCGCCCATCGCGCGATTAAAGTGCGGCACGAACGAAATAACCATGTCCGACTGGGTTTCCTTCCAATGTGCTTCGAGCAGACGGACCGTAGGCCGGTGATACGCGCGGATCGTGAGTTGCAATACCTTTAGAAGTTGAGGACTTCCGAGCGTCCAACCCCGGCGCAGCATCGTGTTGTAAACATCCTGAATGCGGATGCCGGCATATTTTTTCACGATGTCGAGGGGATCCATCAGTTCTTGCAGGTTCGTAAGACGGATTTCCCAGGGGCGCTGCTGGGCTCCGATCGCCATCTCAAGAGCCGTGGCCGCCGCCCGGTGGCCGCCACCGGCGTCGAAGAAGCCAAACTCGATCCGCCGCACCTAGAATCGCTCCATAAGTGACGCATTCTGGCACCAGCGGGGCCATCGATTCTTACGGGCATGTTAAAAGCTGAAACGTGTGTCGAATCAGTTAAATACCTATGTTTTCAGAATCTTAGCGGCAATGTCATCTGTGTGTAACCCTGTGGATTTAGTGTGGAAATCGTGAAATGCGACATGCATGTCCACTCGTATTTTTCCGGCGCCTGCACCACGCCGTTTGTGCGCGGGTTCTGCCGGGAAAGCTATAGCGACCCCCGAGAAGTTCACGCCCTGCTGAAGCGGCGAGGCATGGACCTCTTCACGCTGACGGACCACGACTCGATTGAGGGCGCCGAAAAGCTCCGGCGCGAGCCCAATTTCTTCCTGAGCGAGGAGCTGACGTGCCGGATGCCCAGCGGTACGGAAGTCCACATTGGCGTCTACGACTTCCATGAGCGCCAGCACGCGCAGCTCCTGCAACGGCGCAACGATCTGGTCGCGCTGCTGATGTATCTGACCGAGCGCAGGATTTTCTTCAGCATCAACCATGTGTTTTCGAGCGTAACCGGCCGCCGCGAAAGCGAAGACTTCGCCTGGTTTCAGGAGTATTTCCCGGCGGTCGAAACGCGCAACAGCCACATGCTCGAAGCGACGAATGGCTACGCCGCAAGTCTTGCCGAGCAGTGGGACAAGATCGCCATCGGCGGAAGCGACGCGCACGCCCTCCCGTCCGTGGGAACGGCTTACACCGAGGTTCCCGGCGCGCGCGATAAAGAGGAATTTTTCGCGGGCTTGAAAAGCGGAATGGGCCGGGTGGCAGGCGAATCCGGCCGCTTTTCGAAATTGACGCGCGACGTGTTTCTGATCGGCGTCGAAATGATACGCGAAAAATCCTGGACCGCTGTCATCACGCCGCTGGCCGTGCTCGTCCCGGCCATCACGTATCTGAATTATCGCGACGAGCGTTCCTTTAGCCGCCGGTGGGCGGCGGAAGTTCTGCAACGTCCTGAATCACGCAAGCGTCCTCGCTGGATCACCGTACCGCAGCGCGCGGTGGAGGAGTGGGTATGACCGTCGCCAAGGCCGTCTGGGACCAGATTCAATCGAACGATCACCGTCTGATGCGCCGCGTGCATCGCTGGCGCGCCCCGCGGTGGTTCCGCATTCTGATGATTGTGGCCACACGGGGAGGCGACGGATGGCTCTGGTACGCGCTCGGCCTGATTCTGGTGCTCTACGGTGGAGAGCAGCGCTTCGCCGCCATCGGGGTGGCCGCTTCCAGCGCCGCGGCGGGGATCTTTTTATTCCGCGCGCTCAAGCGCACCAGCCAGCGCAAAAGACCCTGCGAAATTGAACCGCACTGCTGGGCCTCGATCTTGCCTCCGGACAAATATTCGTTTCCTTCGGGACATTCCATCACGGCGTTCGCCGTGGCAATTTCACTGGGACTCTTCTACCCGTACCTGCTGACGGCCCTTCTGGCCATGGCTTTTCTGATCGCGGCCTCGCGCATCATCCTCGGTATGCACTTCCTGAGCGACGTGCTCGCGGGATCGGCGATAGGAATCACGCTCGGCTTCGCCAGCTTCCATATTTTCGCGATTTTCGTTAGTCTCCCACTTTAATTTCGATTGGTTTTTCGAGATTTCACGGGACACGCCGCCTGACATGAATCCCGCGCATTTCCTCGGAGGGGCAAATGATCTTTGGCGCTCATGTAATTGTCTGCAGTAGGAACGCCGAGGCGGACCGCGCATTTTTCCGCCTGAAATCCGAAATTGCTTCCCTCGCGAAGAAGGGCGTTACGTGCTCTCAAGTTCAGGAAGCGAGATGGGGTTCCATCACGAAGATACGGCTTCCCGGTGGAGGCGACGTCGGCCTTTATCAACCGAAGCATCCGACGGCCTTAGACTTGAAATGACGCGCCCTTCAAATTACTCAGCTGGCGGGCTTACTGAAAATTCCGAGAAAAGTTACGTGCGACCCACGGCGGGTTTGGGGTCAGGGACCGGGGAAGCCGGCTCGGGAACCTGTTTTTTGTGGAGCAGGTCCACGGCGGCGCGGTAAAGGCGCGCGCGGACCTCGTGCCGCTCGTTCGCGCGCGTAAGATAGCGCAGAACGATATTCACGCCGGACCCGGTCGGCCGGACACTTAGCGATGGAGTCGCCGAAAGCGCACGCTTATCGCTCGACGGGGTGAGGCGATTCCATTCCGTCTCGGCGAGCTTTGCGTTTGCCGCCGTCTCTTCTGCGGCGATCTTCTGCAGCGCTTCGCCGGTGGCGTACGGATCGGCGCTTTCGGGGACCTGAGCTTCAATTTCATCCCAGAGCCACTGTCCCGACGTCGAAAAATTGAAGTAGTGCCCTTCGATGGCGAAGCTGTTCACAAACGAAACCTGCCGTCCCGTCGGATGGCCCGCGTCGGTCCAACTTCCCGTTTCAAGCAGCACGGTGTGGAGCAGTCCGACCTTCAGCACCTCTCCACCGACGCCGTTGATCTCGACCCAATCGCCCACGCGAATGCCGTCCTTACCCATCAGCACGAACCAGCCAAAGAACGCGACGATGAAATCCTTCATGGCCACAGTCAGACCCGCGCCGGCGAGCGCGAGGACCGTCGCCAGATTGGTGGGCATGCCGAAAATCACCAGCAGGATGGACAGGAGGCCCAGCGCCTGCAGCGCGAACAGAATCAAGGCGCGCATCGTGTGCATCTCGCGGCGTTCCAGCGCCACGCCTGCAAACAGATGCTGGATCAGGTTATTGGCGGCCAGGACGAGCACGCCGATCAGCAGCACCCAAACAATGGACACAAAGATCTCGTGCAGAAAGCCCTTGGCGCGCGCGTTGACGAGATCGGCCCAGCTGGAATAAACGGTGGCGAGCTGTTGTTCGGTGGCGATGCGCTTGTCAACGTCGGCGAGGTTCTTTTTGTCTTCCGTTTGCAGGCGCAAGCGCGACAGCGGCGTATCTGTTGGCGGCGTGGGCTGCGATCCGTTCGAGGGCGCGGCGTTCTGCGCCGGCGATGTCCCCGTTCCCATTCCTTTCGATAGATTTTCGTGCGTGGTGGATAGTGTGACCGCGCGCGCCAGCGCATCCGCCTGCGCTTGGAGCAGCAGTTTTTCCTTCGCGCGCAGCGACATCCACGCGCGAGTTTCCGCGGCGATGCTCCTGGATTGCGTGATCTCGATCGAGGGCGCCGATCCGGCGGGAGGACCTGCCTGAGAGGCCGCGTTTTGCGTGCCGGCGGCTTTGCGCTGGTCGAGCAGTTGCTGGATGGTGGCCTGCTTGTCGCCGCCCGAGCGAATCAGTTCCTGATGCGCGTCTTCGAGATCGTCCTGATCGAGAGCCAGCTGGGCCTGCGCGATGCCGATCAAATCCTGAAGCTGGTCCTTCGCGCCGCCCTGCACACGAGCCATCGCCGCCGTAAATTCGGTGATCCGCGCCTGGTCGGCGGCTACCGCTGCCGTTCCGGTCTGCACTCGCGCGGCGAGGTCGCGCGTCTTCGGCGTAAGCGGAGCGGGATTCTCCGCCGCGTCGTGCATCGCCGCGGAAAATGCCAGATCCACCGAAAGGTCGCCCAGTCGCAGCGCCTGCCCAGCGTAATCCTCCTCGATGTGGGTCACGGCGAGAGGAGCAACCTGCTGAGCGGTGTCCAGCGGATGGGTGTCAACGAGGTTGGAGGCGCCTTTTGATGCCAGCCGGATCGCGCGCAGGCGCTCGCGATAGTCCGACCAGCTGCGCGTGAGAATCACAGCGCTCAGCGCCAGGGCCAGCAGGGCGAGCAAAGACACCCAAACCGTCTTTTCGTAGCTTCGCATGTTTGCCGGCTGGGGTAGGCCAATTCTAATATGCCTATCGGCCGGACAGTGGAAAATCAGCGCCAATGCGCAACGCGAATTCCTGCTGATGGACCTCCGGCAGGCCGCGCGCTTGACGCCTGCCTTGAGCCAAGCGGACAATCACTCCGGCTGACATCCCGGCTTAATTAAATTCCATGACGAAACGCCCACATAGATCTCGCCGCACGGAAGCGAGCGAGCCCGGCCCGAGCGCCAAGGAGCGCATGGCCGGCGGAAAAGCCCTGCGCGAGCGCGTGCCAAGAACCTCGCAAGCGCAGTGGCAGCCGCCCCCAGGGCGCCCCGATCGTATTGAGCTGCTGAAGCATTCCGACCGCGGACGGCTCGCGGAACTTCTGCCGATCCGCTACGCCCGCATGCGGCAGTCGCCCTTCGCATTTTTCCGCGGCGCCGCGGCTTTGATGGCTGCGGATCTCGCAACGACGCCCTCCACACGGCTTCGAGTTCAGGCCTGCGGTGATTGTCACGTAGCGAATTTCGGCGGCTTCGGAAGCCCGGAACGCCTGTTGGTATTCGACATCAACGATTTCGACGAGACGCTTCCCGCGCCGTGGGAATGGGACGTGAAGCGGCTCGGAGCGAGCATCGTGCTGGCCGGACGCGAACTCGGCTTCGGCGAGCGGCATTGCGCGGATACGGTGCGCACGGCGGTACGCTCCTATCGCGAGCACATGCGGGAATATGCCGGGATGCGCGCCCTGGACGTCTGGTATTCGCATCTGGATGCGGAGATTTTCATCGCCGATGCTAAAACGGGCGCGGCCCGAAAGCGCTGGCGGCAAGTCGAGAAAAACGCCGCAATGCAGACGGCCGAGCACGTGTTTCCGAGAATCACCGCGGTGAAAAATGGCCGGCCGCGAATTCTGGATCTTCCGCCGCTCGTCTATCACCCCGCGGGAATGGCCCGGATCGGCAAGCGCGTGCGCGATATGTTCGAGCGCTATCGGAGGTCACTTCCCGAAGAGCGGCGCGTCATTCTGGATCGCTATCAGATCGTGGATATCGCAAGAAAAGTCGTGGGCGTCGGCAGCGTCGGGACGCGCTGCGCCGTGGCCCTGTTGATGGCCGGCGCGAAAGATCCGCTGTTTCTTCAGTTCAAGCAGGCCGGTGCGTCCGTGCTCGCTCCCTATGCGGGCAAAAGCCGGTATGAGAACCAGGGCGAGCGCGTCGTCACGGGGCAGCGCATGCTGCAGTCCGCGAGCGATATCTTTCTCGGTTGGGCGCGCGACGATGAAGGCCGCGACTACTACTTCCGTCAGCTTCGGGACATGCGCATGAAGATTGATGTAACTCAAATGTCCCGGCAGGACTGGATCGAATATGTCGAGATCTGCGGATGGACACTGGCCCGGGCGCACGCTCGAACCGGAGACCCGGCGCAAATCGCCGGTTATCTCGGTAAAAGCGCAGCGTTCGATCGAGCGATCGAGGAGTTTTCCCTGGCCTATGCCGATCAGACGGAGCGCGACCATGCGGCGCTTGTCAAAGCGATTCGCGCGGGAAAGATTCAAGCGCGTCCGGATGCCACGGCCTGATTCGCCGCCAGGTTCTCAAAGATCGAGCGGCAGTGGATTTTTCCCCGTGATCAGTCGCGCCGAACGGTCGAACGTCAAATAAAACCATCCCCACTGCACGAATACCAGCAGCCGGTTTTGAAACTCAACGATGTAGAGCAAGTGAACGAAAATCCATAGCAGCCACGCGGGAAATCCCGAGATTTGCAGCCAATTCAAATCGGCAACCGCGGCGCCGCGGCCGATCGTCGCAAGATTTCCTTTGTCGAAGTAGTGAAACGGCCGGGATTTTTCACCGCGCAGGCGGCGCGCGATTGCCTCAGCGACGTAGCGGCCCTCCTGAATCGCGGGCTGCGCCACGCCGGGCAGAGGCTTTCCCGTCTGGTGAACGAAATTCGCGAGATCGCCGATCACGTAAATTTCGGGGTGCCCTGCCACGGTGAGATCCGGCTCGACGCTGACGCGCCCTGCTTTGTCGATCGTCGCGCCGGTTTCCTGGGCCACGATGCGCCCGAGCGGCGAACCCAGAACTCCCGCGGCCCACAGAACGGTGCGCGTGGGAATGGTTTCAGTCCGGTCGCCCTCGCGGACCGTGACCGATTCCTTCTTTACGTCCGTGACCATCGCGCCGGTGCGGACGATGACGCCGAGACGCTCGATCATCTTGCGGGCCGCCTCGGAAAGCTTTGGCGGGTATACGGGGAGCACGCGGTCGGTGCCTTCCACCAGAAT
>Ga0302324_100022671_pt1 | contig 12186 bp, 9 predicted proteins | sample Palsa_T0_1_FD_201949 | JGI IMG/M metagenome (GOLD analysis project Ga0302324, IMG submission 201949) | Peat permafrost microbial communities from Stordalen Mire near Abisko, Sweden - Palsa_T0_1 | ecosystem: Environmental > Terrestrial > Soil > Palsa > Peat permafrost | place: Sweden: Abisko...
AGCCCGTACCCGAGGATGGTAGAATGACAAAGCTTGATTCCTCAGTGGTCCCCGTCGTCTAGCCTGGCCTAGGACATCGCCCTTTCACGGCGGTAACACGGGTTCAAATCCCGTCGGGGACGCCAACAAAACAGAGATCTTACAGAAAACCGGCATCTTGGCCGAGGGTTCAGAAGGGTCCAATAAGAAACCCATGCCTTCAGGCCTCCCCAACGGCAACGTCAAGCCGAAGAGAATGTGGCGAATGAGGATTCCGAGGGTTTTCATTTCAATTCAAAGATCGAAAGCAGAATGAACACTTGCAAAAAAATACTCTGGCAAAGCATCGTTGGCGAAACATCCCTACAGCACTCAAGATCCCCGAAAAAGGCGAAAAGATGGCTTATGACATCGCAGAAATTTTCCTGCACCCAATAGAAAAAACCCCGCACCGTTGCGGGGCCGGTTCCTTCCATGATTTTCCTCTTAGGCGCGATTTACTTGCCCGTTCCCGTGAGGTTCGACGCTTGCGGGTTATTGCTGGCGCTGTCGTGGACGATCAACTGACCCGTCTGCTTTCCTGTCTCCGTCGGACTGAAGGTCACGCTAATCGTGCACTTCGCTTTGGCGTCTAAGCTCGCCTCGCACGTAGTCGCCGAAACCGCAAAGCCTCCTATCGTCGAGATTGCGATCCCAGTCAGATCTACGGGTTGGTTGTTCGTCAACGTAAACGTTTTCGCCGCGCTGGTGGTGCCGACATTCTGCGTCGCGTAGATAGCGCTGGCCGGCGTCAACGTTGCAGGTTCGACGCCCGTCCCCGACAGCGGTACCGTCTGCGGGCTATTAACGGCGTTGTCGGTAAAGGTGAGCGTCCCGGTTAGCTTACCCAAAGCCATCGGCTTGAAGGTGATGCTCACCTTGCAGCTTTTCTTCCCAGCGAGCGTGGCCCCACAGGTATTCGCGGAGATCGCAAAGTCACCGCTGGGCGTGATGCTGCTGATCTCAAGCGTGCCCGTGCCTGTGTTTGTCAGCGTCACCGCCTTGGCGGGGCTGGTCGTGCCGACCACCTCATTGCCAAAACTCAGGGAGGTTGGCGAGACTCCGGGCGGCGGCAGACCACCGGTGAGCGGTATCGTGCCAGATGTAACTGCACCGTAGTTGCTATTGCCCGCATAGCTCGCATCCACGTTGTGCGTTCCAGCTTCGGCCGGCGCGATGCCGTTCACTGTCGCCGTCGAGGTTTCGGTCGGCTCCGTCAGCAGGATCGAGGCTGTGTTGACGCCGTTGGTCAACATGGCTAAATCGGGCACGCCGTCCCCGTTGAAGTCGGCGGCTACAATCTGAAATGGGCCGAGGAAAGAAGTGCTCACGACGGGAGTGGTCGCTGTCACCGCAAACCTGCCATCTCCAGCCCCTTCGAGAAGAACGATCAAATCGTCGTAATTGTCCAATCCTGCCAGATCCAGTTTGCCGTCGTGGTTGAAGTCTCCCGCCTGCAAGCTATGGAGTTCGAAGGGAACTTGAATGGGGCTGGCCGGGGTTTCGTTGAACGTTCCATCGCCGTTGCCTAACGCGATTTCAACGCCATTTAGATCTGAGAACGCCAGGTCTAGAATCCCGTCACCATTGAAGTCTCCCACCACGATGGAAGTGGGGAAGTAATCCAGTGTGAAGGACGCCGGCTTCGGGGCGCTAAACGTCCCATCGCCCTTGCCAAGAAAGATGGTGGGAGGAGTGCCGTCTTCGAAGTAATTCGTCACAACAAGATCCGGAATGCCATCGCCATTGAAATCTCCGGTCGCAATCAAACCAAAATCCGCGCTCAGGTCAAGGTTCGGTCCCTCCGCCGTAAATGTTCCCTCCCCGTTTCCAAGGAGAATCGTCACTCCGCCGGATGAGACATAGTCGCCCACAACGGCTAGGTCCAACTTGCCATCCCCGTTGAAATCAGCGGCAACCAGTGTCCCTAGAATGACATCACCTCCGACTGAGCCTTGGTTATAAACCTGACCTGTTAGCGGTGTTGCGAATCTTCCATCACCCTTGCCCAGCAATACCGTGATGTAGCTGGTGATGGGCGCGTTGTAACTTAGGATGGCCAAGTCTGCCTTGCCGTCGCCATTGAAATCGCCGCCAATCATCGTTGGATAGGATAGGACACCCGCCGGTTGAACCGTAGGACCGGTTGTAAATGTGCCGTCGCCTTTACCGAATAAGATCGTGACGGAGAATGGACCGGATGGGCTGCTTCCCCACATTAACGCCAAATCCGGGATTCCATCGCCGTTAAAGTCGGCAGTGACTTCACTGGCTGGATAAGACCCAACCAAAGGAGACAATGACTCCAGGAATCCGATACCGGGTATGCCAGTTCCAAGGGAAGCGGTCGCGAGCACGTTATTGCCGAAACTCGTATCGAGGAACGACACAATTCCGGTGGGCGAGGCCGGGCCGCCATATCCCGTGACGGTGGCCGTGAGGCTGTAGTCGCCCGGCGATCCATTTAATGAGATGGCAGCCGTATCGCTGTAGACGGGGCTGGGTGCAGGACCTACATTCAGCGATGCAATGTTCGATGCACTCGCCAGGCCAAAGCCGTCCTCGACGAACTGCGCCTGGTACCTGTGCGCGCCGGCCCCGGGTACAAATTCGAAGGTCGCGGTTCCGGAGCTGTTCAGCGCGGACGAGCCAAGAATATGTATATCGGTGCAATGTGGCGCGGAGGCATCGCAGAAGTTGACCTGCCCGGCGGTTACCGGGGTAGTGCCGACTCTCACGTGCGCGGTAAGGAGCACCGCGGTTCCCGGAGTGACGCTCGTGACCGTCGACCCTCCCGACGTCACACTCAATGTGGTTGACGTGGCGGGCAGAAGACCCCACAACGGGATCGAACTGGAAATGCTGGACTCGTAGCTACCCTCGGCAGAAAAACTTGCCTGAGCCAGATGCCGGCCTACGCCGTTAACTTGAACGTCGGCGCTTGCGGTCGCCGTTTCCGTTGGCTCGGTCAGGTACAGCGCGACGTTGTTGTTGTAATAGCCGCCGGCCACGATGTCCGGATATCCATCCCCATTGAGGTCACCCACGCCTACTTCGAGATAGGAAGGAACACTAAGACCCGAAACCAGGGGGAAACTCTCGCTGAGTGAGCCACTGCCGTTGTTCAAGAAAACGGTTGCACCACCGCCCGAATCCGCCAGGACGACGTCCGGGGTACCATCCTGGTTGAAATCCGCCATTTGGATCCAGGTCACGCTCGTTGATGTCGGGTTCCCACCGGAAGATGGTGAATTGAATGTCCCATTCCCGTTTCCCGTGAGTACGATGACCGACTCACTCGTTCCGGTGCCTGCCGCCACAGCGATATCTAGCTTGCCATCACCGTTGAAGTCGGCCACGGCGATGGGTGAACCGCTGATTCCTGAATTCACGGATCCCGACGCCGCAAATGTGCCATCCCCGTTTCCCAAAAGAATAGCAATTGTGCCGGCGTTCTCGGCGACCACCAAATCTGTCTTGCCGTCTCCATTGAAATCGCCCGTAGCGAAGTACGAGGGTGTTCCGGAAATAGGAGGGTTGGTCGTTTCTGCGGTAAAAGTACCATCCCCATTACCGAGGAGAATGTCCACGGTCGAATTACCGCTGTCGATAACGGCCAGGTCGGGAATTCCGTCTCCATTGAAATCTGCGACCACGAGCTGAGACCCTGGCACAGGAGCTATAACCGGCTTGGCAAACGTACCGTTCCCTTTACCCAGCAGGATCGCTATGTCGTTCGAACCATACAAAGGTACGGCCAAATCCGGAATTCCGTCCCCATTGAAGTCGGCGATGACGATGGGATGGCTTGTAGGCCCCTGAATGGAAGGCGTGGCCGCTTTGGTATAGGTCCCTTTCGTGTTGCCCAGGTAGATGGACACAACATTGGAGCCTAATACCAAGTCAGGGATGCCGTCTCCGTTAAGGTCCGCCACCAGCACGAAATCGGCGTCCGGCGTGTTCGGCAGCGATCCCGGGTTGGGCCAGCCGACGCCGGCAACAGCCGCTCCCAACGACCCGGTCGCCAGGACCGAATTCCCGTTGCTGGCATCAAGAAATGAGACGGTCCCAGTGGGCGCTACCGTTCCTCCCGCCTCTGTCACGGTTCCAGTCAGCGTGTAATCCCCCCAGGCTCCGGTTTCCGCAATTGAGGAGGCTGTCGCAAATGGCCCAACAGTTCCGGTCACTGTCAGCGGCGATGCGCTCGAAACACTGCCGGCATACGAGTTGGTACCGACGAACACGGCCTTATAGCTGTGACTGCCGATCCCCGGGCGAAACTCGTAAGTGGCTGTGCCAGAACTCGTCAGTTGCGCGGTGGCAAGAATGTGAATGTCCGTGCAATATGCCGCCATGGCATCGCAGAAATTCACCTGGCCCGGTTTCACTGCCGTGGTTTCCGCCTCGACAGTAGCGGTCAGCGTGACGGTGCTGCCTGCCTTCACAGAAGTCACCGCAACGCCGCTTGAAGTTACCGCAAGCGAAGTTGTGGTCATTTTGGCGAATGCCGAGGAACTCATTGCAGCTGTGCACACCATCAGCGCGATCTTCAGTAACAATAACGGACGTCGAGCTGCTGCACTCGCCGATGCCGATTGGAGTGGAGAGAACATGTTGTTAGACTCCCATAACTGCGCGACTTGCTCTCGCACCAGAAGCGTGGAAAAAACGAGACGAAAACGGGGCTCTGGAGCTGACTGCCGATTTGGGAAAGAAATTTGCGCCATCGAGTTAGAAGAACCGGCATTTCTTACTATCTCAAGAACGCGAGAATTGTACTCCTATTTCATCAGTTAGTAACGTGTGAAAAGACATTCAGCTGCAACGCGATTGCGATTTCGAGGTGATGAAGTTACTATCGCTAAGAACGCCTGCCCCAAAGTAGGCATGTTGCGCAAATGATCCAAGGTCCGCGGCTGGCCAATCGTCGATTAGTGAAACATCGCTGTTACACGCATTGACCCCGTCCGAGGGCGTAACGCCTTTTAATAAAACCTGGCCCCCGGGGAGTCGCCGGATTCTGGTAGCCGAGCTTACTAAGCAAAGATCTCATTCACCTTATCCCTCACATGCTGGCTTCGCGAGGGCTTTAGATAGCGCATCGTGCTCTCCATGTCGGAGTGACCGAGCCACTGCTGAACTGTACGAAGATCAACTCCAGCCCATAGCGACCATGTAGCGAACGTTGCACGGAACTTGTGCAGCCAGAAATTCTCTTTATCCAGCTTCGCCCGTTCCGCCGCAGCCTTCAGGTCATCGAGAAAGTCGAGCTTCGGGTTGCACCCAGCGGTTGGGAAGCGGGAGTTAATGGCGATAAGCGCATTTATCAGTATCGATCCCGGCAAATTTCCCAGAAGCCGACTTCTGGCCCGACAAGTTGCCGTAGCCTCGTCGGCTTCCTCCTTGGGGGCTTTGAGTGTAATGGGAACACAAAAAAATCCGGCCAGTAGGACTTACCCTGGCCGGTGAATGCGACACGATTGCAACCAATCAGTTAGAGAAACTAAAGGCGTCAAAGAGGTAATTGCCGGTCCGTTGAGCGGAACGTACGGGTTACCTGGGGCCGTGATTGGATTTGGGAATTTGTCACGGCTGCGGTAGCTGATGGTGCCATCTTCCAGTTTCTCTCGATGAATTTGTCGATAGAGACATGGTCCGCGTAGTGGTGCGTGACGCGGCCACCGATCGAGAATTGTGAGACGACAGCGGGATGCGCGTGCCGTCGCCGAAGAAGTCCAGCGGCTGAACGTAACCGGAGTCGTGATAGCCGCCGCCTTCATCGAAGGTGATGACGATTGCCGTATTATCCCAATACGGTGAGTTCATTACCATGTCGACAATCTTCTTCGTGAAACCTTCGAAGAGATCGAGCTTCGAAGATGACGGATGGCCATCAACATAACCGCTCGGCTTCACAAATGACACTGCGGGCAGGGCTCCAGCCCCAATGTCCGAATACAGATCTGCCGTATCCTTCATGTGCGCTTTGACCTGTGCTGGATTCGACATAATGGACGTGTCGTATAGGCAGGGGTTGCAAATGTTGCAATATTCGTCGGCGTTCGGCCCACAGCAGGTCCACACCTCGCCGTGCTCGAAAGGTATATCACGGGAAAAATGAAAACAGGGTCACCAGAAATGCCATGCACGAAATGAGGCACGACATTAGCGAGAAAAGTTGCCCGCGGTCGACGTGCTGGTGAACAATGTCGGGATCTTCGAGCCGAAGCCATTTACAGAGATTCCTGACGAGGACTGGTACCGTTTGTTTGAGATCAATGTAATGAGCGGAGTGCGGCTTGCGCGACACTATCTCACCGGAATGCTAAAAAAGAACTGGGGCCGCATTCTCTTTATTTCCAGTGAATCGGCGGTGCAGATTCCCGCGGAAATGGTGCATTACGGAATGACAAAGACTGCACAGATTGCGGTGGCGCGCGGGATCGCGGAGTCGGTCGCTGGAACCGCCGTCACAGCCAATAGCATTCTTGCTGGCCCAACGGATTCGGAAGGTGTGGCGGGGTTCGTCGAGGCCATGGCGGAGCACCAGAAAAAGTCGAAGGGAGAGATCGAGAAGGAATTCTTCGAGCGCGTGCGGCCATCATCTCTGCTGAAGCGTTTTGCCACCGTCGATGAAGTCGCAGCCATGGCGACCTACGTGGCCAGCGAGCTTTCTTCAGCGACGAACGGAGCAGCCTTGCGAGTGGATGGCGGCGTTGTGAGGGCGATACTATGAGTACCAACTTATGAAAGCGTTGCGTTTTGCTGAGTTTGGACCGCCGTCGGTCTTGCGAATCGACGAAGTTCCGATTCCGGAGCCGGGCGATGGCCAAGCACTCGTTCGCGTGAACGCAGCGGCGATCAACCCCAGCGACATTGGGAACGTCGCCGGACACTTCAAGAACACAACCCTGCCGCGAACCCCCGGCCGGGACTTTGCGGGCATTGTTGCGAAGGGGACGGATCATGAAGGTGAAGCGGTCTGGGGCAGCTCCCCGACGCTCGGAATCGTCCATGATGGCTCTCACGCAGAATACGTCATTGTCCCAATCGAGACGCTATCGCCTAAGCCGAAGTCGTTGAGTATGGCGCAAGCCGCCGCGATCGGAGTTCCCTATATTACGGCGTGGGCATCTGTGGTGAATGCAGCTCAAATCCAGGCTGGCGAAACCATTCTGATTGTTGGCGCCAGGGGCGCGGTGGGACAAGCAGCCACGCTGATTGCGAAATGGAAGAAAGCGCGTGTGATTGGCGCGGATATCACCTCTGATCCCATTCCCGGTACCGAGGCGGTCGTTAATACCAAGAGCGAGGACCTTCGCCAGAGAGTTTTGGAACTAACCGCTGGAAAAGGCGTCAATGCTGTGTTTAATACGGTGGGAGGCCCATTGTTTGAGCCGGCGATGCAATCGCTCGCGTTCGGGGGACGGCACGTGGTTATCGCAAGCCCGGGAAATCCACGCGTCAGTTTCAACCTCGTCGACTTCTATCACAATTTCTCCCGGCTGCTTGGAGTTGACAGTTACGGGCTGACGCCCCACCAGATCGCGGAGATTGCCAACGAGCTCCAAGCCGGTTTTGAAACGGGGGCTTTGAAACCCCCGGCGATTGAGATCGTTCCGTTTGAAAAGGCTGTGGACGCGTACACGCGAGTGGCGGATCGACAGGCGAAAGCGAAACAGGTCCTCTGTTTGGACTGATGAAGGGCCAAAGCGGCTTACATCATCAGTACGCCGAGACCTTGACAAAACTAGCGTCGAGGCCTAAAAAATGGAACAGTTGATTCGCGACGAACTGGGAGATCGCTCAATGCAGACGTCCCGCAGAGACTTCTTCAGGGTTGCTGCTGTTGGTGGAGTTGCCGCCACTATCTTCGGCTTCGATCTCAAGCCCGCCTACGCACAACTCAAAGAGTTAAAGATTGCGCGCGCTGCTGAAACGCGCTCGACCTGTCCCTATTGCGCCGTGGGTTGCGGTGTCCTTATATATACGATTGGCGACAAGGCGAAGAACGTTACGCCGCAAGTGATCCACGTCGAAGGCGATCCGGATCATCCCACCAACCGCGGGACGCTGTGCCCGAAGGGATCTTCGCTGGAACAGGACATGCTTAACCCGCGGCGGCTCACAAAGCCCCAGGTCCGGCGCCCAGGCGCGACGGATTGGCAGGACATTTCATGGGACGACGCGCTGAATGAGATTGCGCAATGGACCAAGAAAACTCGCGACAATTCCTTCGTCGAAAAGGATGCGCAAGGCCGCACCGTGAACCGGTGCGAAGGCATCTCGTTCATCGGCGGCTGCACAGACACCAATGAGTTTAATTTTCTGGCCGTCAAAGCCATGAGGGGGTTGGGCTTGGTTTATTTAGAAAACCAAGCCCGTGTTTGACACGGCCCCACGGTCTCAAGTTTGGGACCAACATTCGGACGCGGAGCCATGACAAATGGCTGGATCGACATCAAGAACACCGACATGATGTTGATCATGGGCGGTAATCCCGCCGAAAACCATCCCTGCGGCTTCAAGTGGGCGATGGAGGCGAAGCGCAACCGCAACGCCAAGCTGATTTCCGTCGATCCCCGATTCACGCGCACCTCCGCCACCGCCGACCTCTTCGTACAGATTCGCGCCGGCTCCGACATTGCATTCCTTGGCGGGTTGATCCGTTACGCCATCGAGAACAATCGCATCGCCCAGGAATATCTCGTCAACTACACGAACGCGGCCTTCATCGTTAAGGAGGGTTTCAAACTTCCCGAAGATGGTTTGTTTTCGGGATTTGACACCGCGTCAGGGAAATACGATTTATCCACCTGGAATTATGAAGGAACAGGCGCTACCGGCGGGCAAGCGGGCGCGACCGGACACGCGCCCGAACCAGTCCCAGGCAAGGTCGGAGGAGCGGCACCACCTCCGGGTCTGCCTGCAAATGTCGCTTACGACCTGACGCTGCAGCATCCGCGCTGCGTCTTCCAATTGATGAAGCAGCAGTATTCCCGTTACACCCCCGAAACCGTGGAACGGATTACAGGGATTCCGAAGGACCAGTACCTCAAGGCTATCGATCTTTTTACCTCGGTCCGCAAAGATGGCGACATGAAGAAAGTCGCGACGATCATCTATGCAGTAGGTTGGACGCAACATACTTTCGGAACGCAGATCATCCGCACCGCGGCCATGATTCAACTCCTGCTCGGCAATGTCGGCAGAGCAGGCGGCGGCGTTAATGCGCTTCGCGGCCATTCAAATATTCAGGGCGCGACCGACATGGCGGGCTTATACGACTCACTGCCGGGCTACCTGAAAGCACCGGTTCCCGACGACGTGGATTTGGCCACATATCTAAAACGCACCACGCCGAAGCCGTCGAAACCCGCGCCGTGGGATTCAATGAACTACTATGCGAACACGCCGAAATTCATGGTGTCGTTGCTCAAGTCGTTGTACGGCGACGCGGCTACAAAAGAAAACGGATTTGGCTTCGATTACTTACCCAAGCCTGGACAAGATTGCTCATGGACCCACATCTGGGATGACATGTACAACGGCAAGATCAAGGGCATGATGGCCTTCGGCATGAACGGCGTGATGATCGGCCCGGACACGAACAAGAACATTAATGCCCTGAAGAAAGCTGACTGGCTGGTGGTGGGAGAAATTTATCAGGATGAGACCAGCGAGTTCTGGCGAGCTCCGGGAATTACTACCGAAGAACAGAAGAACATCAACACCACGGTTTACCGGTTGCCCTGCGCGGGCTTTGCCGAAAAAGATGGCAGCATGACCAACTCGGCGCGCTGGGTGACATGGAAATATGCCGCCGTTCCACCTCCGGGGCAAGCGCGGCTGGACCAGGACATCATCGCGCAGATTTTCCTGCGGGTTCGCGACCTATATAAGAAGGATGGTGGAAAGTTCCCCGACCCCATTCTGAATCTGAGCTGGGCCTATGCGGACGCGGCCCATCCTCCACTTTCGCAGGTGGCGATGGAGATTAACGGTAAGGCTCTGGCCGACCTGAAAGATGACGCAACTGGACAGGTGATCAAAGTAGGGCAGCAGTTGCCCGGATTCGCTTGGTTGAAGGACGACGGCACTACGATGTGTGGCAATTGGATTTATTCCGGTTCGTGGACCGAGGCGGGATCGCAGATCCAGCGGCGAGGCACAGAGGATCCGTCGGGAATGGGAGTTTTCCCCAACTGGGCTTGGTCGTGGCCGGCCAACCGACGCGTGCTTTACAATCGCGCTTCTTGCAATCCCGAGGGGAAGCCGTGGGATCCGGATCGCAAGCAGATCTGGTGGAACGAAGCGGCGGGAAAGTGGGTTGGCAACGATGTGCCGGATTTCAGACCGGACTCACATCCGAAAGACCACATGGGCCCGTTCATCATGAATCCGGAAGGCATCGGGCGATTGTTTGCTCCAATCGGCGTGCTTGCGGACGGGCCATTCCCTGAGCACTACGAACCGATTGAAAGTCCGATCAAGAACCCGCTGCACCCCGAGCAGTCGAATAATCCGCTGGTTAAGAAGTTCAAGACGCCATACGACAAGTTTGGATCGCCGGAAGAATATAGCATCGTCTGCACCACGTACCGGCTGACCGAGCAATATCACTACTGGACGAAAAATAATCCGATGAACGTCCAGCTGATCCCAGAACCGTTCGTGGAAATTCCGGTGGAACTGGCGGAAGAAAAAGGAATTCGTGGGACGGACAAGATCAAAGTCATCAGTGCGCGCGGAACCTACATCGCGAAAGCCTTTGTCACTCGCCGGCTGAAGCCGATGATGATCGACGGCAAGAAGGTCTATCAGATCGGGTTGCCGATTCACCAGGGTTTCCGCGGTATCGATGAGGATGAAGGAAGAAATGCGCGGACGCCGGCGAATTATCTGACGCCCGCAGTCACCGATCCGAATGCCCACACTCCTGAATCGAAGGGCTTCTTAGTGAAGGTCGAGAAGGCATAGGGAGCGACCATGAGCCAGGCGGCTACAGAGCTAATCCGAATTTCCGGTCACGCGGGGGTCGTTCCGGGTAAAGGACTGAACCGTGAATTCCAGGTATGCAAGCTGGTCGACACAAGCACCTGCATTGGCTGCAAGGCGTGCGAAGTTGCCTGCCTGGAGTGGAACGGTTACACCTTCAGCGAAACCACCTTTGACAACAGTTACCAGACCATGCCGGAGACGGCATGGAATTACTGGAACCTGATCAAGTTCAACGAGCACGAACGCGCCGACGGCACCATGATGCTGCTCATGCGCAAGGACCAGTGCATGCATTGCGCAGACCCAGGCTGCCTTGCGGCCTGCCCAGCGGACGCCGCCATCGTCCAGTATGCCAACGGGATCGTCGATTTCCAGGAGGCCAATTGCATCGGTTGCGGCTATTGCATGACCGGCTGCCCCTTCAATATTCCGAAATTCGATCCTCCGTCGCGCAAAGTGTTCAAGTGTACGCTGTGCAACGACCGCGTGTCGGTCGGACTCGAACCGGCCTGCATCAAGGCCTGCCCGACGGGCTGCCTGCATTTTGGGACGAAGTCGGAAATGAAAGAGTTGGCGGAGACTCGCGCGGCGCAACTTCGCCACAATTCCGGATTTCAGGATGCAGGAGTTTACGATCCGGCAGGAGTCGGCGGAACCCACGTGATCTACGTGCTGCACGACGCAAAGAATCCGGAATTGTACGGAGGGTTACCCAGTGATCCGCAGATACCCTGGTCGGTGCGCCTGTGGAAAGGGCCGTTGAAGTGGCTGGGGAATCTGGCGATGGTTGGCGGCATTGTCGGGATGGCGTTGCACTATATGCGATTTGGACCGAAGCAAGTAGAACCGATTCCGCCGGAGGCTTTGCCGAAGGATGAGCGGCGCGATGATGGGAGGCGGTTATGACGACCGACGCGGTTTCGCGCCCGAATGCCGCAGACCGAAACGCAGAGACGATCGTCCGCTACACGTTCGGCGAGCGCGTGAATCACTGGATCGGCGCGCTCTCCTATACCTACCTGCTCATGACCGGCCTCGCCTTCTGGTCACCCTATCTGTACTGGCTGGCTGCGGTTGTGGGAGGCGGCCCCGCGGCGAGATTCTGGCATCCGTGGTTCGGATTGATATTTACGGCATCTCTGTTCTGGACGTTCAAAGAGTGGCACG
>Ga0302324_100022674_pt1 | contig 12184 bp, 10 predicted proteins | sample Palsa_T0_1_FD_201949 | JGI IMG/M metagenome (GOLD analysis project Ga0302324, IMG submission 201949) | Peat permafrost microbial communities from Stordalen Mire near Abisko, Sweden - Palsa_T0_1 | ecosystem: Environmental > Terrestrial > Soil > Palsa > Peat permafrost | place: Sweden: Abisko...
GGAGACGCCAACAATCCGCGGATCCTGACAGCGTTTAATGAGGAGACCGGGCACTGGCTAGCGTTCTACATGTTCGCTTTCTTTACGGATCGCGACGGCAAGTTTCAACTTTCGGCGCTGGCAGAGTCGAATTTTGATCCACTGGCGCGCACTTGCAAATTCATGCTGACCGAAGAAGCGCACCACATGTTCGTGGGAGAGTCCGGCGTGGCGCGGGTGCTGCAGCGCACTTGCGAGGTGATGCGGGACGGGAAGATCAGCGATCCGGCACAAGTGCGGGCGCAGGGCGCGATCGATCTGGAGACGATTCAGCGATTCGTGAATTTTCATTACAGCGTGACGCTGGATCTTTTCGGCGCGGAAATTTCCTCGAATGCGGCGAATTTTTACACCGGCGGCTTGAAGGGGCGGTATGAGGAAACCAAGCTGAGCGACGATCACGCGCTCAGCAACGACCGGTACGCGGTGGAAGACATCGAGAACGGGCAGATCGTGGCGAAATCGCTGCCGGCGCTGACGGTGCTGAACGCGCGGCTGCGGGACGATTACACGCGGGAGATCCTGGCGGGGATGGCACGCTGGAATCAGATACCGGAAAGTTTCGGAATTCCATTTCGAGTGAAGCTGTCGCATCCGGGTTTCCATCGGAAGATCGGTAATTTCGCCAACCAGCATATCAGTCCGGATGGGCAGGTGATTTCGGCGGCGGCGTGGGAAGCGGAAGCCAAGAGGTGGTTGCCGTCGGACGAGGACCATGCTTTTGTGGCTTCGTTGATGGGGCGGGTGATCGAGCCGGGGAAATTTGCCAACTGGATCGCACCACCGGCGCGCGGGGTGAACGGAATGCCAGTGGAATTCGAATACGTGCGATTCGCTTGAGCGAGCCGATGGACGACAACACCCAACTGCTGATGGATCGACTGCGCGGGGTATCGGCGGAGGCAAGGAAACTGTTTTGCCTGGTGGTGCGCCAGGCGTATCACGGGCCGATGCGTCCGAAGCCTGCTGGGGTAGCTACGCCGGTGGAAATTCTGGAGGCGTGCGGGCTGGATGTGGGCGAGTTTTATGCGCTGCTGGAATTGCTGAAGGAGCGCGGGTTGATTGAGGTTAGCGGCAACTATCCGTTTGAGGAGATCCGGTTGACGGCGGAGTCTTCGGCGGCGGAGGCGCTGGCCGAGCGCTGCACGAAAATGGGCGTACCGGTGGAAGAAGTTTTTGTGGGGCTGGAAACGAACTCGCTGCTGAAGTGACCCATTCCCGTTCGCATTTGCCAAGAAGGACCTGCCCCCCGCAATGTGCCCACCGCTATTCGAAGAATACGGACTGTGCGGACATATTTTCGGGATCGCGGAAGTTGCTCAGTCCGACGCCCACCAAGCGAAAGCGCTGTTTCGCGCCGAGGTCGACTTTTTCCCGCAACGATAAGGCGATGCTGGTCAGCTCGTCGCAAGAGGACGGAGGACAGGGCGGGGTAAAGCTGCGGGTGAGGATGTTGAACTCGGCGGTCTTGAGTTTAAGGACCACGGTACGTGGGATACGCGATTCCTTGCGGGAGGCGGCCCAGGTTTTTTCGGCGAGGCGGCGAATCATCGGTTCGGTTTCGATCAACGGGAGATCGTGTTCGAAGGTGTCTTCCGCGGAGATGGATTTGGTGGGGCGGTCCGGAACCACTTTGCTATCGTCGATGCCGCGAGCGAGCTGATACAGGCGCAGGCCATGGCGGCCGAAGCGGGCCTCGAGTATGGATGGGTTGAAGCGCCGCAAGTCTCCCACGGTACGGATGGAAAGCTTTTCCAGGTTTCCCTGGGTCACTTTGCCAACACCGGGCAAACGTTCGACGGGGAGCGGAGCTAGAAATTGATCCACATCGCCGGGCTGGATCACAAAGAGACCATCGGGTTTGCGCCAGTCGGAGGCGATCTTGGCCAGGAATTTATTGGGGGCTACGCCGGCGGACGCGGTTAGCTGCAATTCCTGGCGGATTTGTTCGCGAATCGCGCGGGCAACGCGGGTGGCGGTGAGCATGCCCATTTTGTTTTCGGTGACGTCGAGGTAGGCCTCGTCCAGGGACAGCGGCTCGATCAGGTCGGTGTGGCGCTTGAATATCTCGCGCACCAGGCGGGAGACGGCGCGATAGCGCGCAAAATCCGGAGGGACGAAAACCGCGTTGGGACACAAGCGTGCAGCGCTGATCGCGGGCATGGCGGAGCGTACGCCGAAACGGCGGACTTCATACGAAGCGGCGCAGACGACGGAACGCTTTCCGGGCCAGGCGACAATGACGGGCTTGCCGCGCAGCTGAGGATTATCGCGCTGCTCGACGGAGGCGTAGAACGCGTCCATGTCGATGTGAACTATTTTGCGGAAGGTCAGCTTTTCGTTGTCCATGTGCGATGCCGGGCCGGATATGGGGTGCGAAAACTCACAATGAATTATGAAGATCCTTTTTTCAACTGCTTCCATGCCTGGACCAGTTCCTGAATGGCGCGGGCGTTGGGAAAGTAACCCATGTCGCAGCGGCAGCGATAATGAGCGGCGTGGTAGAAGTCCTGCAGGGCGGTGACGCTGATGCGGGAGAGGCGAAGGTTAAGCTCGGCGAGTTCGGAGCGGGTGAGGACGTTGGTGGGCGGAGGTTGAGGCCGAGGAGGCATGGCGGGGACAAGATAGCATGTTCACCTTTTGTTCGCCTATAGGAAATGAGAGGCGAAGTTCTGAAAAGCGGCGGGCGAGAATCCTTTCAACACCTAACTCAACACCTACCCCGAAGTCAAAACACCCACCCTTCCCAAAACCGGGGAAGAAATGGGGCAACCCACAAGCATGGAAGCATGAATCAAAACCGGCCCGGACGATGTTTGTGCCATGATTTATACGCCCACCTTTCCCAAACCCCGGGAAGAGTGGGCCCCCGGAAAAGATAAGAGCGTAAAACCGTAGGAACGTGAGGCAGGCCACATGGACAGGGCGATCGCGAAATCGATGGCAGACAGAGGACCGTCGCGGGACGGCGCGCGGCCGAAAGCTTGGCTCGCTTGGAGCAGCGGAAAGGATAGTGCTTGGGCGCTGCACACGGTGCGGCAGGATGGTGAATTCGACGTGGTGGCGTTGCTGACTACGGTGAATCGCACGCACGAGCGGGTGGCTATGCATGCGGTGCGGGAGAGCTTGCTGGAAATTCAGGCTGCGGCGGCTGGGTTGCCGCTGGTGAAGGCGCCGATCCCGTCGCCGTGCTCGAATGAAATTTATGAACTGGCGATGAGCGAGGCAATGAGCCGTGCTCAAGCGGAGGGAGTGGGGCACGTGATTTTCGGCGATCTGTTTCTCGAGGACGTGCGGGCCTACCGGGAGAGGCAACTTGCTCGCTGTGGGATGGATCCTTTGTTTCCGCTGTGGGGGAGGGATACGCGGAGGCTCGCTGAGGAGATGGTTGCCGGGGGGCTGGTGGCGTTTTTGACTTGCGTTGATCCGCGGCAGATGGATCGGGCGTTTGCTGGGCGTCGCTTTGACGCGGGGCTGCTTGCGGAGCTTCCTGGGCATGTGGATCCTTGCGGTGAGAATGGGGAGTTTCATACTTTCGCTTGCGCGGGGCCGATGTTTTCTGGGGAGATTGCGGTGACGGGGGGCGCGATTGTGGAGCGGGATGGGTTTGTTTTTGCGGATCTGCTGCCGGGATGAGGGCGGTCTTGCTTGGGCGATTTACGGCTGGCCGGGACTATATTTGGGGCGGGCGGGGCGATTGTTAAGGATGGGAGAGGCGGGGAGAGGCCACACACAGCCAGATTGGCTGTGCCACGGTGGGGTGCGGGGATTGTAAGCGGATTTGTGGTGCGACATGGCTGACGGTTAGGGCCCCGTGGCCAGGAGTGGCTACGGTGCGGTGGTTGTGCGCGGATTTGGGGAGCGATTTGGCTGGCGGTTTGCGGCCGCGCCGCCAGGAGTGGCTGCGGCACAACGGCGGCCACAACGGCGGCCCGACATCGGCCACAACATCTGTGCAAGCAAAAAATTGGGGCCGAAACCTTGGTCCGGGTTCGGCCCCTTTTGCTTTTGCACCTTTTTTTTGGTTGGCCTAGTTGCGACTGAAGTCGAATAGCTCGAATAGGTCGCTGATTGCTGGGCCGTTGATTGGTACGTAGGGATTGAACCATTCGGAGTGCGGGTTGGGAAAATTGTCCCGGCTGCGGTTAGTTACTGGGGGCAAGTTCCAGTTCCTTTCGATGAACTTCAGGACGGAGACGTGATCGGAGTAATCGTGGGTGATGCGTCCGCCGCGCGAGTACGGGGATACTACGATCATGGGGATGCGGGTGCCGTCGCCGAAGAAGTCCAGCGGCTGAACGTAGCCGGAATCGTAATAGCCGCCGCCCTCATCCTCGGTGATCATGATCGCGGTGTCTTTCCACACGGAAGGATTGGCCTGAACGGCATCGATGATCTTCTGCACGAAGCCTTCGAAAAGATCGAGCTTGGAAGACGACGGATGGCCGTCGACCAGGCCGCTGGGCTTGACGAAGGAAACGGCGGGCAGCGTCCCGTTCTGGATATCGGAGTAGAGATTGGCCGTATCCTGAATGTGGGCGGTGCGGATCGCTGCGTTGGCCATGATCGAAGTGTCGTACTGGAAAGGGTTGCAGATGTTGCAGTACTCGTCGGTGTTGGCTCCTATGGCTCCATAGTTGAGCTGATAGGGATCGGGCACATAGTTATTCCACTGGTCGCCGTAATATTTCCAGGAAATATTGTGGGCGAGCATGGTGTCAGCGATGCTGGGCGTGGAGGACGGCGGAATGGTGAATACGGTATTGTCCGCGCTGGTGTCAGTGAATGCGTTGTTGCCGTTGCCGAAGTAGCCCGGGTTGTAGTTGTTCAGCAGATAGTAGTGTCCGGGTTCGCAACGGGGATCGATGCGGAGCTCGTGAAGATACTTTCGGATGGGAGCGACACCGGGTTGAGTGGGATCTGCGCAGCCGGTGTAAGAGCCGCCGCCGTAGGAGGCTGAACCGTAGGAGCCGCCGCCGTAACCATCTTCGGTGTACCAATTGTTGGTGCCGGAGGCGGGATTCGGATTTTCGACCTCATCGACTACCCCTGCGTTTGCGCCTCCTGCCTGTACTTCAACGTTGTTCGGCGGAACGGCGGGGTGGCCATTGCCATCGCTGAACCAGATCGCGTCGCCGTGGCCCAGCATGATGTGATTGGCACCGGTGCCGCCATTGACGGACTGGTGGAAGTTATCGCTCATGGAGTAAGTATCGGCGAGGCTCTTGAAGTAAGGTGCGTCGCCCTGCTGGACGTTATAGAAACCCATGGCGGTGGAACCTTCACCGGTGGTCGTCCCGGTGGCCGAATATTCGGTGCCAAAGGTTGATGCCTGGGGCAAGCCGTTTGTTCCGGCACCGACGGTGACTTCTACCCAGGGGAACAATTTGGCGTCGCAACCGGAGGGATTCCGCCAAGTGGCGTGCTCGACGCTGCAATCGAGCTGCTGCCACATCTGGTAGAAGCGATGGACGGGACTGGCGGCGTAGGCGTTGTAGGGAAAGGTGGTGCCGTTGGTCAATTGAAAGGGACCCGGGGGCAGCGAATTGACATTGGTGATTCGAGTGTCGGGGGTTTTGGAAGCGAGGCCGGTACCGCCGGAGACCAGGTCTGGGTAGTAGCTGGAAGGCAAGCCATTTTCGGATTGCTGGGCAAGGGCCAGGCTATCGCCGGTAACGTAGGAGTCCTTAGGACCGCCGACGAGCGGAGCGGGCAGGACCTGATTGGGGAAGGAAACCTTGTCCGGGTTTAAGAGAAAGGCATCGGGGGCCTGGTCGACAGCGGCGCTCTGCTCGGCCTTGGCGAAATTGGGGCCGGGAGTGCCGTCGGCCTTGATGATGCCCTCGGAGAGCAGATTGTGAACGGTCTGGCCGGGCTTGGGGACGTAAGTGGCAAAAACGTGGTCGAAGCTGCGGTTTTCGCCGATGATCACGATGACGTGCTTGATGGGTGTGCGGGTATCGGTGCTGCTGGTCGATTGCGGCGGAGCTGCACTGACCAACCCAGCGCCGAGTGTGAATTGGAAAACCGCGACGGATGCCAGTGCGATGCGCAGGCAGCGCAAAGCATTTGAGCGTAAATGCTTGGATGACATTCTTCCTCCCTTTTTGTTGGCGATCGATTCCGAGTGGAGCGTGCCAGTAATAGCGGCTGCTTGTTACAGCTAGATTGCTGCGGCGTGAATGGATAAATAAGCCGCGAAAATAGCCGCGCGGAGATGGAGAATTCAATGGCCTTCGATCCAGAGTTCTGGGAGTTCTGGCCAGGGCGGTGGGAGGGCCCCAGGGCGATCCGTGGATTCGATTCGAAAAATACGCGAGTGGAGCGAGCGGAGCTAGCGGAGGACGGTTTCGGGGATGCCGGCTTTGAGCAATTTTGCGAATTGCTGGGGAGCGATGGGACGGCTGAAAAAGTAACCTTGCGCTTCGTCACAGTGGTGAGCATGAAGAAAGGCGAGCTCTTCCTGGGTTTCGACGCCTTCGGCGACCACCCGGAGTTTCAGGCTGCGGCCCATACTAATGACCGCGGTGACGATGCTGGTCTCGGCGGGTGTGTCGGTGATTTGACGCACGAAAGACTGGTCAATTTTCAGCGCATCGATCGGGAATTTCGTGAGATAGCTCAAGCTGGAGTAACCGGTGCCGAAGTCATCGACGGCGATCTGTACGCCTCGGGTTCGCAATGTTTGCAGGACAGACGCCGTGGACTCGGGTCGCGTAATCAGCACGCGTTCGGTGAGCTCGAGCTCGAGCGATCTGGGATCCAAGCCGGTTTCCTGGAGGACGGCGAAGACGCCATCGAGAAAGTTGTCGTCCCGGAACTCCATGGCGGAGATGTTCACCGCCATAGTGATCATGGGCAGGCCTGCATGCACCCACTGGCGGGCTTGCATGCACGCTTGGTGCAGCACCCACTTGCCGATCGGGAGAATCAAGCCGCACTCCTCGGCGATGGGAATAAATTGTGCGGGAGAGACCAGACCGCGGGCGGGATGGGTCCAGCGTATCAACGCTTCCGCGCCATTGATCGCGCCGGTGCGCAGATCGATCTTGGGCTGGTAATGGAGAGTGAATTCCTGCCGCTCGAGTGCGTGGCGCAGACTTTCCTCGATGGATTGGCGCTCGACGGCGCGAACGTTCATGGCCGGCTTGAAAAACTGATAGCCGCGACGGCCATTTTCCTTGGCCTGGTGCACGGCGGTGTCAGCGTTCTTGATGAGGGTCTCGGCATTCAAGCCGTCGTCGGGATAGACGCTGACACCAATGCTTGCGGTAACGCAGAGATCGTGTTGACCGATGAAGTGCGGCGCCGCGAGCATCATTAGTATGCGATTCATACTGATGATGGCGTCCTCGGGTTGCGCCAAATCGGAGAGCAGCACCACGAATTCGTCACCGCCCTGGCGGCTTACGGTGTCTGAGTCGCGTACACCATCCAGCAGGCGCTTGGCGACCGATTGGAGAAGCTTGTCGCCGATGGGATGTCCGAGGGAATCGTTAATATGCTTGAAATTATCGAGGTCCAAACATAAAACGGCGACGCGATTTCTGCGGCGTCCGGCTAACGCGATGGCCTGATTCACGCGATCGTTCAAGAGCATGCGATTGGGCAAACCGGTGAGAAAGTCGTGCTGCGCGGAATGGGTCATCTGCACGGCCATGTCGTGGGCGGCGCTGACGTCGCGGAAAACGATTACCGCGCCGGTGGCCTGGCCTCCGCGATCGTGGATGGGGGCGACACTATCTTCGATGGGAATTTCAAAGCCGTCGCGGCGGATGAGCGTACAGTTTGGCGGAAGGTGCATGGTTGAGTCTTGGCCGAGGGCCACCTTCATGGGATCGGGGATGGCTTGGCGGCTGGTGGTGTCGACGATTCGGCAGACTTCGGCCATGGGGCGGCGCGCGGCATCCTGGCAGGACCAGCCGGTCATTTTTTCGGCGACGAGATTAAGGAAGGTGACATTGCCGGAGATGTCGGTGGAAACGACGGCGTCGCCGATGCAATTGAGAGTGACTTGGGCGCGTTCCTTTTCGACGAACAGGACGTCTTCCATGGTTTTGCGTTCGACGGCATAGCGAAGGGCGCGAAAAAGGCCGCGGGTCTCGATTTGGCCTTTGACGAGATAGTCCTGGGCGCCTTCGTGCAGGGCTTGGCCGGCGAGCAGCTCGTCGTCCAAGCCAGTGAGCACCACCAAGGGGACGCGCGGGGCCATGGCGCGGGCCCTGCGTACCGCTCCCAGGCCCTGAGCGTCGGGCAGTCCAAGATCGAGCAAAATAAAATCCACCGCGGACTGAGCGAGATGCTTCTCGGCTTCAACCATGGACCCCACGTGAGTCAATTCGGTGCTGAGCGGGCCATGTTCCTTGAACATCTCGCGCAGCAAGCGGGCGTCTCCCTCATTATCTTCCACGAGCAGGAGTACTTTGAGCGATCGGTTCATTGGGTTTGCCTCTGTTGCGGTAACTTCACCTTGGTGAGCCAGAACTCATTGATGCTCTTGACCAAACTCTCGTACCACCATGGCGTCCGGGGCCGCTTCCAGCAGCCCGCGGTACCTGCCCTCCATCGATAGGAAATAGCGACGACGACGAGGAATGCCAAAATGGCACACGCGAAGGCGAGTTGAAGCTTTCGGTTCAAACTGGACCCAATTCTCTTCAGGTTGGAGTCTTGGATTCTGTTCCGTGCGAAGGGCAGCCTGTAGCCACGCGCCGGGTTTACTGATGGGGAATCAATTATATCTCGGTCATGTATCGGGTTCTAGGCAGGTTCCTAGGGAGGTGTCGAATAGGCTACGAGCTAGGATTGGGGGTCGAAGCGGTGGTGGGCGGGGCGTAGGTGTGGATTCCCTAGGTGAAATCCAGGCTGAATGACGCCGGACTGCGGGGAGAGCTTAGAAATGGTCTCGATACTGCTCGAGGGCGATGCGGACTAATTGGCTGCGCGTTCTCACTCCGGTCTTGGCGAAGAGTTGTTGCAAACAGGATTTGACGGCGCTCTCGGAAATCTGCAAGCGATCTCCAATCTGCTTGTTGGCCAGGCCTTCAAAGATAAAGGAAAGCACTCGTTTCTCACGCTCGGTGAGGCGAGCGCGGTGTTGGGGCGGGCCTGGGGTCTCCTCGCTTTCGATGGCCCTGCGCAGCAAGTCCTGTTCGAACAGGGCTTTTCCCTCCATGGTGGCGCGGATTCCCTGAATCAAAAAGGTCGGAGAACCATGCTTTAAGATGATTCCGGAGATTCCCTTGCGAATGAAACTGGGGACTTGGTTCTCGTCTACGCCAGCGGTTACGAGGAGCACTTTTCCTTTGAAGCGGGTGTGGTGGAGGGTTTCCAGAAAATCAGAGGCTCGCTCCTGACCGAGATCAATATCGAGGAGCACGACGTCGATTTCGCGTGAGTCAACAATTCGCAGAGCTTCGGCGGCGGAACTGCAATCCGCGACCACCTCGAAGCCCGGTTCGGCCTGAAGCAGGCGAGAGAGACTCTCGCGGAACAACGCGTGATCATCGATGAGCAGCAAGCGAATATCTTTGGCCGGAGTCTTACTCATCGGTTCCGTCTTCCTTGCAAAAGGCGCGGTTCAAACTGACCGCAAAGCAACAGCCAGAAGTACGCGGCTCGAATCGCAGTTCGCCGCCAAAACTATGGAGAATGGCGCGAGAGATATACAGGCCCAAACCGGTGGTATGGGCAGCGCGCTGGAAGGGCATGAATAGCTCGTCGGGCGAGGCGATGCCAACGCCGGTATCCTCGAAGCGGATTACCACCGAGTTGGACTCGAGGTGACTGCTGATGGTGAGTTGCCTCTCTTCGGTTGATTCCATGGCGCGCTGGCTATTGCGAGCGAGATTGAGAAAGACCTGCTGCAATCCATAACGGTCGCCAACGACCAGCGGAAGATCGTCTTGCAAGCTCCAGACAATACCGGTACCGGCCTCGAGATAGGCCGGTTCGATCACCACGCGCAATTCGTCGAGCAAACTGGTGAGTTCGACCGAAGCGAGGCTTTGGTCCCGTGAGGGCAGCAACTCCATCGCGGAGAGCTTTTCCAGGCCTTCGATTAAGGTGCCCAGAGCCCGAAAATCTTCGTTGTCCTGGAGCGACAAAATACCGGAGAGGTTCTTGTACACGACCAAAACGGCGCCGCACACATTGCGAATTTCGTGGGCGACGGCTCCCATGAGTATTTTGGTGTTCTTCAGCAAGTAATCGAGACTCAAATCCTCACGGTCGCGGAGATCTTCGGAGAGGTCGACGATGATCGCGGCCAAGCGGCGCCCCGGACCGGTGGCGTAGGTGGAAAACCAGACCGCCGCCAGGAAGGCCTCGCCGTTTTTCCGTTTTCCGCGACACCGAAGTTCGGTGCGGAATTGACGCGAGCCCTGGGTCTGCACAGCGCTCTGGAGTGCGGGCAGGAATTCGGCGATGGATTGGCCGGCCAGGACGCTGTCACCGGGGGCGAAGAGATTTTGGGCAGCCTGATTGGCGAGCAGAATCCGACCCGAAGCGTCGATGGTGACGATTGCCGCGGGGCTGCTTTCCACCAAGATACGGAGTTGTTCTTCGGCGTCCTGGCGGAACTTGTTGTGGGCTTCTACCTCCTCGATATGTTCGAGAGCGATTTGGCGATTACGGATGAGCTCGGAAACAAACATTCCGGTTCCGACGAACCCGGCGGAGGCCATCACGAGGCGGGTGATGGCTTCGTTGGATGGGAGGTTGCTGAAGACTTCCTGGAGAACGGCGCAGGCCAGGGCCACGATAGTGGTCTGCCAACGAGGAAGAAAGGCAGCGATCAACATGATGGGGAAAAGATACAAGAAACCGATGGAGATGTAGGGCTTGGTGAGCCAGTCGATGGTGGCCAACAGCACAATGAGAAGTGCGGCAGCGATGAGGAAGGTAGTGCGGTTGTTGCGCGAATAGATGGAAAAGAGATCCATAGGTGCCACCAGCATACTGCCCCAAGTCTGTAGTGGACAGAACATCGTAGTGATGCGGATAGCCGAAAGATAGTCGAGCGGTTCCTAAAGACGCGGGGAGGCAGCGCCGAAGATATCAGTGCAAAGCGAAGGATGGGATTCCCCATGGAAGCAGCGCGGACGCAGAATGGAATGAGTTAGGAATGGGGAGGAATCCGTAGAAATGCCGAGGGGCGAAGCAGTCGGGCAATCGGGCGCTCGCGGATCGAGCACGGCAAGGATCGAGGTCGAACGAAAACGATGAAATATCCGGTGCACCTCAACAAACAGGTCGTGGTGATGGTGGTGACCGCGGCGATTGTGGCGGCAACGGGCCTGCTGGAATCCGGACGCGGCCACAGTGAGGTTAGCAAGGCGAACGAGCCGCAAAAAGCGAGCGTAAATTCCAGGGTGTGGCCATCCGAAGCGGCGCTGGAGCTGTCATCGAGCCAACTGAATGCGATCAAGATCGAAGCGGTAGGAGAGCGTCCTTTTCCGGTGGAGAAAGAAGCTGTGGGCAGCATTGATTTCGATGAAAACCTTTCGGTGCAGATCTTCCCGCCCTACCCAGGAAAAATCATCGAGACTTTCGTGGAAGTTGGCGACCAGGTTCACAAGGGACAGCCGCTTTATTCCATTGATAGTCCGGACCTAATCCAGGCCGAATCCACGCTGATAGGCGCTGCGGCAACGTATGAGCTAACTAGCAAAGAACTGGCGCGCGAAGGAGCTTTACGGAACGAACGCGAGCGTGCCGCAACGCGAGTTGGAGCAGGCTATTTCCGATGAGCAAACCGCGGAGGACGCGCTCCAAGCGGCCCGCGATGCGGTACGCGTCTTTGGCAAGAGCGAGGCCGATATGGATCAGATGATTGCCTCGCGAAGGATCGATCCCGCGCTGATCGTGCCCAGTCCGATGGGCGGGCAGATAACTTCTCGCAGCGCACAGCCGGGCCTGCTGGTGCAGCCGGGAAACGCGCCGGCTCGCTACGCGGTGGCGGACGTTTCGAAGAAATGGATGCTGGCGAATGTACCCGAAAGCGACAGTCCGCTGTTTCATGTGGGGCAAGGAGTGAGGTGACGGTAATGGCGTATCCGGGGCGAGTGTTCCGAGGAAAGGTTTCCAGGATACACGCGGCGATCGATCCGAATACGCATCGAGCCACAATCCGTTCCGAGATTGT
>Ga0302324_100022676_pt1 | contig 12183 bp, 11 predicted proteins | sample Palsa_T0_1_FD_201949 | JGI IMG/M metagenome (GOLD analysis project Ga0302324, IMG submission 201949) | Peat permafrost microbial communities from Stordalen Mire near Abisko, Sweden - Palsa_T0_1 | ecosystem: Environmental > Terrestrial > Soil > Palsa > Peat permafrost | place: Sweden: Abisko...
GCAGGAGTTCTCAACCCTCGGGGAATTGATCAGGACCTTCGATGAAGGCGGCGCTCCGCACGGCATCGCGAGCGACCCGACGAGCGGCAACCTGTACGTCACAGAACCAGCCAAAGACCGCGTGCAGAAGTTCTCGGCGACGGGCACCGCGATCGCCACGTTCGGCTCGGCCGGCTCTGGGGCCGGGCAGCTCTCAGACCCGCTGGGGGTCGCCGTGGCCTCCTCGGGGACCGTGTATGTCGCCGACACCGGCAATCTGCGGATCGAGGAATGGACGGCACCCGCCAAACCCACAGAAGCCCCCACCTTCGCGACGAGCTTCACCCCACCCAACAACATCGAAGGAAGCTTCAAGGAACCGAAGGCGGCGGCCGTCGACCCGAGCGGGGACATCTTCGTCTCGGACTCGGGCCATGACCGCATCATCGAGTTCAACTCCAAGCGCGAATACCTCAGGCAGTTCGGCTCAGAAGGCACGGGCGAAGGCCAGTTCAAGGCGATCGGGGGCCTCGCCTCGAACAAAGAAGGAGACCTGTACGTCTCTGACTACGGCAACGACCGCGTCGAGGAGTTCTCCCCCACCGGGACCTATCTGCGGAGCTTCGGCTCGAAGGGCACCTCGAGCGGTGAGTTCTGGGAACCGACCGGCATAGCGATCGACTCCTCAGGCAACGTGTGGGTCAGGAGCACCTACGGGGTGCTCGTGCAGGAGTTCTCATCGACCGGCAGCTACATCTCGGGCTTCGGCACGGCCGGATGGCTCGGATTCACCGCCGGGGAACGCGGTGGCCTTGCGATCTCCGCCGGCAACCTGTATGTGCCCGGACTGACCAGCGTGCAGGAGTTCTCAACCCTCGGGGAATTGATCAGGACCTTCGATGAAGGCGGCGCTCCGCACGGCATCGCGAGCGACCCGACGAGCGGCAACCTGTACGTCACAGAACCAGCCAAAGACCGCGTGCAGGAGTTCTCAGCGGCGGGCAGCGCGATCACCACGTTCGGCTCAGCCGGATCCGGTGCCGGGCAGCTGTCAGACCCGCTGGGGGTCGCCGTGGCCTCCTCGGGGACCGTGTATGTCGCCGACACCGGCAATCTGCGGATCGAGGAATGGCTGTTCTAGCAGGGGTGCAGGCGACGCGGCCCAGGTAAGTGAAGCTTTGTCCGGGGCCGCGTCTGCCTGCCTGACTTCCGAGGTCGCACAGCTGACGAAGGCGTGGGTGTCCGCTCAAGCATCGGGCTCGAGGAGCCGAATCGCAGGAGGGTGGGCCTGCTTGTAGATCCGGAGCCGATAGAGACCGACGGCCACGTGCTGCGCGCGCGCAGGACCGCCGCCGTAACGCGGGTGAGCATGGGAGTGATCGGCGTCGGGCTGACCCTGGCCAAGCCCCACCTGCTGCCGCACCCCGCTCTCGGGACCGCTGGCTTCGTGATCATCGGGCTCACGGGCGTCGTGCAGCTGGCAGCCCCGGCACTGGCGTGGCTGAGCATCGAGGAGTCCCTGTCGGCCAGCGCCGGCGTGCTCATCATCGGGTTGGGCAGTGAGCACGTGACGGCGCTGACGCTGCTGTGGCTTGTGGCGCTCGCAAGCGGCGTGCTCGCGCGAGGCGGACGGGTGCACTGGATCGGGCGCACCGTGGTCCTCTGCGCCCTGGCGCTTCCGGTGCTCAGGTATGGACAGCTGAGCGCCGAATACGCAGCGCTCCTGGTGTCGAGTGTGGGCCTACTCCTGACCAGCGGCAGGCTCACGAGCGAGCTCAACGTTCTGCTCAGGCAGGCCCGTCTACAGGCCCAGAGCGCCGAGACGCTGCTGCTCGCCGGCGACATCGCCGCGCGGGTGGCCGACCGCAGCGAGCGCGCGGCCACAGCAAGGTCCGCCCCCCGGCTGAGACTGCGCAAGGGGCCCGGAGCCGCGCCCGGCTCAGACGACCGCCGCTCACTGCAGCGGGCGATCGCCGGCAAGGGCCTCTCGATGGTGGTTCAGCCGATCGTTGACATCCGCTCAGGCGCCGTCCATGCCTACGAGGCGCTGGCGCGCTTCGCAGAGCCGCGGCGGGACGGGAGCCCGCTGCACTGGTTCTCGCTTGCTGAGGAACTCGGCGAGCGCTCCGCCCTTGAGCGCGCGTGTCTGCGCCAGGCTCTTGAGCTGTTCGCCCACCGCCCCGAGGGCACACGCCTGGCCGTCAACGTTTCCGTGCCCGCGTTGCTTGACCCGCTCACCACGACGATGCTCGATGAGGCGCGCGCCGACGGCCTGGACGGCCTGGATGGGCTGATCGTTGAGATCACCGAGGACACGCTCGTCCACGCCGACATGGGATTGCAGCGCGCAATCGCCCCACTGCTTGCCCGCGGCGCTCATCTGGCGGTCGACGACATGGGCGCCGGCTACTCCGGGCTCCGTCAGATCACCAGCGTGCGCCCGGACTACCTGAAGCTCGATCGCTCTTTGATCAGCGGAATCGACGGCGACAGCGAGCGCGCCGCTCTGGTGGGTGCGCTGGCCGGCTACTCAAACCAGGTCGGCAGCATGCTTGTGGCCGAGGGTGTCGAGACCGAGGCGGAGCTGGCGGTGGTGCGCAGTCTGGGTGTGCCGCTGGTGCAGGGCTACTACTTCAGCCGTCCGGCCCGCCCGTGGCCCGAGGTCGACGCTGGGGCTAGCGCGCCGCCGAGAGAAGCGCGGCCGACCGCGGCAAGCGCCGAAGCCGGGCGGGTCAAGGTCCTCGAGCGCGTGGGCTGACGCCCGAGGACGCTCTCTGCCGCGGGGGCGGTCATCGGCCGACCCGCTCCACTGCCGGCGTCTGCGAAGGGAGGCCCCGATCCCCTGGCTCAGTCCAGGTAGGTCACGTAAGAGTCCGGATGCTCGCGCTCGGGCGCGGCCGCCGGCTGCCGGGGTGATCCGAGGTGGAGGAGCCCGAGCACGCACTCCTCGGGCGCGAGGCCGACGGCGGCACGGCCCTCGGACGTGCGTAGAACGGCCGGGGTCCGCCAATAGCCGGCGAACCCCCGGGCGTGGGCGGCGAGCAGGACGATGTAGGCGGCGATCGCCGTTGCGTGCAGATCCTCCTCGTCCTGAAGCGGGTCGCCGGCGAGCGAGGCACTGACCACGATCAGCGTCGGCGCGCGGTCCAGCTTCGCCGCGTGCTCGCGGCCGGCAGCGCGCTTGAGGCGCGCCAGCGCCTGGGCGCCAAGGACGTGAAAGCGCCACGGATTGGTCGCATGATGGTTGGGCGCCCAGCGCGCAAGCTCGAGCAGTTCGTCGAGCGTCTCGCGCGCGAGCGGCTCACTGCCGAAGGCCTTGTGCGTGCGGCGCGTGCGGATCGCTTGCTCTATGTCCACCGGCTGAGGATCGCATCCCCGAGCCCGCCTGGGGGTCGGGCCGACCGTTCTTACTCGATCAGCGCCGCGGCGAGTGCGGTCCACGCCTCGCGCGGCACCCCCGCGGCCCCCAGCGGTTGCAGGCAGACTTGGTCGGCTCCCGCGTCAAGATGTGCATGCACGGCCTGCGCGATCTGCTCGGCGGTGCCGTGCGGCACGATGGCATCGATCAACCGGTCCGAGCCCCCATCCGCAATGTCGTGCTCGGTGAATGCGAACCTCAGCAGGTTGCCGGTGTAGTTTCGAAGGCCAAGATAGGTCTGGGCGTAACCGCGGGCAATGTGGCGGGCTCGGGTGCCGTCGGTGTCCAGCACGCATGCCAGCTCGGGCGCAAGCAGCGCCTTCGGCCCAAGCCGCTGGCGGGCAAAGCGGGTGTGCTCCACGGGCACGAAGTACGGAATGGCGCCGAGCGATCGCTCGGCGCTGAGTTCGAGCATCCTCGGGCCCAGGGCCGCGAGACACCGCTCGCTCTGCGGCACCGGCCGAACGGCGGCGTCGAGGCCGTCGAGGAACTCACTCATGCTCGCCAAGGGTCTGGCGTAGTTGCTGCTGGCCTCAGGATGGCCGATGCCGATGCCGAGCAGCAGTCGCCCGGGGAAGGCCTCGGTCAGTGCCGCGTGCTCGACTGCGAGCTGCGCCGGCTCGTTCTGCCAGACATTGACGATTCCGGTCGCGATGATGAGGCTGCTGGTGGCCTGCAGCAGGGGGCGAACCGTCGGCAGCTTCGGCGAGCCCCCCAACCAGAAGGTCGCGAAACCGAGATCCTCGACGAGCTTCGCCGCCTCGCCGGCGTTCTCCGCACCGATCGCGCGGGAGGAGGTCCAAACGCCTATCTTGCCGAGCTGCATCCCCGCCAGGATTGCAACCTGCAGCGTGACGTGCGTCGTCCCCACGTGCTGTTCCCGCAAACGCGGCTTTGAGGGCCAATGGCGCCGCTCGTACTCGCCGGCAGCCAAGGCTCGGCGCCGACATCCGCTAGATTCGGACATGTCAATCGTCGCCTCAACCATGCCCAGACGGAGTGGACGCATGGAGCGCCGCAGGCTCGACGAGGTCTCTCCTCGGGACCCGGCTCCATGGTCGGCGAGGCGCGCCGTGCATGAGAATGAAGAGAGCAGGCGCGTGCTCTTTCGCGACCGGCGCGACGCCGGTCGCCGGCTGTCCGTTGAGCTCATGCCGCTGGCCGATCAGCGCCCGCTGGTGGCTGCGCTGCCGCGCGGCGGTGTGCCGGTCGCTGTCGAGGTGGCCCGTGCGCTCGGCGCACCGCTCGACATCCTGGCGGTGCGCAAGCTGGGCGCTCCCCACAACCCCGAGCTGGCGGTCGGGGCGGTCGCCGAGGACGGGACGGGAGTGCTCGACCGGCGGTCCGCGCGGATGCTTGGGATGACCCAGGCTGCGCTTGACGCGGCGCTCGCACGAGAGTCGCGCGAGCTGCGCCGCCGGGTGGATCGCTATCGCGACGGGCGCCCTCCGATCCCCGTGGGCATGCGCACCGTGATCGTCGTCGACGACGGGCTGGCGACCGGTCTGACCGATGCGGCCGCGGTTCGCGCTCTGCGAAGGCGCGGCGCCTCGAGCATCATCGTGGCGGCCCCCGTGGGATCCCGGGAGTCCGTTTCGTGGCTCGCCGAGGAGGCTGACAGCGTCGTCTGCCTGACCGTGCCTCGGCGGCTGGGAAGTGTGGGAGTGTGGTATCGGGACTTCACGGCCGTGCACGATGGCGAAGTGCTGGCGCTCCTGGCACAGGCGGGCGAGCAATCCTCAGCTCGCGATCAACACGGCTCGGCGTGACCCGACCGCCGGCGTAAGCCTCAGGCGACGGCGGGAACCTGTTGTGTGATGCAGTGGATGTTGCCGCCGCCGAGCAGGATCTCGCGCGCCGGCACCCCCACGACCTCGCGACCGGGGAAGCAGTCGCCGAGCAGCTTGGCCGCCGTTGAGTCGTAGCGGCCGTCGAGGAGCGGAAATACGACCCGCGAGGTACCCGGATAGAAGTTCACATACGAGGCTGCCAGGCGGTCGCCGGCGCGCCGCGGCAGGGTTCCTTCGACGACGTCCACGCCCGCTGCCTCCTCTTCACTGATCGTGATGGGGCCGGGTGCGGGCAGGCACACGACCTCGAGCGTGCGCCCGGCGGCGTCGGTCGCGCGCTCGAGCCTCTCCCTTGCGTCGCGGGAGATCGCGTGCTGTGGATCGGCCTCGTCCTCGGTCCATGTCAGCAGTACGACTCCCGGACGGGCAAAGCACGCGAGGTTGTCCACGTGCCCATCCGTCTCGTCGCCGTAGACGCCCCTGCCGAGCCAGATCATCTTCTCCGCGCCCAGGTAGTCGAACAGCACGCGCTCGATCTGCTCACGCGAGAGCCCTGGGTTGCGGTTCGGATTCAGCAGGCACTCTTCGGTGGCCATCACGGTTCCCTCCCCGTCCATGTGGATGGAGCCGCCCTCCAGCACTATCGGCGCGCGGTAGCGGTCGGCGCCTTCGATCTCGAGCACCTTCCGTGCGGCACGCTCGTCGCGGTCCCAGGGGAAGTACAGGCCGCCCTCAAGGCCGCCCCAGGCGTTGAAGTGCCAGTCGATGCCGCGTCGCCCGCCGTTGCCGTCGAGTACGAAGGTCGGGCCGATGTCACGCATCCAGGCGTCGTCGGTTGAGATCTCGACCACGCGTATTGAGCGCGAGAGCATCGAGCGGCAGTGCTCGAACTGACCATCGGAGACGGCCATGCTCACCGGATCGGAGACGTTGACCGCCTCGGCCACGGCGGCGTATGACTCCTGTACGGGTTTCGCCCCCAAGCGCCAGTTGTCCGGGCGCTCGGGCCACGCCATCCAGCAACCGCAATGCGGCTCGAACTCGCCGGGAGCGCGGTAGCCGTCGACGGCCGGTATGGAGTCGATTGTCGCGCTCAAACCACGACAAACACTAGAGCTCCGGGTTTTCCGCGTTGCCTGAGCGTCTACAGTTTTTGCAGGTGGCCGAGACGATCCCTCTAATCGCGGCCTCCGCACCGCAGACCTCACCGGCCCGCAAGCGCGCGCCCCGGCGGCGGCCGTTCCGGATCGGCGCTGTGCAGGAGCGCTGGCATCCCGATCCCGACGAGCACGCGGACGCGCTCGCCGCCGGGATCCGGCGGGCAGCCGACGAGGGCGCACAGCTTGTCTGCCTGCAGGAGCTGACGCTCAGCCGCTACTTCGGCACCGACCCCGCGGGGCCGCGGGCGGCGGGCGTCGAACCCGAGGAGCTGCCCGGCGGGCCCACCTACCGCTTCGTTGCCGGCATGGCGCGCGACACCGGGGCGTACGTGCACGCCTCGCTGTACGAGCGAGCAGACGCAGATGACGGTCTGGGCTTCAACACCGCGATCATCGTCGCGCCGGACGGCGAGATCGTCGCGCGCACGCGCAAGCTGCACATACCGGCGAGTGCGGGCTATCACGAGGACCGCTACTTCCGGCCCGGCCCGGGCGACGGCGACCCGTTTCCGGTGCTGGCCCTCGGGGACGCGCGCCTCGGCCTGCCCACGTGCTGGGACCAGTGGTTTCCGGAGGTTGCGCGCGGATACAGCCTGCACGGCGCCGACGTGCTTGTTTACCCGACGGCGATCGGCTCCGAGCCAGAGCACCCCGACTTCGACACCGAGCCGCTGTGGGAGCAGGTGATCATCGGTAACGCGATAGCCAACGGCGTGTTCATGGTCGCCATCAACCGGATCGGCGAAGAGCCGCCGCTGCGCTTTTACGGCTCCTCGTTCATCTGCGATCCGTACGGACGTAAGCTCGTGCAGGCGCCGCGCGGCGAGGCAGCCGTGCTCGTAGCCGAGCTGGACCTCGACCAGCGCCGCGACTGGCTCGAGCTGTTTCCATTTCTGAGCAGCCGTCGCCCCGCCGTCTATGCCCGCCTGGTCGAGGACTCGACTGACCCTGTCGAGGAGGGCTGAGCGCGGATCCAGGCGCTCGACGATCGCCGTCCTCAACCAGTCGCTCGCGGGACGCGGCCGACGAAGGGTCGTCATGCGACGCACCGGGCTGCAGAACGAACCACACGGTCTTGCCGGTCTCGGAGGGAATGATCCCCCAGGTGTCCGACATCGCTTCGACGATGCGCAGCCCGCGCCCCGACGGGTCCTGTGGCGCGGGAGACCGGCGCACGGGTATGCCCCGGCTTGCGTCTCGCACCTCGATCCGGATCTCCTCGTGGGAGTGGATCGCCAGCTCGAAGTCGCAGTGCGCATGTTGGACGCAGTTCGTGACCAGCTCGCAGGTCATGAGCTCGGCAGCGTCAACGATCTCACGCGACTGGTCGCTCAGCACCGCCCGGACGAACCGGCGTGCGGCCGTCACCGACTCGGGCCGACCGGGGAATCTTCGAGCCGAGGTCACGACTCGATGGGTAGGACGTCCGAGAGGCCTGTGACCTCTACGACACGTCGCACGATCGGGGACGGGTTGCGCAGGTGGACGACGCTCACCCTGGCCGCGGCGCGAAGCAGCACCGCGATACCGGCGCTGTCCATGAACCGCAGACCGCTGAGCTCGAAGGTCAGCCGCTCGGGATGCTGCGCCGTGATCGCGGTCAGGGTCGCGTCGAGCGAGCCGGCGTTGGAGCTGTCGAGTTCGCCAGACAGGCTCACGACGGGGCCACCGGTGGCATCGACATCGGTGTCGATCACGATCCCGGAGGCGCGCTCGCCGTCTAGTGCTTCCATCTGATTCCCACTATCGCGGTGTCGTCATGGTGGTCCTCGGACGCGAGGTCGCGTTCGAGCTTGGCCAGCAGCGCATCAAGCGACAGGTCGTGCTCGGTGGCCGTGTCTCGCAACCGTGCCAGACCGGCATCGAGAATCTCTCCACGACGCTCTACCAAGCCGTCGGTGAAGGCTATCAGCGTGGCGTTGGGCCGCACGGAGACGGTCGTCTCGGAATATTCGCAACCACGCGGAACACCGATTGGAACACCCGTGTTCACCTCTAGGAAGCGGCCGCGATCGCGGTCGATCAGCAACGGAGCGATGTGACCCGCGCTGGCCACCGTCAGCCGATGGGCGCCCACGTCGATCAGCACGCATAGCACCGTAGCGAAGTAATCGTGGGCGCCGCTGTTGACATAGTCCGACAACTTGGCCAGCACCGTTGCGGGACGCCATTCCTGCGATGCGTATGCCAGTGTCGCATGTCGCAGTGACGCCATCGTGGTGGCGGCTCGAAGCCCGTGCCCCGACACGTCGCCAATCACAAGAAGTGCCCGACCCCTGTCGATGACGACGACGTCGTACCAGTCGCCCCCCACGTCGATACCGGAAGCGGCGGGGACGTAGCGTGCGCTTACCCGCAATCCCGAGGGCTCGGGAAGGTTCTCGGGCAGCAACGCGTGCTGAAGCGTCTGGGCGATGCTGCGCTGCTCGGTGTACAGCTGGTGGTTCTCCGCCGCTACACGATCGAGGACATCGGTGAGCTGCTCGGCGAGCTCTCGGCGTCGTGCGATGCGATCAGTCATCAGCGCCGCCGCGAGCGAGACGAGCACTCCGACCGCTGCGATGACCCAAGGGAGATCCTCAAAGAACGTCCCGCCGAGCGGCCCTTTCGGAGTCACCACCAGCGTAAATGCGGAGTCCCCGAACGGGACCACTTCCGCGGCCTGGCGCCCCTTTATCGGAAACCGGTGCAGGCTGGTCACGAGCAGATCCGCCGCGCTGCGGGCATGACCCAGATACAGCGCGTAGTTGAGATCGGAGAACGCCGAATTGCTCTCGAGTTTTGATCGCCTGTCCTGCGGAAGCGGCGTTTCCGCGTACACGGCGAACCCGCTCTTGACGCCCGGTGTGCTGAACTCGTATCCGAGACTCGGGGTAGTCGAGCCGAGGATCCCGGTCACGTTGAGCTGCGCTGAGCGTTCGGCAGCGGCGAAGAACGCCCGTGCCCGCGCGGGCAGCGACGCCAACACCGGAGCGCTGCCGAGCACGACCGTGGGCGCCGCCTTCGCCACTCCCAGGCGCCACAGCGAAGCTGAGGCAAACTGACGTCCGGGACCGACGTAGGGCGCGACGAAAACGCGGAACTTCTGCGCGTTGCCCGCTGTCGCGTCGGCAAGCTCGGCAGCGGATGCAAGCGGAGTCTGAATCGAGGGAACAACCGCCGTCAGCACCGAGCCGACCTCACGTGCGCGCAGGCGCAGCAGGCGATTCTCGTTCTGGTCATACAGCGCCAGAGACGTCAACGAGAACGCCACCGTCACCGCCAGTCCGAGCAGGAGCGCGATCCAAGCGACCCTCGAGGGTCTCCAGCGCCAGGCAGGCCTCGCTCGCCGCGCCACCGAAAGCGCGCTCGGCTCTGCCGCCGGGGCAGCCGCGGCGCCCTCCTGAGACGAGTCCGCTGCGTCCCCGTGGCGTGAGCCCGTCGGTATCGCACCGGCAGAGTCGCCCGTTGCCGTGTCTCCGATGCTCATAGCCCGTGGCTAGCGTATCCGAGCTCTCGCAAGCCACGACACGTAGATCGGCCGCGATCTGGCGCGGACATTGCGCTTCGGGGCGTTGGGGGGGAGTGGCGCGCTCGCCGGCGTTCAGGGTCTGAACGGACCCCGGGACGGACGACCCATTGCGGTTCGGGCTCGCGCCGAGGAGACTGGTCAAGTCGGTTCAACCCCATTCCAGTCGATTCAACCCTATTCCAGTCGCTTCGACCGAGTCTTTCATCGGCGGTGTCGGTGAGCGTTGCGTCCACGTTCAAGGAGACCACGATGAGATCAAGGCACGACCGAATTTCACTGAGCCTGCTGGGCGCGAGCATCCTCGCGATCGCGGGCCTATCTGCGTGCCCGGCTCTCGCGTCGGCCCCTCCCGCTGACGGTCAGCGCGGCGGTCAGGATCAGCTGATCCCACTGTATGACAATGCCAACACGGCCGACTGGACGCAGGCATGCTCGCAGGCCAGCGGAGCAGGCGGCGGCTCCTGGATCGTCGCCGACGCGGCGTCAGACGGAGGAGGGCCCGGTGACGCGGCCCTGCCGGCGTGGGCGAGCGTCATCGAAAACTGCTACCGCTACGATCGCGCCTCGGTCATCGGCTACGTGTGGACGGACTACGGTCAGGCGAGCATCGCGAGCGTGGAGGCCCAGGTCGACGCCTGGTATGCGTACTACCCGGGAGAAATCGCCGGGATCTTCTTCGACGGCGTCTCAGACGAAGTCCCCGGTGCGACCACGAGCAATCAGGGCTTCTACCGCACGCTGGCGTCCTACGTCCACTCTCACGAGGGCAACAACGATGAGGTCGTATTCAACTTCGGTGAAAATCCGTCCTCGGACTGGATGCTGAACGGGACTAACACTGAAAATGCGGACATCGTGGTGACCTTCGAGGGGTCATATGACACTCCCGGTGAAAACCCGTTCACGTCTTGGACGCAGGCCTCCTGGGAGCATGGCTACCCCGCCGACGACTTCGCGGCGCTGATCCACAGCGCGCCTGATAGCGCTATGGCGCCCGAGCCCGCTTCGGCATGCAGCTCCCTGGCCACGCAGAACATCGGCTACGTGTATGTCGGCACGAGCTATGGCGAACTGCCGTCCTACTTCGGCGACCTCTCGACCGAAGCGCTCAGCGGCAACTGCTGAGGCAGATGCCGGTGCTCTGCCGGCGCCACGATCTCACCGTCGCGGGTCGCGTCCCGGCAGCCGCTCCAGCGACCCGCGGCCCGATCCCCCCGGGCTGAGGAGACGCCGATCGGCGGGGCGGGGGCTCCCCGGCGGCGGGCGGCTCTGCAACGTGCCCGGCTGACCCGAGCGATGCCGGAGCGCGTCGGCCGCTGACGGCGCCCACTCACCTGCGCGCCTTCACGGGCGGTGCGTAGTGATCCAACGCATCCGGGATCGCGTAGTACATGCCAACCGGCAACGAGCAGATGCTCATTCGCAGTCCGGCGTCCAGTCGCTCTGCGCATCTCACCCTGAATCGGAGGTTCTCCAGGATGTCAAGTCCAACGAATGACGAGTCACCGCCACGCACGACCGGGATCGTCGAGCGACTGGTGCGCGACGATCTCGACCGCAAGCGCTTTTTGAAGATGGCGGGCAGCGCCGGCGCCGCGAGCTTTGGCGCCTTCGTCATCGCCGCCTGCGGCAGCAGCAGCAAAAGCGCTTCGACGGCATCTGCTCCGGCAACCACCGCCAGCACGGCGTCGAGCTCCAGCGGTGACCTGGCGATCCTCAACTACGCGCTCACCCTTGAGTATCTGGAGACCGAGTTCTACGGCAAGGTCGTCGCGTCCGGGCTCTTCAGCGGCAAGGTGGGAAGCCTGATCAAGGACTTCGGTCGCCAGGAGATGACACACGTCGAAGCGCTCAAGGGCGCTGTTGAAAAGCTGGGCGGGACAGCCGCGACGAAGCCCGAAGGCAAGTTCCCCATCAGCAGCGCCAGCCAGGTCGCCGAGCTCGCCTACACCGTCGAGAATCTGGGCGCGTCGGCCTATCTCGGCCAGGCCCCACACATCCAGAACGCCGAAGTGCTGGCCTCGGCGCTGGCGATCCACACGGTCGAGGCCCGCCATGCGGCGACGCTCGGCACGCTCGTCAAGAAGCCCGTCACGCCGGACGGCGCCTTTGCTGTTCCGGCGGACATGTCAACGGTCCTGGCGGCGGTCAAGCCGTTCCTGGCCTGAGCCCTTCAAACCGTCATAGAGAGGAACACTGATGACCGTCAACGAACTAACAAGCCCCGACCTGGCCGCCTGCGAGGTACACGGCATGACGCGCGGGAGCTTCATCCTGCGCGGCGCGCTGGCCGCGGGCGCCCTGTACGGCACCGCCTCGGTGGCC
>Ga0302324_100022677_pt1 | contig 12183 bp, 9 predicted proteins | sample Palsa_T0_1_FD_201949 | JGI IMG/M metagenome (GOLD analysis project Ga0302324, IMG submission 201949) | Peat permafrost microbial communities from Stordalen Mire near Abisko, Sweden - Palsa_T0_1 | ecosystem: Environmental > Terrestrial > Soil > Palsa > Peat permafrost | place: Sweden: Abisko...
CGGAACAGCGCCAATCCAGGAACGCCTTGAGGTCGCCATCTGTACGGACGTCCGCCATCCAAAAGGCCTCGGCCATGTCGGCGGGGAAATTCACGTCGCTTGCGAGATAGGCCTCGATATCTTCGGTGACCTGCGCGCGCAAAGCATCGGCGCGAATGCCGGCGCGCTTGGCCCCGGCCAGGCAATGCGGGCAAAAGCAGAGGCCGAGCTGGTTGTCGAGCCACGCATTTGGCCTGTTGAGCGCGAATTCGTGGTGGTAGCCGTGGGCGTAGGGAAGGAATCCCGGCGTCTCCAAGCTAACGCCTGAGACCGGATAGGTTTCGGTGACATCGCGCGCGAGCCCGATCGCATAGGCCCGCGCCTCCGGCGCAGAGGGGCAAAGGCTGTAGATGTAGCGATCGCCGAACGCATTCGCGACGCTTGCTTCAGGATGCTGAGACCCCAATCGACTGTTGTGCAGCAGCACCAACCAGACGTTGGTCGCCATCGCGGTTTGATCGCAGAGTTCGCGGAGCCCATCGTATCCCCCCGCCAGCATCGAATTCGGGACCGGTTTGATGACGCCGTAGCGTGACGGATCGGAGTTGAAATAGACGGTCCCGTCCTCGGGGAAATAGACTTTTCCGGATTTTCCGTGCGGCCGCAAAAATTTGCCCGCGTGATAGCTGCCCGTGACCGTGACGGTGTCGAGCCCGACCGCACGGAACTGCCGCACGGCCGCCGTTACGCCGATTTCGGCGAGATCCCAGGGGTAAGCATAGACCGCCTTGTAACTCATGACGAGTTTGTTCCCCTTCGCGTTTCGGTCGAGCTTGCAAACCCGTCGATCTGAATTAGCATTCGTCGATTGAAAATGCGAACATCGGTTCAGGAACCGGCGGAGAGAGTCCCATGGCGTCTGTTAACGTGGTCAAAGCCAGAAAGAACTACGGTTCGACCGAGGTTCTGCACGGCGTCTCCGTGGACATTGCTGACGGGGAGTTCGTCATTCTGGTTGGCCCCTCCGGTTGCGGAAAATCGACGCTGCTCAGGATGATCGCGGGGCTGGAGTCGGTGACATCGGGGGAAATCCTTATCGGCGAGCGCGTCGTCAACAATCTGCCGCCGAAAGAGCGCGACATCGCGATGGTGTTCCAGAACTACGCGCTCTACCCGCACAAGACGGTCGCGGAGAATATGAGCTTCGCGCTGAAGCTCAGAAAGACGCCGCCATCCGAGATGGAGGCGCGCGTGCGCCGCGCCGCCGAAATTCTCGACGTGACGCCTTATCTGGCGCGTTTTCCGAGGCAACTGTCGGGTGGCCAGCGCCAGCGCGTCGCCATGGGCCGCGCGATCGTGCGCGACCCAAAGGTGTTTCTGTTCGACGAGCCGCTCTCCAATCTCGATGCGAAGTTGCGCGTGCAAATGCGCGCCGAGATCAAGGAGCTGCATCAGCGTCTGAAGACGACGACGGTCTACGTCACACACGACCAGATAGAGGCGATGACGATGGCTGACCGCATCGTCGTGATGCGTGACGGCGTCATCGAACAGACGGGACTGCCGCTGGATCTCTACGATCGGCCCGCCAACCTGTTCGTCGCCGCCTTTATTGGTTCGCCGTCGATGAACCTCATAAAGGGTACGATCCGCATCGACGGCAGGCCGAGCGTGTTGACCGACGATGGCGTGAGCCTGCCGCTGGCCGCAGCGCCCAGCGGTTCGGACGGCCGGCCCTGCATCTATGGCGTCAGGCCGGAACACCTCGGCCTCGGCGGCGATGTGCTCGCGAAAGTTTGGGTGACGGAGCCGACGGGGTCGGAAACCCAGGTTTTCGCCAAACTGGGAGAGCAGAAGATCGTCGGCGTGTTCCGTGAGCGCATCACGGTGCAGCCTGGCGAGCAGCTTTCGCTTTCGCCGAATCTCGACTACGTGCATCTGTTTGATCCAGCGACTGGCGCCCGCATGACGACGGCGTAGGCGGGGTGCTGCGATGTAGCCGCGGTCTCCAGACCGCGGTCGTCGTGAGATCGCGCGTCGCCAAGGAAATCGCTGATCTCGGGAAGACCGCGGTCTGGAGACCGCGGCTACAAAATCATCCCTTCAGCGCGCCTTCAAGCAGACCCTTGAAGAACAGCTTCTGCGCGAACCCGAACGCGATGATGCCGGGCGTGACGACGATAACGTAGACGGCCGCGAGATTGGGCCACGACCATTGTCCCTGGCCGCCCTGCGCCGCGGCGAGCACGACAGGCATGGTTCGCTTCGCTTGATCGTCGATCAAGGTCACGCCGAGCAGATACTCGCCCCAAGCGGTGACGAAATTGACGATGAAGATGACGACCAGACCATTGCGCACCATCGGCAGTCCGATTTCCCACAAGGTCTTGAAATGTCCGGCGCCGTCGATGCGCGCGGATTCAATAATCTCGTGCGGCACCAGTTGAAACATGCTGCGCATGATCAGAATGCTGATCACCAACTGCAAGGTGACATAGGGCAGGATGAGCCCGCTGGTGTTGTTGATCAGCCCGAGGAAGTGCTGGGTTTCGTAGATGCTGATGAGCGAGACGACGCGGACCGGAAAATAGAGAGACACCAGGAAAATCACGACCACCGCGCCGACGCCGCGCGGGCGGATGTGAACCAGGGCGTAGCCCGCGAGCACGGCGCAGACGCATGTGATCAGCACCGTCGCCGCCGTCACATAGATGCTGTTGAACAGATTGACTGGCAGTGTTTCGATCCGCTGGAATACGAAGGCGTAATGGGTGAAATCGAACTTGCGCGGCCAGAAATCGCCGCGCATCGCGTCGGGCAGCGACTTCACCGACATGATGAACACCCAGGCCAGCGGCAGCAGGATGATCAGATTAAAGAAGTTGATGATCAGATGCCGGACGATCGCGCCGCGGCCCTCGGGCTCCCGGCGCGCCTCCGGGGCGATTTCTTGATCGGCGATATCGGCTTCGAGAGACATGCTTGCCTCAACCTCTCGGCCGGAAAATGCGGATCAGCACGACCATAACGCACATCATCGCGACGGCGCCGATCATGCCGATCGCGGCGGCGTAACCCTGGCGCCAGAGGCCCGACTTGAACGCTTGGTCGTACATGAAAATTGTCCAGGTGTAAGTCGGCGAGGCGCGATTGAAGCCGCCGAAGATCAGATATTCGTCGATCACGGCCATGGCGGTGCCGAACCGAAGCACCACCAGGATCATCATGATCGGCGCCAGTTGCGGCCGCGTGATGTGCCAGAACACCTGCCATTCCGAGGCGCCGTCGATCCGCGCGGCGTCTGGGAGATCCTTCGGAATCGCCGCGAGACCCGCGAGGAAGAAGATCGTGTGATAACCTAGGCCCCACCACACCTCCATCACCGCTATGGACGGCAGCGTGAGCTTCGTGCCGCCGAGCCATTGCGGCGCGTTCTGGATGGTGAACAGTCCGAATGTATCGACCAGCAGATGATTGATCGGCCCGCTTTGGTAGTTGTACATCCATTTCCAGAGAACGAAGATCAGCGTGCTCGGTATCACCGCGGGAACTAGCAGGATCATGCGGTAGATCGTCGCCAGCCACGGATTGGTCACCCGATCGATCAGGATCGCCATCAACAGCGGCAGGATGATCGTGCCCGGCAGAAACAGAATGGTGAACCAAGCCGCGCGCCCAAGGCTCGCCCACATCAGCGGGTCGCTCGCCGCCTGAATGTAATTATCGAATCCGACCCAATTGGCGGGCTTGTTGGTCAGGAACTGGTAGTCCGTAAAACTCAGCCACAGCACGCGCACGATCGGCCAGACCTGATAGCCGAAGAAAAAGATCAGCGCCGGTGCAAGAAAGAGCCAACCGCCGGCGCCGCGCCAAAATCCTGCGAGCTGCTGGCCGAAACCCGAGGCTTCGCGCTCGGGCTCAAGTATCAACGATGTTTCCGACATACGAGAACCCGACCGCATCCAACGAAAATGAAGCGCCGCGGCCGGCTCGGCGAAGCGGCGCCGACCGCAGCGACGCATCCCCGCCGGGGCTCGCCATAACGGGCGCCCGGCGGAGTTCGCGCAACTTGTCTCAGCCTTTCTTCACCTCGGCGGCGACGGCGGCCATGGCCTTCTGCATGGCGACCTTCGGATCGGACTCCTCGCCCTTCAGATAAGACTCCCAGATCGGCTTGGCGATCACGAATTGCTGCAGGCCAAATACGTGGTTCTTGATCGCCCGCGCGCGGTCGAGTTGGCCGCGCACCAGCGAAACGAACGGTGGCATCCAATCCGGCTTGTTGGCGCTCCAGTCGGAGTAGATCGAATTATAGGGTGGCAACTGGCCGGGATGCGCGGTCTTGGTGCCGACGATCGAGTCCTTCCAGATTTGCTTATCGTACGTCAGCGCCTTGATGTACTCCGCCGCCTTCTCCTTGTTTTGCCCATGCTTGAACAGCGCGCAACCTGTCGTCCAGAACACCGTCGAACCTTCGCCGGTCGGGTACGTGGGCAACGGTCCGAGGTGAAGTAGCGTCGGATCGTCCCAGCTCGCGGCCATGCGCAGCGGCGCATTGAAATACTTGAAATAGAGGCCGACGCGCTGCGCCGCGAAGGCGATTTCATCCGTCGTTCCGTTGACACCGGCGTCCGAAGAGCCCTCAAGCAGAATATCAGGATTCGAGAACGCCATGATCTGCTTCATCAACTTGAGCGCCTCGATGGCGGGCTCGCTGGTGAAGTCGAACAGCCCCTCGGGCGTATAGGCCTTGCTGACGGAGATGGTGTGCGTGATCGGCGCCAGCGAGCGCCAGCCGTGGCAATCGAACGTGGCGCCCCAGGGCGCGGCCTTGGAATCGACGATCTTCTTCGCGCCGTCGAGGAAGTCGCCCCAGGTTTTCGGGGCGGCGTCTGGCAGACCCGCCTTCGTCGTTATGCCAGAATGCCAGCTCGAGCCGATCACGTCGAGCAAAAACGGCCAAGAGTAAAGCTTGCCGTCGACCGTGCACTCTTCGCGGATCGACGGCAGGATGTCGTCGAGTACGTCCTTAGGAATGTAGTTGTCCCATGGCTCGATAACGTCGGCCTTGATCAGCGCGGACATTTCGACGAAGGGCGTCTGCCCGACATAGACGTCCCAGGTGCTTGTCCCGCTCTTCGCCTCGGCGACGAAGCGCTCGATGCCAAAACCCTCGACGGGAGCGATCTGATAGTTGATGCCGGGGAATTTGGCGTTCACCGCGGGGATGCCGGGATGAAGGTCCTGGATCCACTGATAGAAGGTTGGCGTCAGCGGACGATCGGCGGCGAAGGCCGATCCCACGCTGGATTTCGCCACTGTGCCGACGCCGGCCAACCCGAGCCCTGCGACGAGGCTGCGGGTGAGAAATTGGCGCCGATCAATCCGGCCGGCTTGAAGGTCCAAGAAGGCGGCCTCCCGCAGCCTATATTCTTGTTCGTTACGTCCCGACATTTGACGCCTCCAAAGGGTTCGACAACTTCAACGATCAGGTCGACAAGGGCGATTGAACGTTTGACTATTCGATGCACGTCGATTTCGACGGCTACGAACGCCCATCGGTTTTCACCGATGTTGACCGCGCTGGCGACCATCGAAACATAACGACGATGGACTTTCGTCGTTTGCGCTGACAGACTATCAGGCAATATTCGTGCTAGGCAAGGAGAGACTGGTGGGCGTGCTCGATCGTTTTCGGCTTGACGGCAAGCGAATGATGATCACTGGCGGCAGCCGCGGCTTCGGACGTGCGATTGCGCTCGCCGCCGCGGAGGCGGGCGCCGATGTTGTGCTCGTGGCGCGCGATCCTCAGTCTTTGGCGAAGGCCGCCGATGAGGTGCGCGACCGCGGCCGGCAGGCCGTGACCTACGCGGCAGACGTCGGAGATCCCAGCGTTTGCGAGGACCTTTGCAAACGCGTCCTCGCCGAGGCGGCGCCGATCGATATCCTCGTCAACAATGTCGGCGGCCGCGACCTCAACGTGCCTGTCGAGAATCAGGATCTCGAGAGCTGGCGGAAATATGTCGATCTCAACCTCACGCATTGTTTTATCTGCACAAAGATGATCGGCGGCGCCATGCTTCCGCGTGGACAGGGCCGCGTCATCAACATTGCTTCGATCAGCGGCATGATCGCCAATCGCGGCATCGGCGGACGCCACTATGAGACATCAAAGGCGGCTGTGATCCATTTCACGCGCGCGACCGCGTCCGACTGGGCGCCGCGCGGCGTCACCGTCAACGTCATCTGCCCGGGCTTGTTCATGACCGAGCCCAACAAGGTCTGGGCCAAATCGAATCCTGACGTGATCAAGACTTTCATAGACGCCGTACCGATGGGCCGCGCGGGCGAGCCCGATGAAATCGGCCCGCTGGCGGTCTATCTGGCTTCGCCTGCCTCCAGCTTCGTCACTGGCGCCTCGTTCGTCATCGACGGCGGCTACACGCTCTGGTGAAGAGCGCGCGCATCTGCAATCACAATCGGCAGCGCTGATAGGTTTCCATCCACGGGCGAAGACGCTCGAATTCCGCGCTGGCGGCGAACACGTCCGCATCCGCGTAGCGCCGGCCAACGATCTGCATGCCCACGGGAAGGCCGCTGCGCGAGAGCCCGGCGGGAACCGTCGCTGCGGGATAGCCGATGAAATTGATGAGATAGGTCATGCACCAGCCGATCAACCGATCGACCGGTTCGCCCTCGATCTCCGCGGGTCCCAAAGTGTTGCCGTCCGTCGCGTTGTCGACCGCGAGGCAGGCCAGCGTCGGCGACACCAGTAAATCGTAACGATCGAGCACGCCGCGCAGCGCTTTGACCACCTCGCTGCGAATGGCCTGGTCGGCCAAAAAATCCGCCACTGTCAGGCGTCGCCCGACCTCGTCCCAATGCCAGAACTCGGGAGGCAGGTCGTCGTGGTGGTCGGCGGCAAGGTCAATACCGTCGCGCTTGAAATTTTCGAGCATGGCGACTTGTTTGGCTGCAATCAGCCGGCACCAGACGTCGCTCAATTCGCGCTGCGAACGCCGGATCCCCACGTCCACGGGCTCAACATGCGCGCCCGCCTCCTGGAACGCGAGCACGGCGCGCTCGACGACCGCCTTGACCTCGCGATCGACCGGAAAGATTCCGTAGTCGCTGGTGTAGGCAATTCGCTTGCCCGCGATCGAGGCGCGCGTGGCGCCAAAGAAGTCGACGTTGCCCTCGATCGCGAACAGATCGCGCGAGTCGTAGCCCGCCAATGCAGTCATCGCGAGCGCGGCGTCTTCGACGGTTCGCGTGATCGGGCCTTCGAAGATGAACGGCGTCGTTGCGCCGAAGGCGTCGTCGGAGCCCAAGATCGGCACGCGTCCGAACGAGGCCTTGTAGCCGAATACGCCGCACCACGACGCGGGAATGCGGATTGATCCACCGCCGTCGGTGCCTTCGCAGAGCGGCAAAATCCCCGCCGCCACTGCGCCCGCGCCGCCGCCGGAAGAGCCTCCGGTGTTCTTTGAGAGATCGAACGGGTTGCGCGACGGCCCGAACATGTAATTGTCGCAAACGCCGCGAAAGCCAAACACCGGGGCGTTGGTCTTGCCGACGATGATGGCGCCGGCCTTCTCCATGCGCTCGACGAACGTGCAGGACGTCTTGGCGACGTAGTCGGAAAGGCCGCGAATTCCGCCGAATGTCGTGACCCAGCCCGGCTTGAAATCGAAGCAATCCTTCATCGCGACCGGCACGCCGTGCAGGGGGCCGACGTCGTCGCCGCGCATGATCGCCGTCTCCCCGGCTTTCGCGGCTTCGAGCGCCTGATCGAGATGCAGGATGATCAGCGCGTTGATCTTCGCATTGTGCGCCTCGATGCGCGCGATCGCGGCGCGCATCACCTCGACCGGGGAAATCTGTTTGGCGCGAATGCGGCGCGCGAGCGACGCGGCCGTCTCCGTTTTCGCGAGATCCTCGGTCATCGGCATTGCGAGTCCCCCAAGGGGTTGGATGCTGGAGTCAGCCGGTCGCCGCCGTCATCACCGCCCTTATCGCGTGCGAAGACGTGATCGGACGATCATACTCCGGCGGTCGGAGTTCGCCGCCCATGAATACATGTTGGCGACGAAATTGCATGCCGCTCGTCGCCGTTTCGAGCGCCGCGAAATGAATTTCTTTCGGCTTGGCGACGGCGACGATGCGCGCGACGTTGCGCGACGTTATTCCGCTGCCGGGCATCACGACGATGCGATCGCCGGCGCGTTCGATGAGTTCTGCAATCAGCGGCAAGCCCTCGAGCACGGAAGCTTCCTGGCCGGATGTCAGGACACGATCGACGCCGAGGTCGATGAGCGTCTCCAACGCCTTTAGCGGATCCGGGGTCATGTCGAATGCGCGGTGGAATGTCACCGACAGTGGGCGCGCCAGCGCGATCAATTCGCGTGTTTGCGTCTCATCGATCTCGCCGACGGCCGTCAGTGCTCCGATCACCACACCGTCGGCGCCCTCAGCCTTCGCGGTCTCGATATCCGCGCCCATGGCCCCGAACTCGTCCTCATCGAACAGGAAATCGCCGCCCCTCGGTCTGATGATCGCGTGGAGTTTAACGCCTTTGACCGCGCGGGCTCGACGGATCATGCCTCGACTTGGCGTGAGGCCTCCTTCCAGCAGGGCAGAGCAGAGTTCGACGCGGGCCGCGCCCGCCGCAACGGCCGCGCGAACGCCCGCGACGGAATCCACGCAGATCTCGCACAACATGATTTCATCCCTCGGGGAATTGCATCTTGCCGCCGACACTCATGTCATAGCAATCTCTGCGCGCGGGCGGGAAGCGCAAACCGGCTGGGTCAAACGTGCTGATGGGAAATCCGAAGACATGAATGAAGCGTTTTCACGGCGTCCGACTCCCGCCTTCACCAGCATCGATTTCGATCGACAGGGCCGGCAGATCGGAACCGTAATGTTTCCGCACTCGCCGCACGAGGACGCCTGGGGCGTCACGCCGGTTCCGATCGCAGTCATCGCCAACGGCAAAGGCCCGACCGTCATCATCGAGGGCGGCAACCATGGCGACGAACACGAAGGCCCGATCGTCATCGGGGAATTGGCGCGCGATCTCGATCCCGGCGCGATTCAGGGCCGGCTCATCCTGATGCCCGCCAACAACGTTCATGCGGTGATCGCCTCGCGGCGGACTTCGCCGGTCGACGGCCTCAACTTCAACCGAACATTTCCCGGCGATCCCAACGGGACGATCACCCAGCAGATATCGGCCTATGTCACCGATTACATCTTGCCGATGGGCGACGCCTTCATCGATCTGCATTCCGGCGGCTCGTCGCTCGATTTTCTCCCGAGCGCGATCATGGAGCCGACCAAAGACGAGGCGCACACAAAGCGCAATGTCGCGGCAGCGCTTGCGTTCGACGCTCCCTATACGGTGTTTGTGTCCAACCTGGGCGACCAACGCACCGCGGCTGCGACAGCCTGTCGCGCCGGGCTTGTCACGATCGGAACCGAAATGTGCGGGGCCGGAAGGGTGTCTCACGAAGCGTTGGAAATCTGCCGCCGCGGCGTTCGCAATGTGCTCGCCCATCTGGGCGTGATGGCGCCGGTTGCGCCACCGGCCGTGAGAGCCGACAAGCCGGTGCTCGAGCTGCGCGGACCTTCGGCCTACGTCTACGCGCCGGTGGAAGGCGTGCTCGAGTGGCTTCATCCGCTCGGAACTCAAGTGCGCGCGGGCGAGCCGGGCGGGAGAATTCATTGCACATGGGATCCGGCGCGGCCGCCTGTCACTGTGGCCTATAGCTGCGACGGCATATTGTTCGCGCGCCGGCAACCCGGCCGCGTGAGCCCGGGCAATTGCTGTTTGGTCGTCGCGTCGAAGGTGTAAGGTCTGGCGATCCGTAGCGAGGTTGGGGCGAGCGAAATTTCGGAGATTGGTTGATGTCCGGTGATGTCGCCCCGCTTAAAATACTCGTCGCCGACGCCGGGGCGTTCGGTCAGAGGCGCGATCTCACCATGACCGCGATCTGGAGATCGCGGCTACAAGCACCGCAGCTTCGATTCAATGAAAACGTGGCGCGCGCTAAGCCATCGCGCCGCGCGCCGCGATCGGCCAAAGACACTCGACCCGGCCTCCGCGAATACCGACGTACCAATCATATCGATCTACCGTCGGATCGCAGTGGCCGGGCGTCAGCATCAACCGCTCGTCGAGCCGCAGCGGCGCCGCTTCCGGGCCGAGGATCAGCTTGCCGTGCTCATCGGACGCGCCGACATAGCTGACGGCCGGGCGCTGCCAAACAAGCGGCATTCCGCTATCAGTTGCGAGCGCTTTTAAGCCGGCGTCGACAACGGCGAGGTCCGCGCGCGGGGCGCTCATCACTGTTGTCAATACAAACAAGGATTGCTGGAACGGCGGCGCGGGGCGGTTGCGCGCGTAGTCGGCGTCCATGAACACATAGGATCCGGCCTGCAGTTCAGTATAGACGCCGCTCGCGGCTTCCAGCGCGAAGGTGCCCGTGCCGGCGCCGCCGACAATGTCGCAGGCGATTTGCACATCGCGCAAATCCGAGACAACGCCGCCGACGATGTCCACGGCCGCGCGGATGCTGGCCGCGCGCTCCTCCACGGTGCGCTGATGTTGGGCGCGTCCTTGATAGACCTGCAAGCCGCCGAATTTGAGATGAGGGCTCCGCGCAACCACGCGGGCCAGCTCGACGACCTGCGGCCCAGGCTGCAATCCGCATCGGTCCATGCCGACGTCGACTTCGAGCAACACCGTCAGCCGCTGCCCGGCCTCCGCCGCCGCACTTTCGATCGCCGCGACGCCCGCATCGCAGTCAGCGCAGATTGCAACCTTCGACAGCCGACTGAGCGCCGCGAAACGCGCCAGTTTGCGGGCCCCGACGACTTCGTTGCTGACGAGGATATCGGTGACGCCGCCCCACGCGAGAACCTCGGCCTCCGCCACCTTCTGTACGCATTGTCCGACGGCGCCCCGCTCGATCTGCATCCGCGCGATCACCGGCGACTTGTGGGTCTTGGCGTGCGGACGCAGGCTGACCCGCGCTTGGCGCGCGAACGCCGCCATGTGGTCGAGGTTGGACTCCAGCGCGTCAAGATCAATCAACAACGCGGGCGTGTCGACCTCTTCGATCGACATGCCGGGTTCGGCGGGCGGCGGCTGCAACATCAAGCCGCCTTCGCGCGGGTGGACTTGGCGAGATCGCCGAAATGGTCGCGGATGTAAGTCGCGGCGCGCAACGCGAGGGCGGAGATGGTGGACGTCGGATTCACGACGCCGCCGGTCGCCACCGCGCTGCCGTCGACGATGAACAAATTCGGCACGTCCCAGCTTTGGTGGTATTTGTTGACGACCGACTTCGCCGGATCAGCCCCCATGCGGCAGGTGCCGATCATATGCCAGGCAGGCGTGCGATAGACGCCGTTCTCGTCGCGATAGTCGGTATATTTGGCCTCGAAAGCGCCTGCTGCATTGGCGATGTCTTCGATCCGGTCCAGCATGAAGTTCATCATGCGCCGGTCGTTCTCGCCGGGGACGTAGGTCAGCTTGGCGGCCGGCATGCCGTCGCTGTCGCGATTGTTTGGATCGAGCGTCACTCGGTTTTCAGGATTCGGCAGGTCGTCGCCGATGGCGAAGACGCCGATGACATGTCCGAAATGGCGCTCGAACCAGCGATGGTGGTCGCGGCCCCAGGGCGCCTTGGTGTTGGCCAGCCAGCCGGCCGCCATGTCGCCCGCCGACGAGGTCCCAGTCAAACAGTTGAACTGGAAGCCGTTGACGAAGCCTCGGCTGACGTCGGTCTCGGCGAACTCGCGCCCGATCATCGAGGCGACGTACCCCATGTGGCTTTCGATCGGCTCGTCGACATACATCTCGCCGGCGACCAGCGTGTGATGCAACAGGTTGCGGCCGACCTGATCGGAGCTGTTGGCGAGATTGTCAGAGGCGAGCAGCAATCGCGGCGTGCCGACGCCGTTGCAGGCGACGATGACGAGTTTTGCCGCCTGGAACTCGGTCTGCCCCGTGTTGCGGTCGACGAAATGCACGCCCGTCGCGCGCCCATCGCGGCCGGTATCGATCTTCATCGCGCGCGCATAGGCGCGGATGCGCGCGCCGGCCCGGAGCGCTTTCGGCCATACCGACAGCGAGAACTTGCTCATCGAACCGCGCGGACAGCCGTTGCAGACGCCGCAGCCGTTGCACGCGGGTCG
>Ga0302324_100022678_pt1 | contig 12183 bp, 12 predicted proteins | sample Palsa_T0_1_FD_201949 | JGI IMG/M metagenome (GOLD analysis project Ga0302324, IMG submission 201949) | Peat permafrost microbial communities from Stordalen Mire near Abisko, Sweden - Palsa_T0_1 | ecosystem: Environmental > Terrestrial > Soil > Palsa > Peat permafrost | place: Sweden: Abisko...
GAGCAACCGATCCCGGTTCCCGACGCTAAAAACGGTTGTTCACAGTAGTTCCAGGTAGAAGCGTAGAAAGCCTACCGCAGGGGCCTCATGGTGGTCCCAGGCTCGCCGGTGTGCACGGACTGTAGCCCAAGGACTGGGATGTGACCGGGACGGGCGGCGTCGGCGGAGTTGCCCAGGGAACGTTGTTGAAATCGAAGAAGTCCAGCAGGTCCGGCTGCACTGCATCGCGCGCTGTTAAGTGCGCGTCAGGACCGATGAAGCGGTTTTCTACGAACTTGATAACCGCCGTATGGTCCATCGGGATGTGCGAAACATAATGCCGCCGGGTGAAAGGCGAGATCACAATGTTGGGCAAGCGGAAGCCGATCTGCGCTGCAAAGCCGTGCACCGTCGCGGCATCGCCGGGGCTGGTTCCCGGGTAACCCGGTTCCAGGTCGCAGTGCTGCGTCGCCGGTGGCGTGCTGGGCAAGCAGGGGAAATAGCTATCGGGATTGACGACAATGCTTCCGATATCCGGAATCGTCGTCGATGCCAGCAGCGAAGCGTCGGTAAAGTCGTTGGAGTGGCCAGGCACCGGCGGAACGTGATCGTACGGGCCGCCGCCCTCGTCGTAGCTGAAGAAGAAGACAGAGTCGTTCCACGACGGACTGGTCATGAACGCATTGATGATGCCTGCCACCTCCACTTGCCCGCCCAGGACATTTTGCCAGGATGCAGGGTGCTCATCGTTGGCGGAGCCGGACTCGATAAAGCTGAAACTCGCCAGCGTGCCATTGGCCACGTCGCTGAAATAGGTAGCCAGCTTGGCAATGTGGTTGGGATCGATGCAGAACGAGTTGGCAGTATCGCCCACCACGCTGGAAGGTTGGGTCGGCGCCGTACAGGCGGCGTGCGTCGGGTTGATGTATTCGTACTTGTGGTAGTAGTCGATATAACCGAACGTGGTTCCTGGCTCGTTCGCGGTTCCCGGAGCGCAGTCATCCCCGTCGAGGCAACCACCGACGGTCTGCGTGTAATAGAGCTTCCACGAAACGCCTGCATTGTCGAGTGCCTGAAAAATCGACGGAAGAGGAAGCGCAGCCAGGTGGTCATCATAACCAGGGTCGCGGATGAGTCCCTGCGTCGTGCCTCCGGTAAACATGGTAATGCGATTCGGCGTGCTCTTGCTGGCCATGGGGGAAAACCAGCGATCCGACACTGCGAACTGCGCGGCCATGTAGTAGTAGTAGTTCAGGAAATCCTGATCGTAATACCCCATGGCGCGCTGCCCCGCCACATCGGTGTACGTCCCGGTGCAGCCGTTGGTATTGAAGCAGTTGGTCGCGAAGCCTTCCCCGGTGTGCACAAAGCCGTTCTGCTGAATAGGACGATTCGTCTTGAAATCATAGCGATTCACATCGCCGAAGCTTGCCAGCCACTCCGAGCTGTCGTCGTCGATGCAGGTGCTTTTCAACTTGAATAGCGGGAACGATACGCCCGAATCGTTCACTTCGGTAGTGGTCAGCTTGTCCTCGATACCATCTACCTGGTAGTTGACACCGTCGTCGCCGATGTTCCAGCCCAACGGGTTGCGGTAATTGTTCAACATGCCGAAATAGTTGTCGAATGTGTGGTTTTCCTGCAGCATGAAAATCACGTGGTTGATCGACAGGATGCTGCCTGCCGGTGTCACCGTCACCGTGGCGGCTGCGGATGCCGTACCTCCTGTGCCGGTTGCGGTAGCTGTGTAGGTTGTGGTCGCTGCCGGAGTCACTGCCTGCGTGCCGCCGGTCGCAGACAGGTTGTAGCTGCTGCCATCCGTGCCCGTGACGACCAAGGTGGCGGCATTCGCGGCCGCCACGGTCAACGTAGACCCATTCCCTGCGATGACTGTCGTGGGGGCCGCCGCAATGGTGACGGTCGGCGCGGGCGGCGGGGCTACAGGTACAACCGTCACGGTCGCGACCGCAGTTACCGTTCCTCCTGCCCCGCTGGCAGTGGCCGTGTAGGTTGTCGATCCCGCCGGCGTTACCGCCTGCGTGCCGCCGCTCGGCGATAAGGTATAGCTGCTGCTGTCTGACCCGGCTATCGTCACCGTGGTGGCATTCGTGGCCGCCACCATCAACGTCGACGTACCTCCAGCACTAATCGAGGTCGGGTTCGCCGTAATGGTCACCGTCGGCGCCGGAGGCGGTGTCCCCGCCACAACCGTCACCGTCACGACCGCGGATGCCTTGCCTCCGGTCCCGGTCGCATTCGCGGTATAGGTCGTCGTAGTGGCCGGGGTGACCGCCTGAACGCCTCCGGTCGCCGACAGATTATAGCTGCTGCCGTCCGAGCCGCTGACCGTCACCGCAGTGGCGTTGGTCGCCGTCACCGTCAACGTCGACGAGCCTCCGGCAGTAATCGAGGCCGGGTTGGCCGTCAGGGTCACGGCCGGCATCGATGACGTTGTCACCGTGACCACTGCCTTGGCTGAGGCCGAGCCGCCCGCACCGGTTGCGTTAGCGGTGTAAGTAGTGGTCGCGGCAGGGCTGACGACCTGGTTGCCGCCGGTCGCCGACAGGCTGTAGCTACTGCCGTCCGAGCCGGTTATCGTCACCGCAGTGGCATTGCTCGCGGTCACCGTCAAAGTAGTGGAACTTCCCGCGGTTATCGACGTGGGGTTGGCCGAGATAGCCACACTCGGCATCCCCGGAGGGGGCGCCGCTGTCACGGTCACGATCGCGACCGCCGATGCCTTCCCGCCTGCTCCCGACACGCTGGCGGTATATGTAGTCGTCGCGCTCGGGCTGACGGCCTGCGTGCCGCCGCTGGGCTGCAATTTGTAGCTGCTGCCATCCGAGCCGGCTACTGTCACCGCGGTGGCATTCGTGGCTGTCACGGTCAGCGTAGACGAACTTCCCGCGGTAATCGACGTGGGGCTCGCGGCAATGGTCACGGTCGGCGCCGGCGGAGCTGACGCTACCACCGTCACCGATGTTGCCGAGGAGGCCTTCCCCCCGGTGCCCGTGGCAGTGGCCGTATAGGTAGTCGTTGCCGTGGGGCTGACCGCTTGCGTCCCGCCGCTTGCCGGCAGGCTGTAGCTGCTGCCGTCCGAGCCCGCTACCGTCACACCGCTGGCATTCGACGCCGCTATGGTCAACATGGAAGAGCTTCCCGCGCTGATCGAGGCCGGGCTGGCGGCGATGCTCACCGTCGGCATTGTTGTGGAAGTGGAGCTGTTGAACGAAGCGCCCCCGCATCCGGTCAATACCAGCAAAATCGGAAAGAGGAATACCAACGCCAAGGGCGAGGAAATACAGCTGAGAGACCAGTGGGCGCACGCCTTCATTGCGGTGTTTTCCCTCTAATTTTTTCCGGGGAGCGAGCAATACTCGTTCAGTAGTCAGATTCAACTTCGACAGAAAGGAGAAATCATCAGAAGGCGCCGCTCTCTACTGGAGCGGTTTACAACAGATATGCCTTGCTGGGCCCGGTCTTCTTTGGGAGAGTCAGCGGAGGGGGGGTCGTCAGACTCAATTCACTAATATTTTTACTCTAATCGATTGGGTTCGTCCACGTATCTTTAATCCAGATATTGTGCATCCATCCCATTTCCACAGTACCCATTTTCGGTACTCGGAATGTGTGTTACGCAAAAAATCGGGAAACTGCTCAGACATTGGTTCAATCCGGCAGAGGTCCGGATAATTCCGGATCATTTGGTTCTTGCACTGCGCCCGGCAGGCTTCCGTCCGTTGCCGGCACGCGGTTTTCCCACCAGCTGGATCTTGTGGGCGTTGACGATAGCCGCGATCAATCCTGGGAAACGCTTCTCGATCTCTGCGCAGCGAGAAGTGTTCTGCATCTCGACCCCTCGACGTTCGCCCCGGATCAACCCTGCCTCGCGGAGCGCCTTGAAGTGCTGGGAGAGGGTAGACTTAGGTATCGCTTTGTCGCTGACATTCAAGAAATTCGAACAATTTTGGGAGCAATCCGAGCCCACGATATCGGCAAAGATGGCCACTCGCACCGGATCGGAGAGCGCGTGAAGAATCCCTTCCACTGTCACATCATCGATCGAAGGGTGAACCAGTGGCCGCATAACCTCTTCATCTTACATTTTTATTAACGATTGTTCAATAATTCGGAACTATTGAATCCTAGCCGCGCCGTCCTCCATCTTAACCGGCAGCAGTGGGAAGGAAACTTATGAGCAAACTTAAAGGAAAAGTAGCAGTCGTTACCGGCGCCTCTAAAGGCATTGGGGCCGCCATCGCCAAATCACTCGCCGCTGAAGGCGCATCTGTAGTCGTCAATTATTCATCCAGCAAGTCCGGTGCGAGAACCGTCGTCGACTCTATCACCGCGGCCGGCGGCAAGGCCGTTGCTGTGGGTGGTGACGTCTCCAAAGCCGCCGAGGCCCAGGGCATCATCGACGCCGCCATTAAGAACTACGGACGGCTCGACATCCTGGTCAACAACTCGGGGGTTTATGAGTTCGACCCAATCGAAGCCATTACCGAGGCAAAATTCCACAGGATGTTCAACATCAATGTCCTGGGCTTGCTTTTGACCACCCAGGCGGCCCTCAAGCATATCAGCGAAGGCGGCAGCATCATCAATATCGGCTCGGTGGTTAGTCGCATCACTCCTCCTACGTCGGCCATCTACACCGGCACCAAAGGAGCGGTGGACGCCATCACCGGCGTGTTGGCTCGGGAACTCGGACCCAAGAAGATCCGCGTCAATGCCATCAACCCCGGCATGGTAGAGACCGAAGGGGTGCAGGCCGCAGGCTTTCTCGAGAGTGACTTTGAAAAGGCTACGGTTGCCCAAACACCGCTCGGCCGTGTGGGTCAGCCCGGCGACATCGCCTCCGTCGCGGTCTTCCTTGCTTCCGACGACTCTGGCTGGCTCACCGGTGAGCACATCCTGGCCGGCGGCGGCCTCCGCTAAAGCGTGTAAACGCGATAAACCCAAAACCAAAGGAGCTCGCGATGGGAAAGCTGGACGGAAAAACAGCAGTCATCACAGCAGCAACCTCGGGCATGGCGCTGGCCACAGCTAAGCTGTTCGTGGAGGAAGGCGCCTATGTCTTTATCACTGGCCGGCGGAAAGACAAGCTGGACGAAGCAGTGAAGGCGATTGGCCGCAATGTGACCGGGGTACAGGGTGATGCTTCGAACCTTGAAGATCTTGACCGGCTTTACGACACGGTGAAGAAGACCAGAGGAACGATCGACGTGTTGTTCGCCAGCGCCGGCTCGGGTGAACTCGCAAAGTTGGGCGAGATTACCCCGGAGCAGTTCGACAACACCTTCAACCTGAATGTGCGTGGCACCCTGTTTACCGTGCAAAAAGCGCTCCCGCTCTTCAACGATGGCGGGTCGATCTTTATGAATGGATCGATCGCCACCGTCAAGGGCTTCCCAGCGTTCAGCGTCTACAGCGCGAGCAAAGCCGCGGTGCGGTCGTTTGCACGCACCTGGCTGGTCGACCTGAAGGAGCGGAAAATACGGGTGAATGTTCTCAGCCCGGGAACCATCGATACGCCGATATTGGATCCCCTGGGGCCGGACGCAAAGAAGTACTTTGCGTCGCTGATTCCGCGGGGTGAAATAGGGCGGCCGGAGGAGATTGCGACGGCGGCCCTATTCCTAGCCTCCAGCGATTCCAGTTTTGTGAATGGCATCGAGCTGTTCGTGGATGGCGGAGTCGCTCAGATCTGACGTTTTTCTGAAACGCGGGCGCCATTCTTCCAGGGTGGCGCCCGCTGCTTTTCTTCCCCTCAGTGGCCCCCTGAGGCCTCGCCCCCGGCCCGAAAGCCTTTCGTGGCCAGGGCCAGTGGAATCCCAATCAACGCCACAACCGCCATCATCCGAAAGCAATCCATAAAGCCCAGCAAACTCGCCTGCTGGTTCAGTTGGTTGTAGAGCATCCCCTGCGCGTGCTGCGCCGCGTCGATGTGCGAAAAGCCCTGCTGCTCAAATACCCGGGTCAGCGACTCCGTTTGCGAGTGAAACAACGCAGAGCCCATGTCGGCACTCTGCGCCAGCCGGTCGCTATGCAGATCCGTGCGCCGCTCGTGCATGGTGGTGATAAACGCGACCCCGAAACTCCCGCCCCAGTTGCGCGCAAGATTAGTAAGACTCGAGCCTTTATTGTTCTTCCCCGGCGGCAAGTAAGAATAAGCCAGCACGCTTACCGGGACGAATAAGAACGCGTAGCCAAAACCCTGCATCACCCGCGCCAGCGCATAGTGCTTGTAGTCCGTTTGCAGCGTAAACGAACTGTAATACAGCATCGATAGCGAAACCACTGCAAAGCTGAAGGCGATCAGCCAGCGTGGTTTCACCTTGCCTCTTTGCGTCAACATCGCGACCATCGGCGCCAACACCGTGATCACAGCGGCGCCCGGCCCCAGCACCAGCCCCGCATCCGTGGCCGTGTACCCGTAGAGGTTCTGCAGTATCTCCGGAATCATCGTCGTGCTGCCGAACAGCACAAAGCCGAAAAGAAAATAGAAGATATTGGCAAATGCGAAATTTCTCTCTCGCAGCAGCCCAAGTTCCACCACCGGATCGGGCACTCGCAATTCCCACCACACCGCGAGCACCAGGCAGACAATCGCCGCGACCAACATGCTGGAGATCAGGCTGCTGCCAAACCAGTCGTCGATCTGACCGCGATCCAGCACAAACTCCAGAAATGCAAAGCCCAGCGCGATGAGCAAAATGCCGACGTAATCCACGCCTAGCTTGCCCAACCGCTTGGCTTCGGCTACCTCTGCCTTGAACGCTGGAGGATCGCTCACCAGCCGGCTACTGAGGAAGAGCGAGAGCAGCCCGATCGGCACGTTAATAAAGAAGACCCATCGCCAGGAGAAGCTGTCGGTGATCCAGCCCCCTAAGGGAGGACCGATCGCCGGGGCTGTAACAATCGCGACGCTATAGAGGGCGAAGGCCACGGCCCGCTTGTTCGCTGGAAAGGTATCGACCAGAATCGCCTGCTCCACCGGGGCGAGCCCACCGCCCCCGATGCCCTGCAGCACGCGGAAGATCACCAGAAAGTTGAGGCTGGGCGCAATCCCGCATAAGAATGACGTCGCCGTGAACAGCCCCACGCTGATCATGTAATAGCGCTTTCGTCCCAGCACGCGGCTCAGCCACGCGCTCATTGGCAGCACCACCGCGTTCGCCACCAGGTAGGACGTCAGAACCCAGGTTGTTTCGTCGAAGCTCCGCCCCAAACCGCCCGCGATATGCGGCAGCGAAACATTGGCGATCGAGGTATCCAGCAGCTCCATGAACGTGGCCAGGGTCACGGTCAATGCCACTGCCCACGGGTTCACCGCCCTGGCAACTGCTGGAGTTGGCTTCAGTTCGACGGTCGTTGTGGCCACTGCGCGTGCTCCTCGAACTGGTTAAAAGTCAGATGTATACTGAGACCGTTCGGTCGCAAAATTGGCGGGTGGCGCGATCGGGGGGACATGCGGAAAACAAAATCGCGGAGGGGTGAAGCCACCCGGCAGCGGGTTGTCGAGCAGTCGGCTGCTGTCTTTAATCGACACGGCTACGCGGGCACTTCCATGTCCGAGCTGATGGCGGTGACCGGCCTCGAAAAGGGCGGACTTTATCGTCATTTTGCCAGCAAGCAGGATCTCGCCGCCGCGGCCTTCGACTACGCATGGGAGCATGTGAACGAGCCTCGCCGGCGGGGCCTGGAAAACTGCGCCACCTCGCTCGAGAAGCTTCAGCTCATGGTGAAGAACTTTGTTGAGCAACCGCCGCGCACGCTCGCCGGCGGCTGCCCTCTATTGAACACAGCGATTGACAGCGATGATGGCAACCCGGTACTGCGCAGCAAAGCCCGCGGGGCGCTTCATGAATGGCGCGATCGCATCGCCGGGATCGTCCGCCATGGGCAGCAGAACCGCGAGTTGCGCGGCCACATCGATCCCTCCACCGTGGCCACTCTCATCATCGCCAGCCTGGAGGGGGCGGTCATGATGTCGCGCCTGGATCAAACCCGCGGACCACTGCACACGGTGGGCAAGCACCTCGCCGAATACCTCCAAACACTGAAGGCTGGAGCCGAACAGCGTCTTCCTTGAAAAGGGCCACTTGTCACTATAAGTTGAGGAGCTGCGAGTCTCCTGACCTCATTTCGCCGTAATCCTTCATCTCACTTGCTCCCTCCCACCACCCCTGCCATCCTATGGCATGGCTATCCGCACACTCTCTACCCGCGAGGTCTATCGCAACCCATGGTTGCGTCTACGCGAAGACACCATTGAGCGCGCCGACGGAGCATCCGGCATCTATAGCGTGGTCGATAAGCAGGATTGCGCCATCATCCTGCCAATTGATGGCGATCACATCTGGCTGGTGGAGCAGTTCCGCTACACCATCGGTGAACGAGCCTTAGAGCTGCCGCAAGGCGGCTGGGAGCAGGACAACGTGGACCCTGAAGCGTTGGCACGGGGCGAACTGCGCGAAGAGACCGGCCTTACCGCCGGCCGTATGACCGAGTTGCCCTGGATGTGGATCGCCTATGGCTTCGCTCGCCAGCGCCAGCACGTCTTCGTCGCCGAAGACCTCGTCCCCGGCCCTTACCAGCGTGACGAGGAAGAATCCGATATGGAGATTGTCCGGCTGCCCATTGCCGCCTTCGAGCAGAAGTTGAAAAATGGTGAGATTCGCGACGTATGTACCCTCGCTGCCTGGGCCGGCTACCGCCTGTGGCGCACTGCAGCGTCCGGGTAACCTGCGAACGAAATAATCAGCTGATCCAGGGGCATAGCCTGTTTGACCACCTGCGGCGGATTGATGGGAGCGATCGCAAGTGGAGTACCGTTTGATTCTGCCTGGTCGAAAGCCTCGGTGCTGCCGGTGCTGCCGGTCACCTGAAAATCGCTGATCAAATAGGGGAGTCCGTTTGCAGAGAGCGACGACGGCCCAGCGGTCACCTGGAAGTGCAGGTGCGGCACAATCGAGTTGCCCGTATCTCCCACCAGCCCGATCACCTGGCCAGGATGCACCTTTTCCCAGCGGCGAACCTTGATGCTCCCGGGCTGCATGTGGGCGTAAAGCGCAAACCGATGCTCCCCCAGGTCGAGGATCACTGAATTCCCATCAGCCTCGTCCAGCGGAATATTGGTGGGATACTTTCCCGGCGTCTGCTCCGGCAGCCCGTCGATGACGGAGACCACGACCGCGTTGGCGACCGCCAGTACCGGCTGGCCGAAGATCGCGTAGCTCTGCAGTTTCTCGGGCGGCCCTGCATAGATTCGGCCGCTCGCGTCCGTTTGTTCCCAATCTACTGCGTAGCGTTGCGCTACCCAAACACGACCGTTGACCGGCAGAGCTGCGCGCGTATGGCGAGTCGCGTCGCAGCAGGAATCTGCCGAAATGTAGTGGTCTCCGCGCAGTGGAGGGCTAAGCAACGCCACGGACTCCTTGTCCACCGCGGTTGTGCCCCCGCTTTCGTTGAACTCCTGTTGCCCTGGCGGCGCGGCGCTTGCTCGCATCGTGATCCGATGCGAAAGCTCACTGGGAACCTTGGCGCCGGGTCCCAGCGTAACGTCGAGAAAGAGCAACGCCCCAGTGCTCCTGGCAAGCGTTCCCGAGGGTTCGCGCATACCCGCGGGCTGCAGGCGTCCGGCAACAGCAGCGGTGTCGAGAGTCTGCAGAATCGCGCCGTCGCCCACCACCTCGACCTTCTCCACCGCGATATCCCCGCTTGAGAAATTCGTCATTCCCAGTTCGTAGACCAGGTGAACCCGGCCATCGGAGCCCATGAAAGGCACAGGGGCATCCTGGATCGCAAGCAGCAGAGGTGTCATTTTTTCCGAACCCTCGGCGTGTCCAAAATTGCATGCAAGAGGCAACAAGAACAGCGCGCAGAAAGCAATTAAAGCAATCTTCATACTCTTGTTTCCTCGATTTCGAGCCGATCGCGGTTGCTTTGCATTGTATAGGTGAGACCAAGCGACATTAGAATCGAATATCATGCAACTCGGCTTTGTCAGCGCCATCGTTCCCGACCTTACCCTCGAGCAAGTATTCGCGCTGGGCAGCGCAACGGGATACTCCTGCGTGGAGTTGATGTGTTGGCCGCCGGGCAAAGCCGAACGCCGCTACGCGGGCGTCACCCACATCGACGTCAGCAACTTCGACCCTGCCAGTGTTCTGGATCTCGCCCAGGCTCACGGCATGGATATCAGCGGACTGGGCTATTACCCGAATCTACTTTCTCCCCATCAGGAGGAAGCGAGAGTGGCCGCTGCGCACCTTAAGCGTGTGATCAGTGCGGCGAAAATGCTCAACCTCACGGTTGTCAGCACATTTGTGGGGCGCGACTGGACCCGCTCCATCCAGGAGAATTGGCCCGGCTTCGTGGCTGTCTGGCGCGATCTGATCTCGTACGCCGAGGACAACGGAATCCGCATCGCCATCGAGAACTGCCCTATGCTCTTTACCGCCGATGAGTGGCCGGGAGGCAAGAACCTCGCGGCCAGTCCTGCAATCTGGCGGCACATGTTCGAAGATATCCCCAACCCCAGCTTCGGTCTCAATTACGATCCGTCGCATCAGCTCTGGCAGCAGATGGATTACATAGCCCCGCTCAAGGAGTTTTCCTCTCGCATCTTCCGTGTACATCTCAAGGACGCAGCGGTCGACCGGCGACGGCTGGACGACGTAGGCATCCTCGCCTACCCGCTGGAGTTTCATTCCCCCAAGCTCCCGGGTCGAGGGGACATCGACTGGGCAACTTTTCTCGCCGCACTCAAAAATTCGGGCTACGACGGCCCCGTCTGTGTGGAAGTAGAAGACCGCGAGTTCGAAGCCGACCTGGCGCATCGAAAGCAAGCGCTCGCCATCAGCTCACAGTACCTGCGCCCATTGCTCGGTCTGCTCAGTACATAATCCAGCCGCCATCGACGTTGAGTGTCTGTCCCGTCATGGCGTCGCTCAACTCCGAGGATAGAAACAAGCAAACCCGGGCAACGTCCAGCGGGCCCATGCGCCGTTTCAGACTTTGCAGTGCCATTACCGGATCGGCTTGCTCCTTAGACATGAGCTTCCGCTCTCCCTCGGTCTCAATCGCGCCCGGAGTGATGCAGTTAACGTGGACATTATGCTCGCCCATCTCTCTAGCCAGCGCACGCGTGAAACCGATAATGGCGCCCTTCGATGCGATGTAGTGGGTTAGGGGCGCCAGGCCGGTAAAGAAGGTGACCGATGCAATATTGACAATCGCGCCGGCTCGTTGCCGCACCATGTGCGGCATAACCAGTTGTGAGCAATGGAAAACACTTTTCATGTTGATGTCCTGCATGGTGTCCCATTGCTCCTCGGTCATCTCCAGGAAGGGCTGCCGGGGATAGATGCCGGCGTTGTTGATCAGCACATCGATGCGCCCGAAGCGCGTGAGGGCATCCTCAACCACTTTCGCCATAGCCTCGCGATCGCGAGCATCGGCCTCAAAACCAAATGCTGAGCCGCCTTCAGAGCCCACATCGGCGGCCACTTTTTTCACCCCCGCCCCGTCCAGGTCGACGAGAAATACGTGAGCTCCTTCCGCTGCAAACAACCGGCCCACGCCGGCGCCGATGCCCGCTGCGGCCCCGGTCACAATAGCGACTTTGCCCTTGATCAGCTCCATCATCCCCCTCGATCGGGTGCAACCGATCACAAGGGCTGATCTTACCAAAGCTCTATTCGGGCCGCCCGGCATCCAGACCGAAGTGCGCCAGGTCGCGCTTCTGCAGGTTGTAATCGATCAGGAAGCCAACCCCGATGGCGAACGGAATCAAGCCGGCTGCGCCGGCAGACAACACCTCATGCACCTTCAGAATCCACGTCAACACCGCGGAAAAGAGCATCAACCCTACGCCGGTTGAGATCAGCACGATCGCAGCCCTCCGCGCATTGCTGAGGCTCTGCATCGGGTCCCTCCACGGTTTACTGTCAACGTTGTTCTTGCCCAACAACTTGTCGATATCGTCCGTGTTCATTCCCCGTGCCACCATCGCCATGCGCTGGTCGGCCTTCAGCTTTTCCCTGTTCATTCGACTGACAGAGCCGGAAACAATCGCGACAATCCCAACCGCGAACGCCCCCAGAGGCACTGCAAACACGCTCAGATCCCCATGCATAACCTACCTCCCCTTCTGTGCGCCTTAGACTGATTGCTTCGTTGAGAGTTTCAGTTGTT
>Ga0302324_100022679_pt1 | contig 12183 bp, 7 predicted proteins | sample Palsa_T0_1_FD_201949 | JGI IMG/M metagenome (GOLD analysis project Ga0302324, IMG submission 201949) | Peat permafrost microbial communities from Stordalen Mire near Abisko, Sweden - Palsa_T0_1 | ecosystem: Environmental > Terrestrial > Soil > Palsa > Peat permafrost | place: Sweden: Abisko...
CGACAACCCGGATCCGCTCTTGTAATGCCTCGCGCACCTTCGGGTTGCGTTCCAGAATGAGCTGCACGTTCTTTTCCGGGACCACGAGCAGAATGACATCGGTGCTGGCGATGACCGAGGCGACCTGGTCCTGGCGTAGCAGGCAAGCCTTTTCTCCGAAGGTTTCACCCTTGCGCAAGGTGGCCAGCAGGTACTCCTGGTCTTCCTCACGATAAACGACGCGCGCTTCACCGTGACGCACGACATACAATCGGCGATCCTCACCCGAACCCTGCTTAAGTATTTCCTTGCCGGCACCGACACGCTTTACGCCTACGCTGCGCGTCAGTTCTTCAAGCTCGCTGGCATCGATCTTCTTATTGAGGTCGAACAGATGATTGATAAGGCCGCCCGCGGAGCTGACGACAACGCGGCTTGCCACGAACGCACGGGCTTCCGGATTGCCCTCGAGGAGCGGGCCAATGACCTCCCGGGGTATGAACAGCAGTTCGGTCTTGCCGGAAGAGCGCGCCGACCATTCATGTCGGTACTCGCGCAGCATGGCCATTTCGCCAAAAACATCGCCCGCCTTGCGAACGCCCAGACTGCGCTCCTTGTCTCCGTCGGTGGCAAAAACGCGAATTGAGCCCGATTTGATGATGAATACGCCAGCGGCGATCTCGCCCGCAGTGCATACGGTGTCGCCGAACGCCAGCGCTCGGGACTCCACGCTTTTTGCCAGTCGTTCGATCTCGGTGCGCGGCAGCGCTGAGAGCAGCTCTACGGTGGACAAGAACTCGGCGCAGGACTGCGGTTCTTGTATGTTGCTCATGGGCGCTGGTCCAGTCTAGTGGCCGGTACCAACTGATTGTGTACTGATATGTCTGCTCGGATTAGCGTATGAAAGCCGCGACTACCCGGCACTCGATCGCACGCTTCATCCCACGTACGGCCTTCGGCGATCAGCAAAATCGCTCGAGCGCGACGCGCATCTTCAGCACGTCCCGTTCGACTCGCTACTCGCCGCTCCAGCTCCATACGTTCCGTTTTCGTCAAGGTGATGGTGTCTGCCATAGCCACCAATACAGTCTATAAATGAGTGTTACAGGCCACTAGCCCAGTGCGATGACGTGTTCCTGAACCCGGGCTCGGAACCACTCCTCGCGCAACAGCCTGCGCACTTCCGTGCAAGTCTCCGCGTCGAGATGGGCTGCATGCCTGGCGTCGACCCGCAGAACCTCGAAGCTACCTCGGTCGGGCGATGCGAAAGGTCCGAGCAGGTCACCGGCAACGGCGTTGAATGCCTTTGCCTCGATCTCGGGGCGGAGCGATCCGCGCCGTAACTTGCCGATCCGGCCGCCCGCCTGGCGCGTGTCGGCGAGCGAGTGCTCGCGTGCCATCTCCTCAAATCCATCGGGTTCCTCAAGGAGCACCGCGAGCATCTCTTTGGCCTTGGACTCGGAATCCAGGACGATATGGCTCACGTCAATGCTGTCAAACTTTGGTGAATTCAGCTTGAAATACGCCTCGATCGCCTGGTCGCTGCAGACTGCATTCATGACCTTTTCCTGATACACACTGTCAGTGATGAACGCCTCGAACTCTTCGAGGCTGATGCGCAGCGCATCCAGGTACTTGTTCGCGTCGCTCGCACGGTGCAGGCCGCGCTGGCGACGAAATTCGTCGGCGCGCTCCTGGATCTCGGCCTCTGATACGTTAAATCCCGCTCGCCTCGCGCCCAGTGCCGTCAGACGATCTCGTACAAATCGCTCGAGGAGCGCATCGAACTGGCCCGTCAGCTTCAGGAATCGTGAGAACTCCGCACAGTCGATTGCTACGCCGTCGATTTTTACGACAGTTGTCATTTGATTTATCTCTCCCAATAAAGCGCGAGCCGGCCGCGTTCATCCGCCGATTTGCCGGAACGGGTCCAGGGCCAGGTCGATCAACCTCCGTTGGCGCACGACGATTTCAACGCTCGCCGTCATCCCATAGCGCAACGGATATTTGGTCTCCCCGACCTGGAAATAATCGCGGTCGAGCGATACGCGCGCCTCGTACATTGGAGGCAGGCTCTGCGACGTAGACTTGGTCGCCGGGGAGATGTACTCGAGCGTGCCACCTATGACCCCGTAGCGCTGGAAGGGAAAGGCATTGAACTTGAGCTTGACGGGCAAACCCTCGCGCAGGAACGCACGGTCGCTTTCGGCGACCGCAACCTTCACGACAGAACGCGAGTTGCGCGGCGCAATCCCGCCTAAGGGAGCATTGGCCTGAATTTTGTCACCCGGCTGCGTGGAGGTCAGGTCGGTGACGACGCCAGAGACCGGGGCTATGATCTGGAGGAAGTTTTGCGCGTCCAGATTCTCGAAGCGGACGCGCGAGGCAGCCTCCGCCTCGGCGCGAGCCGTATCAAGCTGCAGCCGCACTTTCTGCTCCGCAGTCGCGAGTTCGTTCGTCGCTGCTTCGTAGTCCAACCGCAGCTTGTTCAGTTGCTCTCCGCCCGACTCGAGCTGGGCCTGTGCCTGTACCAGGTCCTGACTCTGGCGAGCTGCCAGCTCATTGACCTTCGATTGAGCCTGCCGGTACGTGTTTTCGGCGGCCATCTTCGCGTTTCTCTTACTCTCGACTTGCAGCAGTGATACGCCGCTGCCGGTGTTAGCCGCGTAAACGCGCTCGTACTTGTCCGCCTCCAGCCGGGCTGCCTCGAGCGCCCGTCGGGCGTCTTCGACGTTGGTGCGCGCCTGTGTCATTTGCGCTTTCTGTTCCTCGACGAGTTGGCGTGTACCCAGCGCGGTGCGCGCCTGGTACTGCCGCTCCTCGAGTTCCACCGACTGTCTGAGGGTCGCAGCCTTTTGTTCGAGCAGCACTTTCTTCTCAGGAAATTGGCGCCACTCGCGTTCGGCGTCCTCGAGCTTCAATTGCGCCTGCATCGCATTGCCCGCAGCTTCCACGGCGCCTCGGGCATTGATGCGCGCCAGCACATCGCCCTTGGCGACGGGCTGACCCTCGGTGACGTAAAGATTGACCAGTTCGCCATCGACGGGCGCATAAAAGCGCCTGATCTCCGCCGCGGGTGTTAGCACGCCTTGTTCGTTGACGATAACGTCTGCCCGCCCGATAAACGACCAGATCAAGGCGCCAGCCACCAGTGCAATCGTCGCGTAGATAAGACCATGCATAGCGCGGTGCGGCTCTCCGCTCAGGATGGCAATTCCCTCCGAGCTGTGGTCACGCAGCGCATCAGCCAGCGGCACCAGGCGATTTGGGGGCGTCATTCGCCGGGCTCTCCAAGCAGTGCCAGCTTGGCATTCAGTAATTCCGGCTCAAGGACGTTGCTGAGATCGCGCAGCTTGTCTCGCTGCAGACGTGCTTCCGACTCGATCTCGTCCCGCAGCGCGCTCCATCCGGCACCTGCACCCGGATCAACCGCCGAATAGATCAGCGAAGCCCGCTGCGCTTCCTGGCTTGCCTCAGCCAGCAGGCGCGCACGGAGCCGAAACTTGTCGGAAATAGAGGTCTCGATCTGCAGGAAAGCGTCGATGCCGCCGCTTCCCTGATACGCCTGCCAGGCCGTGCGGGCCCGACTCATGGCGTCTTGCGCCCGCGCGAGAACCGCATCTCTTTGTCGGTTCAGATCGCTTGCAGTCGCCCGTAGGAAGTACACATCCGCTTCGGGGTCGAGCGAGCCTCGGAAAGCCAACAGCTGATCGACGAAGTCGCCAGCGGTTCGCGACTGCTGCAGCGCAACGAATCGGGCCGACACGCTGCGTCTTCGCTGCAACTCCGCGTCGACATACTGGCTCCAGCGGCCTGGTGTCATTTTTTGCAACGCGACAAACGAATCCTCGATCCGGCCATCTATCCAGATCTGCGTTGCGGCATCGTACTGCTGAAGCAGATCGCTCGTCGGTAATTGGCCACTCTCGATCAGCGTCCGAAAGCTCTGCGCGAACGGTGGAGTAACGAAGTGCGCTGAATGTAGCAACGCGAACAGCCGGCCAGGCTCTCGACCATCCGCGTAGCGTCGAATGTCGATGTAGCGGGCCAGGTCGCGGCGCACGTCGTCCAGACCGCCGAGCCCGGGATATTTGTCCGCAATCTCCTGCAGTTCCGGCTGCAACGCGCGTGGATTGTCCCGCGCCAGCTCTGTCGCGATGTTCGACTTGAGACGCTCAATCACCGGCAGGTACGTGACAGCTCCGCTCTGCAAGCGGCGCAAGTGGGAGAGCGCTTCCTCGTACCAGTCATTGAATTGCGGTACGTAGGAGGCGACTCGGACCATGGCGCGCTGGTGCTCCTCGGTGTCCTCATTCCAGCGCTCCAGGAGGTCCGCGATGCTAGCCTCGTCCGCGTAGATCCGAATGGGGGCCTGCGGGCCGCCGCGCCGGCTGACCAGCCGTTCAAGCTCACCCAGCCAGCCGAGCTCGCCGACCAGTGATCGCAGATCGGCATCGTGCGCACCTAGCTCGGTCATGTGCGTGAGCACATTCCTGGCTCCATCGAAATCACGGGCCTGAATTCTCGCCAGCCAGTCCGGCACGTTTGCCTTAAGAGCCATCTCTGTGGTTCGAGCCCTGAGCTCGGCATCGTCCGGGTGCTTCTCAAGTAAACGGCTGGCCAGCCCCGCTGCGCGTGCATATTGGCCGCGCGCGACCGCGTTCTTCAGGTCACGCTCCGGGGAACTCCAGAAATACGCCGTCAGGGCGAGCACAGCCAAGATGCCGCCAACGGCCGCGGCTCGCCACCAGCTGCGTACGCCGGCGGGCTCGCCCTCGGCGCCGAGCACAGCGATCTCAGACAGTAGCGATCTGACACGACGCAGCGGCCCTTGCCTGATGACCGACGCCCTGGCCGCAGGGACAACCGCCGAGGGGCTGGCCGCCGAGCTCTCCTGGGCGTCCTTGTCCCCACCGTATATCTGCAGGAAGGAGGTGGGTGAGGCCACGAACTGCGTTTTGTCCTGTACTGGCAGCTTGGGCGGCCGTTGCGCCTGGGCCTGCTGAGCCTCACCGTCAGCTTTTTCTCCGATGCTTTCCTCCCGCACGCTTGGTTCGCGCTTGACCAGAAACTTGCGGGGGCCGCTGTCGCTCAGCTCGTCGCCGACTCGCTGAATGATCACCTCGTAGACGAAGTGCTGGCCGCCCAGGGCGAGCACGGCACCCTCATTGAGCGGTACGGGCTGTTCCGCCAGACGCTCGCCGTCAACGAAAGTGCCGTTACCACTGCCGAGGTCTTGAATGTACGCCTGCCCGTCCTGCTCGTAGATCTGGGCATGGCGTCGCGACAGGTAGCGCAACTGCCGCCCGTGCTCGCTCTGTCCCGTATACCGGGAGAAGTTGGCGTCAGCCTTGCTGATGAGGAATGGGAATTTAACAATGACGATCGTGTCGAGACCGCAGTCGCTCGGCTTCGGCCTCAGTGTCACGAACAGGCTGCTGGTCGCGGGACGGCTACGAGGGGTAATTGCAACGCGATACGACAGCGTTCCACCGAAGCAGATCTCGTCGCCGTCGGACAGCTTGCGGGGTACATCTGCGAGCGTGGCGCCATTGACGGTGGTTCCGTTGCGGCTCTCCAGGTCCACCACGTAGACCGCACCTTCCTCGACGAAGATGCGGGCGTGTCGGCGCGACAGCCGTGCGAGGATGTCTTTCGCATAGGTGGCGAAGGGCGGTTGTTTGCGCCCCACGGCGAAGGTGTTGCTGTCGATGCGTATCTCGCCGAGCTCGGGCCGCGACAAGGGCTTCAGCAAAACATCGAGGTCACGGACCAACGAACCCTCCCGCATCTGCACACGAGTCTTCCCGGCAGATGGTTGCTCAGCCTGCAGCATTTGCGACCGCCACCGGAGTCCAACCGCCCCCGAGGGCCTTGTAAAGCGTGACGGTGTCGGACAACAACTGTTCCTGGCTGTCCAGCAGTGCCAGCTGCGCCGTCAGCAGTGAACGCTCATTTTCGAATACGTCGAGTTGTGACACCACGCCAATCTCGAGCTGCGATTGGGTTTGGGCCGAGACCAACTGCAGTTGGTCGACCTGTTTCTGTAACTCGTCGGCTTGCCTGCGGTGCGCGTCGAGATTGACCAGCGTGTTCTCCACCTCCCCGTATGCGGCGATCACCGTGCTCCGGTAGCCTTCTTCGGCGACTTTGATCTGCGCCTCGGTGGTCTTTACGTGCGCCCGGACACTGGGGTTGAGCGCTGGTATGTTGAGTGTGGGCGTGAAGCCGAAGGTAAAGGCCTTGAAGATGTCAGTCAGCGCGAAGCTGCCAGAGGCTGCCTGGCCGGCCAGATTGAATGTGGGCAGCTGCGCCAGGCGCGCCTGGCCCATCAGATCGTGGGCCTCCAACACCCGGAATTCTGCGGCGACGACGTCAGGCCGACGCGCGAGCAGGTCCAGTGGCAGTGAAGCGCCGACTGCCGGCGCGTGCACATGGCTCTGTAACCGCTCGGGCGGCATCTTGAACTCACCTGCCGGTACCCCAAGCAGACTCGCCAGGGCATTTTCGGTCAGGTCGCGAGATCGGTGCAGCTCCACGAGATCACTGGTAAGACGGTTGATCTCCGCGCGTTGGCGCGCGACGTCGGTATCAGAGCTCAGTCCGTTACTGCGCATCGTCCCGTAGATGGCAAGGATCTGCTCGCTTTTTGCCAGCGCGCGTTGCTGCTCCGAGATCTGCCCGTCGAGCTCACGGATATGAAAGTAGCTCATCGCGACGGCGGCAACGACCTGCAGATATCCAGCGCGCCAGTCGGCCTCCGTTGCGTGGAACTCGGCCGTTTGCGCTTGAACACCTTTCTCGACCTTGCCCCAGATATCGATATCCCAGCTGACCTCGGAGCTGAGGCCGAATTGCTTGACCGTCGGCTGGCCCACGATCTTCTGCACAACGCCTTGCGGCGCGACATCCACGGTCGGTAGAGCGCCGGCGTGGGCTTCAGCGATCTGGGCTTTCGCCACGTCAATCCGTGCCGCCAAGACCTTCAGATCGAAATTTCCTGCGACTGCCTGGGCCACCAGGGAGTCGAGGTAAGGGTCACCGAACTTGGCCCACCAGTCGGGCGAGACGGCCTCCGTCACGGACAGGTTGTTGGGCCGTGTCCAGCTTGACTTTGCCGGTGTCGCCGGGTGCTGATACTCGGGAACACGCACCGCGGCGCAACCGCAGAGCCATCCCAAGCAGGCGCTTGCGACAACGAAGGCCTTCATCGGCCGCCGCGGATCGGAGGTTGGTGGTGCGGATCTCTTCGCCATGACTGCGCCCTAAGGGTGACCATATGCCGGTAGCAGCGTATGGTCGCGACTATGTTGCACGGCGGGCGCGCGCGGAAAGTGACTTTCGACACGTCGGTCGGTGGGCAACGCGAGCGTTGGGACCGGAGCTGCCGCTATCGCGCTTCTGCCGGCAAGCACGCGGACCGTGCTTTCTATCATGGCACTCGCACCGCACCGTCTGCGCTCGCGGTCGGGAATGGTGCTGTCAGATCGACAGCTCAGGTAGGCATCCAGGGTCGGCGCGTTGCGGTAGTCAGGCTGGCCACCTGCATGACCAAAGACACTGTTGTGTAGGACGCGATCCATGGGGTATACCCAGAGCTCAAGATCTGCCGGTTAACAAAGAGCTGGATTCCAGCGCCATGAGCAAGACAAGCGGCCGCTTTAACATATCGTCACAACCATCGAAGCGGGCATCGATCGCGGCGCTACCTCCCGAGCCCCTTTCTACATCGTAAATTGTTGCGCTGCGTGATCGTTTGTTGTGCGCCTAGCCGTAATCTTGCCAAAATCTAAGGAAACACGGGACCATGCGGTCAGGGACGCTGTGAAGGCCGTTCAAGAACGGGAGATGTCCGGGCAGCTGGGACAATACCGCTTGCTCGGCGTGATCGGACGGGGGTCGATGGCAACCGTTTACCACGCCGCCCACCCGAGTGATGAGCGTCCATTGGCACTCAAGACGATCCGTCACGACCTTCTGGATGCTTCAGACCACGAGCGCCTGCGGGCGCGGCTGCGCCTCGAGGCCGAGGCGGGGGCGCGCCTGGCTCACGAGGGAATCGTGGGGGTATACGAGTATGGCGAGCAGGGAGCTTATTGCTACATCGCCATGGAGCTGGTTGAGGGGAGCAGCCTGCAACAACGGTGCGAGCAGCAGGAGCGGTTCCAGATCGGGGTCGCGCTGGATACTACGACTCAGCTGCTCGACGCACTGCAGCACGCCCACGATCGCGGTATCTGGCACCGCGACATCAAACCGGCCAACGTACTGATGACTGCCAGCGGCAGGATCAAACTGACCGATTTCGGGATCGCGCGGACCGTATCCTCCGCGTTGCCCAACGTCCCCGACATCATGGGAACACCGGGTTACGTGGCGCCAGAGACTTACGTGAGCGACCACTTCGACAGCCGGGCCGATGTTTTTGCCGTCGGCGTGCTCCTCTACCAACTGCTCACCGGACTTAAGCCCTTCGCTGGCAGACCGGACGAGATCATGTTTCAGGTCTGCAGCACGACGCCGGCACCACCGTCCGTTGCGGGGCATTCCGCCGCGCTGCGACACTTTGATTCTTTGGTACTCAAGGCCCTGGCGAGGAACCCGGAGGATCGCTTCGCAAGCGCTGCGCAGTTGCGCGCCGCGCTCGTGCAGGCACAGCGAACACACTGATCCGGGCGAGTGCTGGACATGCTTGATGCCGCGGCGCTAGCCTCGCCGCCGGCTTGGAGCAGCATCGATGACTACTAAAAAAATTCTCCTAGTCGACGACCACGATCTGGTGCGCTACGGAACCCACATGCTGCTTGAGTCCCTCGGCGATGTGCGGTGCGAAATTACACCGTGTCGCTCGCTCGATGACGCACGCACGGCGTGCCGGGAGCGCGGCCCATTCGACCTCGTATTGCTGGATCTCAATTTGCCCGACGCCAAGGGCCTGCAGGGACTGCGCACTCTGCGCGATGAGTGTCCCGAAACTCGGTTTGCGATGCTCACGGGCACCCAGGACGAGATCGTCGTTCGTCAGGCGCAGGCGATGGGGGCGGTGGGTTATCTGCTCAAGTCCTGGACGCCGGAGCAGCTGAAGCAGGCACTGAGATCGTTGCTGCTGCCCCCTGCAGCACAGGGTCCTGCAGCCGCAGCGGCGAGCGTGGCGCAACGTTTTCCGCGGCTCGCAGGCTCTTCACACTACGATCGCGTCGCTGAACTTGGCCCACGACACCTCCAGATCCTGGAGCTGATCCTCGAAGGCTGCAGCAATCAGGAGATCAGCAGGGCGACGGAGCTCACGCTCGGCACGGTCAAGAATTATGTGTCGGCCATATTGCTCGCGCTCGATGTGGACTCGCGATCGCATCTGATCAGCCTGTTCCACTAAGGCCCCCCGGTCGACGCCCCAACCCGCGTGCAACGTGACCCCAGACGTGACCACCGACGGTAATGCCGACGGTGCTCGCGCTTCGGATGCGCGTACTGGCGTTTCACGCTGGTTTGAGTTTGGCGGTGCGGATGCCCGAGCCGCGCGCGCGGCGCCAGGGGTCGCCGAAGTCCTCTCCCGGAGCGCGCTCGCCGGCGATCGTGGGGCCGTGGCGATCACCATTGTGGGCTCCATCGTCGTCGCCGCCGTGGGGACGCACGTTTCAGTGCGTACCGCATGGGCCTGGTGCGGGGCCTGTTGCGTCCTCGCCGGAATTCGCCTGCTGTTCAATGTGCCGACGTGGCGCGCCGGCTCGCCCGAAGTGACGCCTCATGCACGGCGTACGTGGCTTACCCTGCTGCTGGCCGGATCGTTGATGTGGGGAGCGGAGGCGCTGATCTTCGTGAGGGACGATGTTGCAGACACTGCATTACTGACCGGGGTCTTTCTGGCTGCGGCCGGTATGTCGGCACCGCTGCTCTCAGCTTCGCGAGCGGCCGTGGACATATTGCTGCTGTCATCACTCGGTCCGCTCCTGCTCCTGTTTGCGATCCGGGCGGCGCTCGTCTCGCGAGCTGCGAGTGATTTCGTACTGGCAGGTGTTACTGGCATTTTTCTGTTGGTTCTCGAGCGCTTGACCGTGGCACAGGGCGACCGGTACGCGCTACTTCTCGCCGCACGCTTTCGCAACGAGGAGCTGGCGCATCAACTGCGCTCGCAGGGGGATCTGGCGGCTCGCGCCATTGAGGAGAAGACGCGATTCGTGGCCTCCGCGGCTCACGATTTGCGCCAGCCGCTGCACGCGCTGGGCATGTTCTGTGCGACGCTCGAGCAGCGCCTCAGTAACACGCCGGAAAAGCCGCTGATGCGCAACATGATGAACGCCATCGAATCGCTCGAGACGTCCTTCTCTGCGATGCTGGACATCTCGCGGCTCGATGCGGCCCTGGTGGAGACGGCGCCACAGGCCTTTCCGATCCGCGACGTGTTCCGCCGCCTCTATCAGCACTTTGGCGGTGACGCCGAAGCGCGTGGCCTGGCACTGCGCTTCCGGGCCACACGGCGGATCGTGCGCAGTGACCCGCTGCTGCTTGAGCGGGTGCTCGGAAACCTCGTCCAGAACGCGTTGCGCTACACCAAGCGGGGCGGGGTACTAGTCGCGGCGCGGCGCCATGCGCGCGGTGTCGCACTCGAGGTCTGGGACACCGGTTTCGGCATTGCGGAGAACAAGCGCGAGATGATCTTTCGCGAGTTCTATCAGATCGACAATCCGGAGCGTGACCGGGGTCGTGGTCTCGGCATGGGCCTCGCCATCGTGCAACGACTTTGCAGGCTCTTGCAGCACCCGCTCGAAGTGAAATCGACTCTGGGTCGGGGCAGCGTGTTTCGGCTCATCGTGCCGGCCGGCGATGTGTCTGCGGTTCAGGTGCCCGCACCCGAAGCCGACACGGTTCCGCCGCGGCGGACGGGCGTTATTACAGTGCTTGTGATCGACGACGAGCGCGCCATTCGCGAGGCTACTCGCCAGCTGCTCCTGCCCCTGAACGCCGAGGTGATCATGGCGGCAACCATCGCGGAGGCTGTGGCGCTTGCAAGGGGTGCGGGAGGGCGGGTGGACATGATCCTTTCCGACTGGCGGCTGCGTGGACAGGAGAACGGCGTTGAGGCCGTGCGCGCGGTGCGCGCGGTGACGGGCGAGGCCACACCAGCGGTGCTCATTACCGGGGATACCTCGACCGAGCTCCTGCGGCGCGCGCACGAGAGCGGCCTCGTGGTGCTCCACAAGCCACTGCAGCCGCGCCAGCTCATCCGCCTGATCAAGCATCTGCGGCGCTGAAGAGTCGCCCGCCGCGGCCATGGACCCTCGTAGCACCCACCTGCCGCCTTTGCTTCTGGCCCGATTTCTGGGTATGACTTTGGTCATTTGCGCGACCACCCCGATCCGCGATTAGCTACGCGATACGGCGCGGGGCGAGCCCCCGAGAGCAGACTGAAAACAGGATGTGACGCATACCATGGCCCTTATCTTGCGAGGCCTCACGCTGAATGAGCAGGACATCAGCCAGCCGCTGATCGGCCACTTTGACGAGCGCGGCGGTACGCTCGGCCGCTCAGATGAGGCCACATTCACGCTGCCGGATCCGGAGCGAACCATCTCGCGCGTGCAGTCCCAGATCCTGCACTACGACGGGCACTACTGGATCGAGAACGTCAGCACCGTAAGCCCGATCTTGCATAACGGGCGCCCCCTTGGTACCGGAATGCGTGTGATGCTGGACGCCGGTGATGAACTGCGTATTGGCGGGTACGTTTTACAGGTCAATCTTGAAGACGACGAGGGCAGCGCTACGATTCTGCGCGGTCGGACCGTGGTCCCGGCGCCGCCTGCGCGCCGCGCGCCCCCGCAACCCGTCGGGCCGCGGGGCTCTCCGGCGCTGAGGGTCGCGACGGACACTAATCCCCAACACCTCAGCGCGCCTGCCGCGGAGAGCTCCGGCGAACACATTCCGGGCTCCCCCGGACAAGGAGCGATTCATGCCCGGCCGGACGGCCAGGGTACCCTCGCGGAGCCCTTGCTATCTGCAGCGCAGGGCATCCCCGCGTCGCAGCGCTCTCAGGACGCTGACCTCGAATGGCAGAGCTTCCTTGAGGGCGCCGGTATTGCGGGCCGCTTTGGCGGGCCTGCTTCTCCTGAGCTCATGCTCTCGATTGGTCAGATTTTGAAGGTCGCAATTGAGGGTATCCAGGGGCTGTTGATGGCGCGCGCGCGGATCCGGAGTGAGATGGGG
>Ga0302324_100022683_pt1 | contig 12182 bp, 7 predicted proteins | sample Palsa_T0_1_FD_201949 | JGI IMG/M metagenome (GOLD analysis project Ga0302324, IMG submission 201949) | Peat permafrost microbial communities from Stordalen Mire near Abisko, Sweden - Palsa_T0_1 | ecosystem: Environmental > Terrestrial > Soil > Palsa > Peat permafrost | place: Sweden: Abisko...
GCTCTTCGGTGTTGCAGGATTCTTCATTCAATTGGCGGGCATCAAGCTAATCGACGTTTTGCTCACAGCCACGCGCCTGGGATGACCGTCTACCCCGTTCCAGCGAACTTCGGGCGTTCGCCTCCATGCCCTAACAGGTTAATATCACCGTCAATCCGTACATAGGTCACGGATCGGAAGCACATAAACCAATTGGATTTTAAACGGCTGCCCACGCGTCCGGACGTCCCGAGCCCCTGGTTCCTCGAAGCGCTCCTGCCTCGGATACCAAACTCCTGCTAAAGCTGCCACCTGATCCAATCCTCGCGATCTTCAACTCTTTTGGTTAAAACCCTACCGGGAAGAAAACAATGCCAAAAAAACTGTACATGGTGGTGGAGCACTTCAAGAACAAAGATGCCGTACCTGTCTATCGCCGCTTTCGTGACAAAGGTCGGATCGCGCCGGCCGGGCTGGTATACGTCTCAAGTTGGGTCGATCAGCGACTCGAGCGCTGTTTCCAAGTCATGGAAACGCCCGACCGATCGTTACTCGACGATTGGATCGCAAACTGGAGCGACATCGTAGACTTCGAGGTGCACGAGGTCATGCCGTCGAAACAGGCTGTTGAGATCATCGCGCCGCGATTGTAGGGGGCTGCCAAAAAGGTAGCCGAATTATCGTTGGCAAGAATAACGCCAGCCAGCCCTACCTTGCGATGGCTCTGGGGCGTCCACGTGGTTCCGTCGCTTACGCCTGACGCGCTCAGCACCCGTCATCGTCGGAAACACTCGCGGGCTCGGTCGGCGGCGGCTCGCGGTTACCGCAGTGCTTACGTTAGATCATCGCTGGCCATCGACCGTAGATTTTCGGTAGACGTCTGCGTCGATCCAGCGGTAGACCTGGCTGGACTCCCAGAGTGTCAACTTCGCCGATCCGCCTAGAGAACCGCCCAATTCGATCACCCCTTTGGTGGCGATGGTCACTCGTACCGCAGCGCGTCGACGGGTTTGGCGCGTGCAACGATGAGTGCGTGTCCCGAGACCGTTGCGAGTGCGATGGCCAGCGCGAGCGCGCTAACTGCCAGGAATACGAGCAGGTTCATATCAATGTGATGGGCAAAGCCCTCGAGCCAGCGCCGCACGATGAAATACGCCGCCGGCCAGGCGATCACGTTGGCCCACATAACCGGCTGGCTGAATTCGCCCAGCATTAAGCGCATCACGTCGGTCGAGCTAGCACCCATGGCCTTTCTAATGCCGATCTCTTTGGTGCGCTGTTCGGCCGAATTAGCCGACAGCCCGAATAATCCCAACGCAGCAATCACGACGGCGAGACCTGCGCCGACAGTTATCGCCCTCCCTTGCAGTATGATGTCTGCATACATGTCTTGCAGATTTTGGCTCAGGAAGTGCCGATGAATGCTCGTATGCATGAACTGGGACCAGGCAGCATCAATTGCCGTTAGGGCCTCCGGAATTTGCGGACCAATCAAACGGACGCTGAGCCCAGAATACGAATGAATGCCTAAATAGAATATCTGCCGCCACACTGGGTGCCGGGTGTCGAGAGCAAAATCAGGCGACACACCGATGATTTCGGATTCCGCAACTGTGCCGGGCGTTGGATTTGCACTCCAGCGGCGACGATTCCAGAAAACAATCTTGCCAATCGCCTCGGAGGCAGAATTAAAGCCTAAGTCTCGAATCCCGGTTTCATTAACGACAATAGATGGGGTTCCGGCCGTTTCCGCTTCGACAAGGGGGTCACCATCACCATGACTGTGATCGAAAAACCGTCCCGCCAACGGCCGCAGGCCATAGAACTCAAGCGCGCCATAGTCAACGCCGCCACTCACCATTGGAGTTGCAGCCTCGCCCTGAACGTGCGCGGAAATAATCATTCCACCGTTAAAGAGACCTTCTTGATCGGCGCAAACGGCCCCAGCGACACCCGGCAAGGTCTCGAGGCGGTCTCGAAACCCTCGCCCAGAAGCATCGCAAGCGTTGTCGACAAGAAGGATGCTGGAACCGTCAACTCGAAGATGGTTGTTGAGTGAGAACAGCGTCTGGCGCCAAATCGTTGCAGCTGTAATGCCAAGGCCGATCATGATGGCGAACTGCAGAGCAACTAGCGCGCGACGCACAATTCCTCCGGTTGGTCCTTGGACGCGTGTTCCCTTCAACACCGCGGCCGGGCGATATGCAGATAAGACAAAAGCAGGGTATGCACCGGCCATTAAGCCCAGCCCTACCGTAGTAACGACGAGAGCGCCCAATAGCGCTGGATCGCCAAGATAGTTGGGTGCGATCTTCTGCTTTAGGACAGAATTGATCCAAGGTAATAAAAGTTCCGTAAGCGCTACGGCTAGCACCATGGCCAAGGCGACATAGATGACCGCCTCTCCCAAAAACTGGATTATTAATTGGCGTCGAAGCGCGCCCGCCGCCTTGCGAACGCCGGTCTCAATGGCGCGCTGGGACGCTCGAGCAGTCATCAGCGCGACGAAATTAAATGATGCCGAGGCGATAATCAGGACCGCAATGGCGACCAGCGCAGCGAGAAGCGTCCTGTCCCCTCTGGGGGACATCGGTGATTCTCCAGAACGTGACAGGTGTAAGTCGCCAATAGCCGTCAGATGCAATCCAACGGTGAACCCAGGTGGGTAAACAGTCGAAGTGTCCGAATTGTGACTTGCAAAGGCGGAGAGTTCCTCTCGCATCTGCCGCACAGGTGTGCCAGGCCGCAGGCGGATGAAAGTATAATTGCTTTGAGTGCGAAATGGTCCTTGAACCAGTGTGAGATCGTAAAGCGCAAACGCGGAGTAAGCCGCAAGATTTGAACCGAACACCTCGCCCTTTACGTAGCTATTCGACGACAAATCTTCGATTATCGCGGTTACGCGCATGGGATGAGGTGTGTTGAAGGCAGTTGACACCTTGGCAGCATCCGATCCCATCGCAGGGTTGACTTCCAACAGTTCGCCCAACGGCTTATCTCGACCGAAATACTTGCGTGCAGCCGTCCGGGTAAGGACAACGCTGTCGGGCGCGGCCAGCGCCGTTTGAAGATCGCCGGCCAATGATTTCAGCGGCATGATCCGGAAGAAAGACGGGTCCACCCAGAGAAAGTCCGTCTCATCCGCCTCGACCTGGCCGTGACGAATATGCGGCGGGTCATCCGCAGTCATGATCCGAGCAACGGTCACTATCTGCGGAAACTGCAAGATCAGCTTTGCCGCAAGGTCAGGAAAGGAAAAATCCCATCGCTCTGTGGGCAAACGACGATCAATCGCATCTTTAGTCCCAGTCAGCAGATAGACGTCGCGATAACCCGGGAAGAACCGATCATAGCTCGACTCCTGACGCACATAGAGCGCGATGAGCAACGCCGCTGCGAATCCCACGGAAAGCCCAATAATATTGATTGCCGTTTGGATCCGATTGCGTAGCAGGTTTCGAAGAGCAGCGGCGACGTAATTGTCAAACACAGTGCACTTAACCCTCAGTGTCATCCACGAAGCGGCCGTCTAGCATGTTCACGACCCGATGCGCGCGCTTTGCATGTTCTTCGGAATGGGTCACCATGACGATGGTGACGCCGCCGTTCATAATGCGCGTGAGCATATCCATCACCGCCTCACCATGGGTGGTATCCAGATTGCCGGTCGGCTCGTCGGCGAGAATCAGTTTGGGATTGGCGACCAGTGCGCGTGCGACGGCAACCCGTTGCTGTTGGCCGCCGGAGAGCTGCTTCGGCATGTGACGGGCTCGATGCGCTAGATCAACCTGCTTAAGCGCCGCGGCAACTCGCTGGCGGCGTTCTGCGCTCGGTACTCCCAAATATAGAAGCGCGACCTCGACATTCTCGGCTACGTTGAGATCATCGATCAGATTGAAGTTCTGAAACACGAAACCCACTCCCGCTCGCCGATGTAACGTCAGTTGCTCCTCTGAACATCGAGCGACGTCCTTACCACGAAACCAGTAGGAGCCGGAGGTCGGGCTGTCGATCAACCCCAGAATATTGAGAAGCGTCGATTTACCACAGCCGGACGGACCCATGATCGCGAGGAATTCACCGGGCTGGACCTCCAGTGACACATCGTCGAGCGCCGCCGTTTCGACATCGGTCGTGCGATAGACCTTCGTGACGTGTTCGAGCTTCAGCATTTCACACTCTCAGCGTGTAAAGACGATGCGATCGACCTTGTCCAAACCGGTGTAGTCAGATGTGACGACCTGCTCACCCGCACGCAAACCGCTTAGCACTTCGAGTTGTTCACTGGTGCGACGGCCGATCTTGATTCGCCGGCGTTCGGCAGACCGGCCATCGGGACGAACCACGAAGATCCAATCTCCGCCCGTGCGCTCAAGGAAGGCGCCCACGGGGAGGACTGTCGCCGGAGCATCCCCACCGAGCTGCAATTGACCTTGAACGGTCGCGCCCTCAACTAGCGTGGGGGGACTTGTTCCGTCGAACCCCAGATCGACCCTAAAGAGCCCGTTGAGAACCTGCGGATACACGCGCCGCACGGTGACGTTCGCAGGGTTGCCATCGAGGATGATGGCGGCTGTCTGTCCCACCCGAACCCGATGCAGATAGAACTCATCGATGTCCGCGACGAGTTTCATGCCAGTCTGAGGAGTCACCTCCGCTAACCGCTGACCGGGAGTGCGGGTTTCCCCGACCTTGAGATCAATCGCCGTGACCTTCCCGGCCGCCGGTGCGCGTATGACCAGGCTGTCGAGCTTGTCGTGGACGACCGTGAGGTTGCCGCGGAGGTTCTTCAGCTGCTCGTGAATACCGGGCAGCAACCGTGCGCGCAGGTCGGACTGCCGCTGGTTGCTGTCCGCCTGGATTGGTCGTAGCCGCTTGTAGTAGGTGAGTTCGTCCGTGACGACGTCGCGCTGCTCGGCGGAGACGAGGCCCTTTGCGGCCAAGCTCTCACGACGCTCTGCGGAACGGTTCAATCGAATGAGGTTGTAGTCGATGTCCGCGAGGGCGCGGTCATTGGCGAGTTGATTCTCCTCCAGAGCAATCTCGTTCTGTTGAAGCTGTGAGATGGCCTGATTCAGCTGTGATTCCTGCTGAATGACTTGAAGCGCCAAGTTTGTGTTACTGAGCACGATCATCGGTTGGCCTTCCTGGACCATATCGCCGGGTTCGACAAGCACTCGGTCAACGCGTCCGCCATCCGTGGGATCCACATAGATCGTGTCGCGCGCTACGACATTGGCACGCAGGGGTATCAGATCATGGAAAACGCCGTGCTCTACCGTAGCGACAGTCACCTGTTCTAAAGGCATGCGGAGCGTTCGCGCACCTGCTCCAGCGATAAGCCTCACGGCCAGCAAGAGCACGGCCACAATTACTGTGACTGCGATTCCGATCTTCGTGCCGAGCGGCCAACGGTTCGGAGACCAGCGGTTGTGATGGATCTGTCGATCCATCCCCACGGCCGGGCTGGCGGCAAGTATTAGCTCGGGTGCAGCCATCAGGAGCGTTCCATCTGACTCATTGCGGTTTGCGCTTGAGTTTTCCGGCGAGCACCGCAAGCTGGCTCGGTTCGACAAATCCAGCGTCAACGAGCCCCAGCAGCACGCGCTCAAGCGATCCGCCACAGAACCGCTCGACGATGCCCTGTACGGCGCTTGCCGCGGTGGTCTCCGCCGACTCCTTGGCGCGATAAATAAACGTGCCGCTCACCACCGAGTGGCTTACGTACCCCTTCTCTTCCAGGCGCCGCAGCACCGTACGAATCGTGGCATCCTTTAGTTTGCGGGCGACCTGCTTTCGCACCGCCAGAGCCGTCATTTCTCCTTGCGCCCAGAGGATCGTGAGGAGCTCGTGCTCAAGATCGCCAAGTGGGGGTAACGAGCGTTTCATACTGTGACGCTTGGTAACATGTGACACTTTGTAACACTTTTGCAGACAGAAATCCAATAACAGCGAGCAAGCGCCTGGTTCGTAGACTGCACCTCGCTTGCGCGTGAGTAGCTGGCGTGTCAATAAAAAGCCGCTGCCGTTTGTCTAATATTTCCGGAGATAGGTCGCTCTAAGCCTTGGCGAACTCTAGTTTGAAGTGCAACACATTGAAGAAGTTAATGTGTTTGCATGAATATTGATTACAGACATTTGAACGTGAATGAGCGAGTCTTCATTCAGCTGGCCCTGGAACGAGGTTGCACGCTGCGGCCTAGTCCTCGATTCTTGGAACCCCAATGTCCTCTAGAAACGCCAGGCTGGCGCTGAGCTGATAGATTTCCCCGTACGCGGGAGCTGCAAATTCGAACTTCTGCGCCGTACTAACGAGCTCGAAATGGTAATTGGGCAACGTATTCTTAGCGGTCGAGCCGAATTTGCTCAAGCAGCTCGCGCCGTACGTAAAGAGGCGCGACTCCGAATCCCGCAAGCAGCCATTTGTAGCCGCCGCAGCACAGAAAGTCGATGCCCACTGCACGCACGTCAATGTCGATTATGGCCGCCGCTTGCGTTGCGTCGGTATAGAAGAGCGCGTTGTGCGCATGGGCCAAATCGGCGATCGGACGCATGTCGTGCCGAAAACCGTTACGATTGATGCGAGTGCTACCGACACGATCCGAGTACGTCTATCTAAATGTCCGCGGCGAAAAGTGTGATTGATGTCAGTCATTGTAAAGTCTACAGGTTCGACCAAGGCGGCGAGACACTGAGCTCATCGAAAGTTGGACCTATCACGTGATTGGGGCTACATTTCGCGTCCAACAATCTGCGGCCGGCCGGAGCTCCGCAAATGATCGGCTGGCCTGCGCACCGGGGGATGCTCGCGTGGATCGGCCAAAGTATCGGGCGTTTCTCAGCTACAGCCACCGCGACGCGAAGTGGGCAGACTGGCTGCACAAGGCTCTAGAAGCATACCGGCCGCCAAAGATTCTGATCGGCACGAGCACCGTTCGAGGCGTCGTTCCCAAACGCCTGACTCCGATATTCCGGGACCGCGAGGAGCTCGCGAGCGCGACCGATCTGGGTACGGTCATCAGCGAGGCGCTGGAGCAGTCCGCGTGCCAGATTGTAATCTGCTCGCCACAGGCAGCGAAGTCCCGTTGGGTGAACGAGGAGATCATCGCCTTCAAGCGGCTCGGCCGCGAGGACCGGATCTTCTGCCTGATCGTCGCGGGCGAGCCGAACGCCGCGGACCAGCCAGGCGCGGTCGAGGAGGAATGCTTCCCGCGAGCGCTGCGCTTTCGGCTTGGCGCGGACGGCCAACTGAGCGACACCCGGACCGAGCCGATTGCGGCGGACGCGCGTCCGGGTAAGGACGGCAGGCAGGCGGCGAAGCTCAAACTGATTGCCGGCGTCCTCGGCCTCGGCTACGACGCGCTGCGGCGCCGCGAGCAGCAACGGCGCAACCGGCGGATGTTCGCCGTCACTTGTGCGGCGCTTGCCGGCATGGTGGTGACGAGCGGCCTGGCCGGATACGCCCTGATCCAGCGCGCTGCAGCCCAGAGACAGACCGCGCGCGCGCAGGCGGAAGCCGAGACCGCCAATCAAACGACGAAATTCCTCGTCGATCTGTTCAAGATCTCCGACCCGAGCGAGGCGCGCGGCAACACGGTGACGGCGCGCGAGATGCTGGACAAGGGTGCAGCGCGCGTCGATCGCGAGCTCGCCACGCAGCCGGCCATTCAGGCCACGCTAATGGATACCTTGGGTAGCGTGTACATGGGGCTCGGCCTGTATGGCCACGCGCGACCACTGCTCGAACGGGCGGTCGCGACGCGGCGCAGTCAGACCCTCGAGGATCCGCTGCTGATGTCCGATTCATTGAGCCATCTTGGCGATCTGTTGACCCGCCAGGCACAGCTCGACGCCGCTGATAAGGTCTACCGTGAAGCGATCCGGATCGAGTCGTCTCGGCCGAAGGACCCGGCGAGCCGGGCGCAGCTCGCCAACTCGCTGTACGGCTTCGGTGTGCTGCTCGCACGGCAGGGGCGTTACGTAGATGCGCAGAAAAACCTGCGCGAGGCACTCGAGCAGCAGCACGCGCTCTATGGAGGTGTGCACGCGGACATTGCGCGCACGCTCAAGGACCTGGCGCAGGCCGTTGCCGACGGTGGCGACCCGAATGCCGCCCTTCCGTTGATGCAGAATGCTGTGGCGATGCAGCGGCGGGTGCGCGGCAGCGAGCTGCACCCGGATCTTGCCGAGGCCATCAATGACCTGGCGTTGCTGTACGAGCAGCGCGGTAATTACAAGGAGGCCGAAAAGTTCTATGTGGAGTCGCTCGCGATGAAGCGGCGCTTGTTCGGCGACCAGCACCCGGAGATCGCGAACGCGCTTGAGAACCTCGCATCGACCTTGGCGGACGAGGGTGATCTGGCGCACGCCGAGCCGCTTTACCGTCAGGCGCTCGCGATGTGGCGCGCACTGCTCGGCGACACGCATCCCGAAGTCGCGATGGCGTTGCACAACCTCGCCTCGCTGCAATACGCCCGCGGCGACACGCGCGAGGCGCTCGCTAACCAACGTGAATCGCTGGCAATTTACCGCAAGGTGTTTCCGCAGGACCATCCGACGGTCGCCCAGGATCTGAACCTGATCGGCTTCTGGCTGACGATGTCGGGCGATTACAGCGAGGCCGATCGCGACATCCAGGAGGCTCTGGCGATGCGCCGCCGGCTGCTCGGTGAGCACAGTCCAGGCGTCGCTTCGAGCCAGGTGGCGCTTGCCACCCTACAGGTGGCCGAGCAGCGTTATCCGGAGGCGCTCGAGTCCGCGCGCGCTGCGAGCGACACCTACAGCGCGGCGCTGTCTCCCTCGCATTGGCGCACCGCGGTCGCGATGAGCGCGCAGGGCGCGGCGCTCACCGGACTCGGCCGATACGCCGAGGCGGAGCCGCTGCTCACGCGGAGCGAGGCGATACTGAGCAAGGATGGTGGCGCGCCGCCGGTGTTTCGGACGCTGAACGAGCGCTATTTGGACACGCTGCATCGGAGCGAGCGACTCGGGAGCCACGCAAAACTCACGCCACCGGCGGCGCTTGGCGAATCGGCGGAGGCCAAGGTAGTCCCGCCAGCGAACCAAGTGTCCATTGCTCGGTGACATAATGCATGCTGGCCGTGTATTGCGCGTCGGTGTTGACGCTGGTATTGGCCATGGACGCGGTGTAGTTTGCAAGCTAGCGGGGAGTCGGGCAAGGCAGTTATACAAACAGTTTAGTTGCGGCCTGGCATTCTAAAGATTAAGAATTGAGGCCTAAGCCGAGGGAGCTTGCGCTCCCACAACGCGTTAGCGCCATTAAAAATAGGAAATCGGGGAAATCATGCAAATGCAAAGCGTGCACGGATTATCAGTGGCCGCGTGCCCAATCTTCTTCCGCCCTGCCCTGGCCCGTTTGCTCGCGGGCACGGCGTTGCTGTGCATCTTCGCGAGCGCGCATGCGGACCAGTTGCTGGTTACCGCCGCAAATTCGCACGGTGATTCGGTCTATGACCTCAATCTGAGTCCGAGCGCGACGGCCCCGGTCACGCCGGTCATCTCCAGCACGACGACGCCAATCAATACGGACGGCGCCAAGCACGGCAGCTTCGATGCGCTCGTGTGGGTGTCGAACTCGTATTGTAAGTCGCTCGACCTGATTGCTGCCGACTCCGCCAACCGCCAGATCGTGCGTTACTCGGGGGCGAGCACGCTGCCGAATTGTTACACGCCGACCAACGGCACGCCGAGCGTCAATCCCACGGCGCAGGTCATCTTTAATTGGACCAAGCTGGGCTCTGGGCCTGCGCGACCCAACGGTCTATCGGTCGATACCAACGGAAATCTATTCGTCATCTCCTCCAGCGGTGTATTCGACCCCAAACCCTCGGTCTGGGTGCTGCCCTTCAACGGGACGGCCAACCTGTACTGCAGTGGGGCGGCTGGCGTTTACTGCCCGCCGGTGCTTATCGATGGCAAATTCGGTGGCACGCTGACCCTGGCGCTTGCCGAAACGCTGGTTGCCAGCACATCGGCGGTGACCAGCACCAACGCTGTTCTGTGGAACGCGGGTGACCTGCTGGTGCTGGTCGGTGACAGCTTCGACGCGCGCCTCATCGTCTATTCGCAGACCAAGCTCTACAGCAAGGGCCTGCTAGCCACGCCGGCGATGCCATTGAACGCACCGACCTCGACGCCGATCCCGTGGCTGAAGTTCCTCGCGGAGCTCGCCGCGCCGTTCGGCATGGACCTCTGGCCAGCCAATACCACACTCGGCGCCAACGGCAGCGTGCTGTTCACGACCGTCGATGGCCGTATCCTGAATTTCAACACGGTGCAGAACAAATTCGTCACCGACTTCGCCGATCGTCTCGGACCTGGTCTGCAGAAGCTCAAGGTTGGCACCTACGCGAGCGTTCCGTACGCCTTCGTGGCTCAGCTGGGGGTGAACAATACCGGGAAAATCCTGGAGTTCGGCGCGCCGCCTGCCAGCGGCCCGGCTAACAATAAGCCGCTGGCGACGGTCAGTCACGGCGTCATGAACCCTGTCGGTCTGGCGCTTACGAACTCCGGCTCACAGTCGGTGCCCACAGCGGCGTCGGGGACCACTCCCTGTGCGCCCCCCAACGCCCCTTGCGTGTTTGCGCCCTTGGGCCCCGAGCTGGTGACCACCCTCACCGCCTACCCCGGCGACAATCTGTCGGGCACGGTGCTCGAGCAAAACTGCATCGTTCCGGCCGATCCGCGCGTGACTATCAGCGCAGGAGTCTGGTCTTGCAGCCAGGCTGCGTTGCCGATCGGTGCTGGCACGAGCTACTGCCCGGCGTTTCCATCCGCTGTCATCCCGGGCTCGGCGTGCGGCCATTCAGGTCCAACCGGATCCGGATTCGTGGTGATCGAGGGCACGGCGACCGGCATCGACCCGAACGACAACAACAGTTTCATCTGGAGCGCCGGTAGCATCGATTCGGTGTTACCGGGACCGACGAATTTGGAGTGTTCGACTTTCGCCACCACGGGCCAGATTCCGTTGATCGCCTGGGGATCGCGCTCGGATCTGACCACCATCGAAGGCACGATTCCTGAAGATACTTTATTCGGTCCTTCGCTCGGAGGGGCGCCGGGGTTCCTGACGGAATTGACCGCCTACTGCGACACCAGCACCACCGGTTCGCGCGACCTCTCGATCTTTGCGATCGGCCTGGGCCTGAGCAATACGGAGCAGGCCTACGTCTATACGCTGCAGAACCAAAAGGCGGAGGCGCTCGAGCAGACAGTCGACAGTGGGAATATCTCGAATGCCGCGCCGTCTAACGTGCAGAGCACGCTGACCGCCGACATTACTGCGGCGGAGAACTATGTCGTGGCATCACAGAGTGGCAATTTCACGTCGAACGTCAATTGCGCTCTGAACGAAATCGCGGCTGCCGATACCGTCGTGCACAGTAACCTTTCGGCCTTCAGCAGTAATCTGGTGACGGTGGCGCCGGGAGGCGGCAACCCCAATCCGGCCGGGGACATCGACGGACGGCTCGCCAACTGGTACACGGTGATAAATACGATGCTGGCCGGTAATGCGCCCATCGCGAGCTGGCCGCTGCTACCCTCCAGCGTGCCGGCGTGCGCGCCGCCGTCCACGCAGCCGCAGATCACGAGCTTTACTGCGCCGGCCTCGGCAGCCAACGACAACGTCGTCGCCAACTGGACCTCCGTTAACACGACTTCATGCACCTTGACGTCGCTCTTCGCATTCAATACGGAGGATACCGGTTATAACGTCGTTAGCGCTTCCGCACTGTCGCCCGGCGGCCCTGGCTTCGGAGGCTACGACATCTACTACATCATCCCCGACTCTGAAGATGAGCAGATGTCCAATCCCCAGTACGCCACTCCCGGCTGGGGGAGTGACACCTATACTCTGACCTGTTATGGAGCTGCCGGTACCCAGCCGGCAACCCAATCCCTATTGAACACAACCGGCTTTGTGTCGGCGGGACCGGCGACAACGCCCCCCCTGACCATTACCAGCTTCACCACGGATGGGAATGGCAACCTAGCCTGGGTTACGACGAATTCCAGCCCTAGTTCAACCACGTGCACGATCACGGATGCGTATGGTGGTGCTGCTGATCCGAATCACCCTGGTAATCCGCATGGCCAGGCTCCGATGACGAGCCTGCCCTCCCAATCCACGGGAACCGCTTACCAATATTTCTGCGGCGCCATAAACGGCTCGGTAGCCG
>Ga0302324_100022684_pt1 | contig 12181 bp, 9 predicted proteins | sample Palsa_T0_1_FD_201949 | JGI IMG/M metagenome (GOLD analysis project Ga0302324, IMG submission 201949) | Peat permafrost microbial communities from Stordalen Mire near Abisko, Sweden - Palsa_T0_1 | ecosystem: Environmental > Terrestrial > Soil > Palsa > Peat permafrost | place: Sweden: Abisko...
ACGGCCGCTGGCTGGTGGGCAATGGCGCCACTCGCCTGCTATCCGAAGTTCTGAAATCGGGCGAGCGCGTGGTGCTGCCCGGCGACCCCACGGCAGGTTCGCTGCTTTCGCTGGCCTCCGCGGGTGGCCAGTCCGGTACAGGATCGCGGTTGGGTCTCGACGTCGTTTTCCCCGTGCTGCATGGCACCTTTGGCGAGGACGGCACCATCCAGGGATTGCTGGAGCTGGCCGATTTGCCGTACGTCGGAGCCGGCGTGCTCGCTTCGGCGGTCGGCATGGATAAGGACGTGCAGAAGCGACTGTTCCGCGATGCCGGGTTGCCCATCGTTCCTTTTCACGCATTCTCGCGGACGCAGTGGGAAGCGGAGCGCGAAGATGTGCTGGCGCTGCTGCGCAAGAAATTCAAATTCCCGTTATTCGTGAAGCCCGCGAATCTGGGCTCTTCGGTCGGGATGACTCGGGTGGCCAAGGCCGCCGAGCTCGGCGCGGCCATCGACACCGCCGCGGAGTACGCGCAAAAAATTCTGATCGAGCGCGGCGTAAAAGCCCGCGAAATCGAAGTTTCCGTATTGGGCAACGACGAGCCGATGGCCTCGATTCCAGGCGAAATCGTCCCGCACCGAAAGTTCTACGACTACACCGCGAAATATCTCGAACAGGGCACGCGCCTGAAGATTCCGGCAAAGCTAAGCAAGCCGCAAGTGGGCAAGTTTCAAGCCATGGCCATCCGCGCGTACCGGGCTATCGACGGCGCCGGAATGGCGCGCGCCGATTTCTTCCTGGAAAACGGCACCGGCAAAATCTACGTCAACGAACTCAACACCATCCCCGGCTTTACTGCGATCAGCATGTATCCGAAATTGTGGGAAGCCTCGGGAATTCCCTACACCAACCTGGTCGATCTGCTGATCGACCTCGCGCTAAAGCGCCAGGCGGAAAAAGCCCGCACTAAATTCACCATCGAACTACCCGAAGGCGCCACCGGCGCGCTCGGCGCTTAGCCCCCGCCCTGCCGCAACTGGGCTGCGGATTCCCCGCGTCCAACCGAGGCATCATCATTGCGGAATCGGAACCTTGGCGACACATACTCTTCGCTGGAACCTCTCGCACAGGGCATCATCTTCTATAACCCAGCCAAGCGGATCTGAGGCGAACACGAATGGTCCGTTGGTCTGTAGCCTTATGTACGAGCAGTAGAGGGCCCCTGATGAAAATACATCCATGATGGCGTTGTTCAAAAGCTGCTCGGCGATTCTTCCCTTCCTGGCGTTTGCGGGGTGCTGGACCGCGTTATGGCGACGCGGGCAAGACTGGCGAACGAGTTTCATGGTGTCCGCCACGCTGTGGGGCGTTTGGGTCGCTGCGATCACCGAGCTGTTCAGCTCCGGATCCATTTTCACGCGTGGTGCGGTTGCTGCCGCGTGGGTGATCGCGTCGGTCGCGGCGTGGTGGTTTGCGTTTACCGCAGCAAAGAGCCGGGAACTTTCTCCGGCATCGGGCTCGCTGGGATTCGAAACGGACGGCGCGGCGGTCGAACCACTTGCGCTCGCGGATTGGCTGCTACTCACCGGACTGAGCGTCATTCTGCTGCTGCTGGCGATCGTCGCGTTCGTTGCTCCGCCGAACACCTGGGACGCCATGCAGTACACCATGCCCCGAATCATCATGTGGATCGAAAATCATGGCGTGCACTTCTATCCCACGGTGGATTACGCGCAGCTGATGATGAGTCCGTGGGCTGATTATGCGATGGCCCATTTGACTCTGCTGGCGGGCAGCGATCGACTGGTGAACCTGGTGGCGTGGTTCGCCTTCACCGGAAGCGTCATCGGAGTTTCGCTGATTGCCCGAGAACTCGGTTGTGGCCGGCGCGGCCAGGTTCTGGCGGCAGTTTTTTGCGGCACGATTCCGCAAGGAATTCTCGCGGCGACCAGCGCGAAACCGGACGTAGCCGTTGGATTCTGGATCGTGGCCAGTTGCTTCTTCCTGCTACGATGGAAGTCAGCGCCCACGTGGGCGAACGTGCTGCTCGCCGGCGCCGGCATCGGGCTATCGATGTTGAGCAAGGGCACGGCTTTCACGCTGCTTCCGGCGGTATGCCTGGCAATCTTCTTTATCTGGCCGGCCAGTAATCGGAAGGTGTTTCTGCTCCGGCTTCCCGCGGTGGTGGTGATCATTCTGGCGCTGAACGGTGCGCAGTTTTATCGCAATATCCGGCTCAGCGGATCGCCGCTGGGATTCTCGTCACCGGATGGCGATGCGGACAAAAAAGGCGCGCGGCATTTTGCCAACGGCAAGTTCGGCCCGCGAGATATCGCCGGCAACGTGCTGCGCAGCGCGGCACTGCATCTCGGCACTCCGAACGGCACGATTAATTCATGGACTGCCGACCGTTTTCGACAGCTGATGCGAGGGATAGGCGTTGACCCAGACGATCAGGCCATGATCGAGCAAGGCAACGCCGGCAAAATTCATGAATTCGAAATTCCCGCTCTCGCGCAATCGGAAGTGTTTGCGGGGAATATGCTGCACGCGCTTCTCTTTCTGTTTTCCGCGGCGATCCTCGTTTTGTTGCGGAGGCCCGGCCAGCGCGACACGGCGTTACTTGCGGCCGGAGTGATCGGCGCGTTTGTGCTCTTTTGCGCCGCGGTGCGGTGGCAGCCTTACAATGCGCGATTTCATTTACCGGTCTTCATGCTGGGGTGCGCGGTGATGGGTGCAGCGCTGGCGCCCCGTCTTCCGCGGTGGACGCTCGTGGTTGCTGCCGGACTCGCCATCGTTAGCGCGATGCCCTACGCCATATCGAACGAGATGCGGCCTTTGTTCGGCATCCAATATTTTCACGGGTTACGGCCCGATCACACGCCAAACATATTTACGACCTCGCGCGATCGCCTTTATTTTCAGGACCGGCACCTCTACGTAGCGGACTCGTTTTCCGACGCGGCGCGCACCGTGGCCGCTTCAGGCTGCAGCGATGTAGGGCTAGACGCGTTCGTTCTGCACTACGACTATCCGATGCTGGCCCTGTTACGCGCGGGATTGGGAGGCCCGGCGGTGCACTACGTAGACGTACAGAACCGTTCCGCGGTTTACCAGCGCGCCTCGGCTCCCGCGCCTTGCGGGGTTGTCTGTCTTGGCTGTGCTCTGGTTGCTGAGAAATGGAAGGAATACGGCGGACCTGGAATTACTGCGTTCCAATTCGATCGAACTGTTGTCTTCTTGCGGGAGCCTGCCGGCGCGGTGGAACGCACCGATACTTTACAAATCGTGGCCGCGAAACCGGCGGACGCGGCGTTAGCGGTTGCGAACTTGTTCAGCAGCGCTGACCCGCCACACCTGAACCGCGATTTGTGCAGCGCGCTGCCGGATGCGGCGCTGCAAGACGAGCTGGGCGGTTCGGTGGTTCACAATGCGGAAGGCATCGGATGCCGCTACGAAGGCGCCGGTGGACAGATCGAAATTGCCGCGTTCCCGCTCAGTTCCTATTATTCCAAAGACTACGCGGACCTCGCCGCGGAAGGCATGGGTTCGCTGCAAGTGCGCGAACCAGGTTATTTCATCACGGTGGTGTTGGATCGCGACAACCCGGCCATCGCCTATCTCCACAAGGGTAAAACGACGTATAGCGTGAATATCGACCGCGAAAATCCTCGCGCCACGCCGGACGACTACCTGCGTGTGGGGGCATTGCTGAGCACCGGCCTTCCTTCGTCACCGTACACGCCCGGCAATTAACCTCGAAAAAGCGCATTCGGAGCACAGTAAGAGACGACTGAAGTGCCGCAGTGAACCGCCCGTCGAACGTTGATCCGAAAATCTGCAAAAAGCTCAAGGAATTAAGACGCTAAGCCGATAAGTACGCTGACGCCTCGCGCAGAAGTGCCAGTCTCAGTAAAAGCCAATGGAGCGTCGATTTCCTGGCTAGGTGGAGTTGCACGCCGGCGGGGTTCCAATCCAATAAGATTTCGTCGCCGCGCATTCAAGATCGCGATGTCTTTCGCAGCGATCACCACGCTGGCGCTTCCGGCATGGTCGCAACAAAATGCGGCCGATCTGACCAACCAAAGTATCGAAGATCTGACGAACGTCGAAGTATCCACGGTCTCGAAGAGCGATCAGAAAATGTCGCGAACCGGGTCAGCAGTGTTTGTGATTTCACCGGAGGACATCCGGCGATCGGGAGCCACCAACATTCCCGACCTGTTGCGGATGGCGCCGGGGGTGGACGTGGCGCAGATCGACGCGAACACATGGGCCGTCAGCGTTAGAGGATTTGATGCAGAATTCAGCAACGACCTGTTGGTGCTGCTCGATGGCCGGGAGGTGTCTAACACGCTTTCCGCGGGGGTCTTCTGGGATGTGTTGGACCTTCCTCTTGAGGATATCGAACGAATTGAAGTGATCCGCGGGCCCGGTGGATCGGTGTGGGGAGCAAAAGCGGTAAACGGGGTGGTCAACATCATCACCAAAAAAGCGGGCGATACGCACGGCGGGCTGGTGACCGCTGGGGGCGGCAACCTCGAACAGGGATTTGGAACGGTGCAGTACGGCGGCGCATTTGGTAAGCATACGGATTATCGAATATTTACCAAGCATTTGAACGACGACCATATGGAGGGCGACGACGGCGAGCCCGGGCGGGACGGCTGGTTTCTCTATCGCGGCGGCTTTCGCAGCGACAGCAGACTCTCCACGAAGGATTCTCTAACCGTCGAGGGAGACATCTACAACGGCAGGGAGGGCGCACCCACTGCGATCTTTCCCTCGGTGACTTCGGTTACGAGCCATATCGTTGACGTAAATGCGAATTTGTCGGGCGGATTTCTGCAAACGAACTGGAATCACACCTTTTCCTCGCGATCGGAACGGACGAGATCTCGCTGGTTCCCAACCACTTCTATTTAACCGTTGGCACCAAGCTCGACCACAACGTCTTCAGCGGGTTTGGCGTGTGGCCGAGCGTCCGCGCGACATGGCAACCAACTGACCGCAATATGTTCTGGTGGGCGATCTCCCAGGCAGCACGCACGCCCGCGGTGACGGACACCTCGTTCCGTTTGAATTTCGCTGGATTTCAGCCGCCAGAGGGCCCACCCGTTCTCATCGGCCTGATCGGCAATCCCCATTTCAAGAATCAAGGAGTGATCGCCTACGAGACTGGCTATCGGACCACTATCGCTAAGCGTCTGTCGGTTGATCTCGCCGCTTTTTACAATGACTACAGCCATCAGCAAACGATCGAACCGTTGCCGCCTTACTTTGAGGCGACGCCCACTCCGCCGCATATCTTCGCGCCATTCACGTATGGAAACCTGATGTTCGGGGAGACCCACGGGGTGGAGATCGCGATGAACTGGAAGCCGACGGACCGCTGGACCCTCAGTCCGGGATATGCCTTCGAGCAAATTCACATGCACACGAGCGCATTGAGCCGGGACACCACGACTGCCCCATCGGTGGAAGGAAGCAGCCCGGCTAACTCCGCGCAGCTCCGGTCACATCTCGATCTGCGCAAGCACTTGGCCTGGGACGCCTCGGTCTTCTTCGTCGACCGCCTCACTGATCCGGGGGTGGCCGTCTATACCCGGGTGGATACGAATGTCTCGTGGCAACTGGATAAAGCGCTGGCGATCAGCGTGGTTGGACAGAATCTGTTGCGGGATGGCCAGGTAGGATTTGAAGATTCAAGCGTCGCAACGAGCTCCACGCTGATCGAGCGAAGCGTCTTTGCGAAGTTCGCCTGGCGGTTCTGACCGCGCTGACCGAACGAACGGAATCAACCCTCGACAAGACAGAACGCCGCCGGGACTTATTCGTCCGGGCCGGAAGAGCCTGCCTGGGTTGCTCCCCTTGACATTCTACTAGAAGCGATGTATCTTCCCCTAGGATGTCTACCAAAGAACAACGAGGGCGGGACGAAATGCGGCAGCGGATAGGGACTGTGCGGGCGGCGGAACGGGACGGCGGGCGATGAGAGACGTCAAGCGAATGATGGCGGATCTCGACCGGGACATCCGCGAGCACATTGAGATGGAAACGCAGGACAACATCGGGCGAGGCATGTCGCCGGGGGATGCACGCTATGCGGCGATGCGGAAATTCGGCAATGTGAGGCGGGTGAAGGAAGATACCCGGGAGGTGTGGATTTTCGTCTGGCTGGAGCAGCTGCTGCAGGACGTGCGCTTCGCGCTGCGGACGCTGCGCAAAAATCCCGGCTTTGCGCTAACCGCCGCCGTCATCCTGGCACTGGGCATCGCCGCCAATGTGATCGTTTTCGGCGTGGTGCAAGGACTGGTCCTGCGGCCGCTCGATGTGCCGCATGCGGACCGGGTGATGACGCTTCAGCCTAAACACGGCGGACCCTTTCTTTCGCATCCGGAAATGCGCGATGTGCGCGACAGCAACACGGTATTTTCCGCGGTGGCAGCCACTGAAGTGCAGGATTTTGGCCTGGAGGCCAACGGCGTCACCCGTCCGGTGTGGGGATCCGAAGTGAGCGGGCAGTACTTCGAGGTGGTGGGGATCCGGCCGTTCCTGGGTCGTCTGCTGCAGCGGTCCGATGACGATCATCCTGGCGCCTCGCAGGCCGCGGTGCTTTCCTGGGCAGCATGGAAGAGCGATTTTGGCGCGGACCCCAACATCGTGGGAACGATGGTGCGAATCGATAAGCACGCGTACACCATTGTTGGCGTGACCCCGGAAGACTTCTACGGGACCGAAAAAATCGGGCTGACTGACATTTTCGTTCCGATGGCGAATGAAGCGTCACTCGACGGCACCGACTGGCTGGAATCGCGGAGCTACAAGAATATCTTTTCGATCGTGCGCATCAAGGACGGGATCACGCTGCCGCAGGTGCAGGCGGAATTGAACACGATTGCCGGCCGTATTTCGCGGCAGAATCCGAAAGATGAAGAGGGATTGGCACTGAAGCTGGCGCGTCCCGGCCTAGTGGGCGACTTTATCGGCGGGCCGGTGCGCGGTTTTCTGGTAGGAGTGATGGTGCTGGCTGGAATCGTGCTGCTGGCCGCCTGCGCCAACCTTGGCAGCCTGTTCGCGGCGCGTACGGCAGACCGCACGCGTGAGATCGCCATCCGCATGGCGATTGGATCGAGCCGTTGGCGCATCTTCCGGCAGGTGCTTGCCGAGGCCTTTGTGATTTCAATCTTCGGAGGCGCGTGCGCCTGCGGCCTGGCATGGATGGCCCTTACCGGCATGGCGGAATGGCATCCACCCACGCCATTCCCAATCAAGTTCCTGGTAATGCCGCAGCCATCGTTAATCCTGATCGGGTTCATCATCTCCGTGCTTGCAGGCGTTCTGTTCGGGGTGATACCGCTGCGGCAGATATTCAAGACCGATCCGAATGAGGCGATTAAGAGCGGCGGAAGCCAATCGTCTGGGGGCCGCCGCTGGGCACTCCGGGATGTGCTGTTGGCGGCCCAGATTGCCCTATGCTGCGTCACGGTCACCGCTGCTTTTGTCTCGCTACGCGGCCTGGGCAAAGCACTGACCATGGACCTGGGCTTCAATCCGAAGAACGCGGTGCGCACGAAATTCGATCTGAGCCAGGCCGGCTATACCAACGATGCCGCCGCCGATCGTTTCCAGCGCCAGCTATTGGAAAAAGCCTTACAGATGCCGGGAGTGGACGCAGCGGGCTACGCGAATGCCACGCCGCTCGACCTCGACGCGTCGATGACTGGCGTCTTCTCTCAACAAACTACGGATTTCAGGCCGACCAACAAAACATTTGATACTTATTTCTACCGCGTCTCACCGGGGTACCTGGCCGCCTCGGGGACACCATTGCTGGCAGGCCGCGATGTAAGCTTCAGCGACACGCCGAAGACGCCCGCGGTTGCGGTGGTGAATCAGGAGTTCGCGCGACGACTGTTCCACTCCGAGCAAGTCGTCGGACGCTATTTTAAGAACCGCTCCGGTGCGTCGATCCAGATCGTGGGGATCATGGCCGATGGGAAATACTTCACGCTGAGTGAAGATCCGGAAGCTGCGGCGTTCTTCCCGATTTCGCAGGGAGGGGACACCCGGACGGCGCTGGTGGTGCGGACCCGGCGCGAGACCGGCGATATCGTCGGCGCCATTCGCGGGGTAGTCCGGGATCTTGACCACGGTGTTCCTATCCGGGAATCGGGTACCTGGAGCAGCCAGCTTACGCTGAGTCTTTTTCCATCGCAGGTGGCTACGGTAGCACTCGGCATTTTTGGGGCGTTTGGACTGTTGCTCTCGATCGCGGGAACGTTCGGACTGGCGTCATATACGGTGAGCAAGCGGCTGCGCGAGTTGAGTATTCGGGTGGCACTCGGTGCGCAAGCGAAGCAAATTCTCACTGCCGCACTGGGGCGCATGCTGATACTGGTTGGGAGCGGTTCGGTGGTTGGCATTGCGCTCGGCGTAGCGGCGAGCCGGCTGCTTTCCGCGGTGGTCTACCAAGCCTCTGCGCAGGATCCCTTCGTGCTTGCCGCGGTTGCACTCACGGTGCTGCTCACCGGATCACTTTCGGTCGCGGGTCCGGTGCGGCGCGTGCTGCACGTCGATCCGGCCAAGCTGCTGCGCGAAGAATAATTTTCGAACCCGAACCAGCGAAGCGAACCTACACGCGGCGCAACCAATCGTTTCAGTGAGGCTGGGATGTGTGAGGGGCGCGGCCTCGCCGGCCTTAGTCCTCGACAAATTTGCGCAGCCGGGCGAGCGCCGCGTCCCACTGCTTCGAAATCTGCGCTACGTAACACAGCGCCTCTTCCAGCCGGTGCGCCTCCAATTGCCAGACGCTCTCCCGCCCGTTCCTGGTGCTGTGCACCAGTCCCGCTTCCTGCATCACCCGCAGGTGCTTGGTGATCGCTTGCCGTGTGATGTGAGTGCCCGCGGTGAGCCGCGTGATGGACATCGGTCCGCCATGACAGAGGCGCGTGACCAACCGCAAGCGTGTCTCGTCGCCCAACGCCGCAAAGATGGGCGCGGACACGCGCGGCTCAGCCATGGTCCGCGAACTACCGCGCACCGGCAAGGTACTCCTCGAGCACACGCACCATGATGTTCCAGCCTTGCTCATTGGCGGTGAAGGCCTTCGCCCGGCGCGCCAACGGGATTTGATCGAAGCCGGACTCGGTCACGGTGAGCATCACCCCGCCGGGTACGTCTTCGAGAGCAAAAACGATCAGCGTGGCCGGCTCGCCGGAGTAGTCCGCTCCGCGCTCAATCGCGTGGGGATGCCAGCGGAACGAAAAAAGTCGTTCCGGCTCGATCTGTTCGATGGTGATCTCGAACGGTATGCCTTCGTGCTGCTTCTGGGCCTTGGCCACCTCGGCGTTGACGGTGGTGGGAACGATGGTACAGCGCAACTTGGTTCCCGCGACGAACGGCCCATCGAACTTCATACCGAACCAGGTGCCGAACTCGGTGGCGTCCGACAGGGCGCGCCAGACACGTTGCCGCGGGGCGCGCAGCAGGATTTTTTTCTCGATGCGATCGGCGCTCATGTGCAACCTCCTGGTTGCATATTAGCAGGACCGGGAATGAACATGCAACCATTTGGTTGCGTAACCCAGAGAGTTAATTCCGGGGAGTTGGGCCGGTATTTCTGTACTGATTAGGAATTGCTTTGTTTGGCGGCGATTGCTTGCAGGGGCTTTTTGTAGTCCCGGCCCGCGTAACCGAGTTGTGAGGTCATCTTTCCGATTTCGCGATAGATCTCGGGATCGCTGGGCTGCCATGTGGCCAGGCCATCCACGTAGCGGTTGAACATGCAGAACGCTGCAGCGATCAGCACAGTGTCGTGGATTTCTTTATCGGTGGCGCCCTGCTGCCGCGCCCGGTCGATGTCTTCGGTGGTTACCTGCTTGCCGCCTTTTTGCACCTGGCCGGCGATCGCGAGCAGCGCCTTCATTTTGGCGGAAATGGGCGTGGCCTGGTAATCCCGCTTCATCTGAGCGATGAGTTCATAGTCCGCGTCCGTTCCGCCAAGATGTTGCGCGGCGGTAGAACCGTGGCAGGTTTGGCAGTAGTAGCAATCATTCTGCGAGGAAACATATGTGGCAATCATTTCGCGTTCCGCAGGAGTGAGAGTGTGCGGACCGGTGAGCAGAACCTGCACCAGGTCGCACAAGGGCTTGGTGGTTTCCGGGCTGAACACCATCGGACCGCGAATACCGGGTAATCCTTCTTGCAGCGATATGTGGGCCATCGGCAATCCTCCAGACTGATAGTCGGATGGGTGCTAAGCTGCTGGAACGGGTTCGTCCCAGTTCGGCCTGACGTAACCCACGTGAGCCATCATCTGTCCCATCTCGCGGTACGCTTGCGGATCGCTGGGTTGCCAGGTACCCAAGCCATCCACGTAGCGGTTGAACATGCAGAACGCAGCGGCGATTAACACCGTGTCATGGATTTCTTTGTCGGTTGCGCCGCGTTTCCGCGCCCGCTCGACGTCCTCGGCGGTCACGTGTTTACCGCCCTTCTGAACTTTTCCCGCGATGGTCAGGAGGGCCTTTAATTTCTCTGAGATTTCCGCCGCTCCGAAGTTCTGCTTGATCCGATCGATCAACTCGTAGTTGCCGCCCAGATGTTCGGCCGCGGCCGCGCCGTGGGATAACTGGCAAAAACAACAATCGTTCTCGGACGAAACATAGGCGGCAATGATCTCGCGTTCCGCTGAAGTGAGTGTGTTCGGACTACGCAACAGCACTTCCGCCAATTCGCGGAGTGCTTTGCTGCTTTCGGGGCTAACGGCCATGGGGCCGAGAATGCCCGGCAATCCGGCGGGCACTTCAATGTGGGCCATAAACGCATCCTCCTGCGATTCGGTTCGGGGCCAAATTATCTGCATAGACGCAACAGCTCAATAGTGCAAAAACATTAGACAAGCGGGCCAGCCGCAGCAGCGAGAATGAGCAATCGAATTCAGCTGGGTGCTAAACCCACCAGGCAGCGCCCGGGCGCTCGCGGATCACCACGCCGTTGAGGAAGGTGGCGGCCTTGGTCAGGCCTTCCTCCGCCGAGAGCAGGCTGTCTTCATGTTCGATCGAAAGGACAGAGTCGTAGCCAAACATGCGCAGGGTGGAGATGAACTCGGTCCACCACTCGGCACCGTGGCCGTATCCGCACGTGCGGAAGATCCAGCCGCGAGCGCGCTCGTCGGTGTAGGGCTTGGTATCGAGCACGCCGGTGCGAGGCAGGTTGATCGGGTAAAGCTGGGTATCCTTGGCGTGGACGTGGAAGATCGCGCCTTCCAGGACGCGGACCGCGGCGATGGGATCGATGTTCTGCCAGAAGAGATGGCTCGGATCAAAGTTGCAGCCGACGTTTGGTCCGGCGATGGCGCGCAGCCGCAGCAGCGTCTCTGGGCTATAGACGACAAACCCGGGATGCATCTCGATCGCGATTTTCACGCCGTGGCCGGCAGCGAACTTTGCGTGCTCGATCCAATATGGCGCCACCACTTCGCTCCACTGCCAGTCGAGGACCTTGAGGTAGTCCGGAGGCCACGGACACGTGACCCAGTTGGGCGCTGTGGCATGCGGCGAATCGCCAGGGCATCCGGAAAAGTCGATGACTACGGGTATGCCAAGCTTTTCGGCGAGGAGAATCGTCCTGCGGCTGACCTCGCGGTCAAGCTGCGCACGAGCCTTATCGGGATGCAGCGCGTTGCCGTGGCAACTCAACGCGCTGACGCCCACGCCGTGATCGGCCAAAATTTTCTGAAATTCGGCCAGCGCCGAGCCATCCTCGAGCATCGTCAACTTGCAGTGCGCGTCGCCCGGATAGTTTCCGGTGCCGAGCTCGACGGTATCGATATGAAGCGCGGTGATCTTCTTGAGAGCTGCGGCCAGCGGCAACTGCGAGAGCAAAGCGGTAAACACTCCGATGCGCATAAAGGTTTCTATCTCCCGGGATGAGGCCCAACGAAAGATAGGAGGGTCGAGGCAAGTTGTCAATCGGGCGCGGCGCCGGCGGCGCGGCTTATCCCGGGCGAGCTAGAGAGCGGATGGGAGATCGCGCGTCTTGAGATTTCGGGTAGCGACTTCCAAGGGCGGAGCTAAGTGCGGGCGGGCTGAGCGGCTTACCGGGCTTGCACGAATTCTTCGGTGATGTAGAGGGTTCCGTCCGGTCCGACTGCGATTCCGATTCCCACGCTGGTGAAGGTCTTGTTGACGATGTT
>Ga0302324_100022685_pt1 | contig 12181 bp, 10 predicted proteins | sample Palsa_T0_1_FD_201949 | JGI IMG/M metagenome (GOLD analysis project Ga0302324, IMG submission 201949) | Peat permafrost microbial communities from Stordalen Mire near Abisko, Sweden - Palsa_T0_1 | ecosystem: Environmental > Terrestrial > Soil > Palsa > Peat permafrost | place: Sweden: Abisko...
GGATCCTCGCTACCCGGTCCAGGTGGCCGACGTTGTACTGAGGCAGGCCGCCGCCCCAGCGTGTCACCAGGGCGTCCACCGGCTGGCCGCGCAGGCCGATCGCCGCTGCCAGGTCGCCGGCCGCCAGTCTCACCAGCTCGCTGTCGGCCCGCTGCAGGATCGCTTCCTCGCCGGCCCGGCCGACCGAGCAGCGGATGAGGTGCACCGCGCCGCCGTCTGCCGCCTGCAGGTGCGGCCACTTGACCGTGCTGAACGTCACCGCCTTGACCGCCCGCCCGTCGACGGCGGGCACCAGGTAGCCGCTGCCGTGCGGGACTTGCGGGAATGCGCCGGCCGGGTAGGCCAGGGTGACCACTGCCATGCTGGCGTAGTCGATCTCGGCCAGCGCGGCCGCAGCTCCGGCCGCGGCGGGCAGGCCCGCGAGCAGCCGGGCGGCCGGGCGGGCTGGCAGGGCGAGGATGACGGCGTCAGCCTCCAGCTGCTGCGGGGCACGGGCGGATCCGGTGGTCAGCCGCCAGCCGCGCGGTGTTCTGGCCAGTTCGCGGACCATCGTCCCGGTCCGCACGGCGGCACCCGAGGCGGCAGCGAGCGCGGGCGGCAGCGAGCCGAGACCGCCGGCCAGCGTGGTGAAGACCGGCGCGGGCCGCTGGCCGGGCGGAGTGACCGGCAGACGGCCCGGCTGGGTGCCCGGCTGGGCGGGAAGCAGGGCAGCGGCCGCCGCGGCCAGCGAGCGGTGCTGGCCCGACACCGCTGCCAGGCCGGGCAGTGTCGCCTCGAAGGACAGGTCCTGCGACCGGCCTGCGTACACGCCGCCGAGCAGCGGGTCCACCAGCCTGTCGACGAGCTCCTGGCCGAACCGCGCGCCCACCTGGCTGGCCACGGAAACATCACCGCTGCGCGCGGTCGCGGGCAGCTGGAGATCATCGGCGGCCCTGGCCAGCCCGGCCGCCGAGAGGATCCCGGTGCTGGCCAGCTCGTCCAGGTCGGCCGGCACGCCCATCACCTGCCGTCGCGGCAGCGGACGCAGCGCTCCCCTGGTCCAGATGCTCGCCGTGGTCGTGCCCGGCGCGACCAGCTGCCCGGACAGGCCGACCGCGCCGATCAGGTCGATCCCCTCGGCCCGGCGGGCCAGCAGCGCCTCGGCGCCCGCGTCGACCGTGAGACCAGCCACCTGCGCCAGCACGAGCTTGCCGCCAGCCCGCGGCGAGCCTTCCAGGACGGTGACCGTGATGCCGCGAGCACGCAGGAAGAACGCGGCTGCCAGCCCGGCGATGCCGGCGCCGACGATCGCGACGGACTGCCCGCGAGGAAAAGGCTGCACCACCCCACCCTGGCAGATGGGCCGGCGCCGGTTTCGCCCGGCCGCTCCGGACAGCACCCGACTGCAGCGCGGCAGAACCCGGGCCGCGCAACCGTCGGGACGCCGGAACCTCCCGGACCCCGGAACCGCGGGCGAGCCGCGCGCGTCGGACCGGTATGACAAATCCCGGCCCAGCCAGGGCCCGCCGCCGGCCGCCTCGCGCCGCCCTCCTCGTTCTCGGCGCGATGCTGTCCGCGGCCGGCCTGCTGGTCGCCGGCTGCTCCGGCGGCGCCTCGTCCGCCTCGTCGCCCGGGCATCGCGGGCCCGCCGGCCTCGCGGTTCCTGCCCCCAGCGGCAAGTACGCCGGGTCCGCGCCCGGGGGCACAGCCGGGTCCGGGGCCGGGGCCGGGGGCGCAGCCGGGCTGGCGGCCAGGCTCACGCTGGCCAGCCAGAGCATCATCTACACCGCGAGCCTCACGGTGCAGCCGCGCGACGTGACCACTGCCGCCGACCGCGCCACGAGCATCGCGACCAGCACGGGCGGCTACGTGTCCGGCGAGCAGGCCACCAGCACGCCGGGGCGGTCCGGGAGCGCGGTCGTGAGCCTGACGCTGAAGATCCCGGTGGCCAGTTACCAGGCCGTGCTGACCAGGCTGTCCGCTCTGGGCCGCCGTACCTCGCTGGACCAGCAGGCCACCGACGTCACCCAGCAGGTCGCCGACGTCGGCAGCCGGGTCGCCTCGCAGCGGGCCGCCATCGCCCAGCTTCGGGTGCTGCTGAAGCGGGCCGGCTCGGTGAGCCAGCTGCTGAGCGTGCAGGACCAGATCAACACCGACGAGTCGTCGCTGGAGGCGCTGCTTGCCCAGCAGCGGGCGCTGTCACATGAGACCAGCTACGCGACCGTGTCACTGCTGCTGGTGAGTCACCACCGGCGTCTTGTTAAGCGAAAGAAGAAGTCTGCAGCCGGGTTCCTGACTGGCCTTTCCCGCGGCTGGCACGCCTTCACCCGCGCCGTAGCCTGGACGCTGACCGCGCTGGGCGCCGTGCTTCCGTTCGCCGCGGTTGCTGCCGTCCTTGCCGCGCTCGGCTATGCCGGACGGCGACGGTGGCGGCGTCGTCGCGTCGCCCCGCCGAGCACCACCTGACGCCGGCCCGGACGCAGCGCCAGCCGGCACTCTGTGCTGGCCGGACACGCTGTGCTAGCCGGACACCCTGTGCTAGCCGGATAACCAAGGGCTAGCCGGGCACCCTGGCCGACTCGGTGTGCACCAGCTCGGTCAGCCGGGCGAGCACGTCCGGGTTGGTCGCTGGCAGCACCCCGTGGCCGAGGTTGAAGATATGCGCCTCCGCGGTCCGGCCCCGGCTGACCACGTCCCTGACCCGCTGCTCGATCGTTTCCCACGGCGCGAGCAGGACGGCCGGATCCAGGTTGCCCTGCAGTGCCGTGCCGGGCTCCACCCGGCGGACCGCCTCATCCAGCGGCACCCGCCAGTCCACCCCCACCACCTCCGCCCCGGCCTCGCTCATCAGCCCGAGCAGCTCGCCGGTGCCGACGCCGAAATGAATCCGCGGCACGCCGGTCTCGGCCAGGGCCGCGAAGATCCTCTTGCTGTGAGGAAGCACTGACTGCCGGTAATCGTCGGGGCTCACCGTGCCCGCCCACGAGTCGAAGATCTGGATCGCCGAGACCCCCGCAGCCACCTGCACCTGCAGGAACGAGATCGTGATGTCGGCGAGCTTGTCGAGCAGCGCATGCCACAACTTCGGATTGCCGTACATCAGCGACTTGGTCTTGTCGAAGCTCTTCGACGGGCCGCCGTCGACCAGGTAGGAAGCCAGCGTGAACGGCCCGCCCGCGAATCCGATCAGCGGCTTGGGCCCCAGCTCGGCGACCAGGGCGGTGACCGCCTCGGTGATGAAGGAGACGTCACCGGGCTCGAGGTCCCGCAGCCCTTGCAGGTCCTGGGACAGCCGGATCGGCTGCCCCACCACCGGGCCGATGCCCGGCCGGATCTCCACGGCGACCCCGACCGCGCGCAGCGGGACGACAATATCGCTGAACAAGATCGCCGCGTCCACGTCATACCGCCGCATCGGCTGCATCGTCAGCTCGGTGATCAGCTCGGCGTTGGCGCACGCCTCGAGCATCGCCGTGCCGGCCCGGGCCGCGCGGTACTCGGGCAGCGACCGCCCGGCCTGGCGCATAAACCAGACAGGCGTGTAGGGAACTGGCTGTCGGCGGCATGCGCGCACGAACACCGACTCTGAGGTCTGCGAGGTCACATAACGGATCTTCTCACAGGAACGCTCTCGCGCTGACTGAGCGCGGTAACCCTGAGCGCAGTAACCGACGCGCAAACGCTGCGATGACACGCCGCATCAGGTCCCCGAACACCGGACACCGGCATGCCAGCATCGGTGCTGAGGCCCGGAATGCGCGTGCATTGACCTCGATCGGGTCACTTCGGACCCGGCGGCGCGCGAGCGGCAAGGAGGCTGCAGATGATCGAGATGATCCGGCACTGCTCCGACTGCGGCTGGGACGGGCCCTTCGAGCAGTTCCATCCGGAACCTGGCAGCTGCCCGGACGCCCCCGACGGGAACTGCCCGGAATGGTCGTGCACTGGCTGCGGGGCCGGCCAGTTCATCGGCCTCCTCCTGGTCGCCTGCGAGCCGGTCCCCTGCGAGCCAGTCGAGCTGTCTGAGCTGTCTGAGCTGCGCGGCCGGGTGGCGTGAAGGCAGCGCACGCGGGCCGTACGCCCCGGCGATGAGAGCGGTGGCGGGCAGCGCAGACGGCCGCGCGATGGATCCGGAGGCTCTCTTCCGCTCGGTTGTCGCCGACCTCGAGGCGGGGATGGCCCAGGCGCGGCTGGAGCGACCCGAGGTGACTTTAGAGGACGAGCCGCCGCCCCGGCGGCTGGCCCCGCACGCCGCCGCGATTGCCGCGACGGTCCTGCAGGGGGAGACTGAGGTCGGGTGGGGCAAGTTCGTCCTGCTCTACGATCCCGCTGGGCAGGCCGCCTGGTCTGGCCGGTTCCGCATCATTGCCTATGTCCGCACCGAGCTCGAACCGGAGATTGCCGCCGATTCGCTCATCGGCCAGGTCGGCTGGACCTGGCTGACTGAGGCGCTGGACGCCAGGGCAGCTGGCTACGCAAACACCAGCGGGACGGTTACCCGGGTGGTGACGGAAGGGTTCGGCACGAAGCGAGGCGAGCCTGTGTCGACGGGGTTCGAGCTGCGGGCCTCATGGTCCCCTGCGGTCCTGGGTGACGCCCGGCCTGAACTTGGCGGCCACGTCGCTGCCTGGTGCGACGCGCTGTGCACCGCGTCTGGGCTGCCCCCTGCTGCGCCAGGAGTAGCGACGCTACGGCCGCAGCATCGACGGCAGCGGCCGTGATGAGCACCGGAGCCGACGAGCCAGCTGATGCTGCCGTGGCTGATGCTGCCGTGGCTGATGCTGCTGCGGCTGATGCTGTCCCGGCTGTCGGCGCGCAGGTCACTGAGATCGAGGCTGTGCCGTTGCTCGAGCCGCGCGACGGGATGCCGCCCCTGGTGGTGACCGCCGCGGCGCTGGCCGAGGCCGCGCGTGCGCTCGGCGCGGGCGAGGGCCCGGTCGCCGTTGATGCCGAGCGGGCGTCCGGTTTCCGCTACGGCCACCGGGCGTTCCTGGTTCAGCTCCGCCGCCAGGGCGCGGGAACGGTACTGATCGACCCCGTCGCCTGCCCCGACCTCTCGGCCATTGACGCCGCGCTGGCGGACACCGAGGCAGTGCTGCACGCGGCCTCCCAGGATCTGCCGTGCCTGGCCGACCTCGGCTACCGGCCGCGGCAGCTATTCGACACCGAGCTGGCAGGACGCCTGCTCGGCTATCCGCGGGTCGGCCTGGGCACGCTGGTCGAGACCGTCCTTCGACTGAGCCTGGAGAAGAGTCACTCCGCAGCCGACTGGTCCAGCCGCCCGCTGCCCGAGGAGTGGCTCCGGTATGCGGCTCTGGACGTCGAGGTGCTGGTGGAACTGCGCGACGCGCTCGCGCAGCAGCTCGACGAGCAGGGCAAGACGGAGTGGGCGCGACAGGAGTTTGCCGCCGTGCTGGCCGCCAAGCCGCCCGAGCCGCGCACCGAGCCGTGGCGCCGCACCTCCGGCATCCACCGCGTGCACAACCGGCGCGGCCTTGCTATTGTCCGTGAGCTCTGGCAGGAGCGGGACAAGATCGCCAGACGGCGCGACATGTCGCCGACGAGGCTGCTGCTGGATGCCGCCATCATCGCCGCCGCCCGGGCGGTGCCGGGCAGCACGGAGGAACTTGCGGCTATCCCGGGATTCGGCGGGCGCAGTTCCCGGCGGCACGCGCCCGAGTGGATGCGCGCGCTAGCCCGCGCGAGGGCCCTGCCGGACCGCGCCCTGCCGGAGATGTCGGCTCCGGCCACCGACGGGCCGCCGCCCGCCCATCGCTGGCCGGAGCGTGATCCTGACGCGGCGAAACGACTGACCGCAGTGCGGACCGTCGTCGCGGCTCTCGCCGACTCATCCGGGCTGCCGGCCGAGAACCTGCTGCCCCCCGACGCCGTGCGCCGCCTGTCCTGGCAGCCGGCCGAACCAGTCAGCGCTGAGGCGGTGGCGGCTGACCTGACCGGCTACGGCGCCCGGCCCTGGCAAGTCGAGCTCACCGCGGTGCCGATCGCCAAGGCCCTGCTCCGGATCCTGGAGAAGGAACCGGACTGATCCTCGCCGTCGGCGCTCGCCCGGCTGGTCAGCTGGTGTTCCTGCTGGTGTTCCTGCTGGTGTTCCTGCTGGTCAGGCGGTCTTGCGCAGCGCGCGGCGATCGCACGGCAGAGCTGAGCCGGCCCGCACGACACCCGCGCACGGCAGCCCCTGGTCGTCTTGCGGGTAGTCAGGGAACACGTTGAGAACCACTTCGCAATCACAGCAGATGCCGCCTCGCTCCTGCAGGCGGCGGACAAGCCCGCGGGCCCGCGGGGCCCTCAGGTCCCGCCACCGGATCGTCCAGCGGTGAGTCCCGTCGCAGCCGAACTCGCTGATCATCCGGAGCAGGTAGCAGCGCAGGCACTCGCGCTCCCCCGGCTCTGTCAGATGCTGCGACAGCACGGCAAGCTCGGTCTCGACGGCCGCTGCCCTGTCGATCGTCATGATCTGTGCTCCTTCCGTCGTCCTGAGCGGACAGCCGATATCTACACCTGGCTGCCGACAATCGCGGTGCGGGCCCGATTAGCCGATTAGCCGATTAGCCCGGGATCGCCACTGCGGCGGTCCGCGCTATCCAGCAGGATCAGTTCCATGAATCCGCTACCCACGCCGGCGGGCACCAGGCCCGCGCTGCATGCCGAGACCCGCGCCGTGCACATCCCGGTCGCCGGGCTCGGTGCTGCCCGTCCCGTCAGCATGCCGATCTACCAGACATCGGCCTTCGCCTTCGACGATCCCGACGCGCTTGCCGCGGCGCTGGCGAGCCCGGATGGCGGCTACGGCTACACCCGGTACGCCAATCCGACCACTCGTGCGCTGGAGGACGCGCTCGCGGACCTCGAAGGCGGCGCGGCCGCCCTGGCTACCGCGTCCGGCAGCGCAGCGACCGCCGTCGCGCTGCTCTCCACGCTCCGTCCCGGAGATCATCTGATCGCCCAGCGCCGCCTGTATGGCGGCACCGTCGCGCTCCTGGCGCGGCTCGCCGACTCCCACGGCATCGAGGTGAGCTTCCTGTCCGGCGCTGAGCTGGCGGAACTTGCCGCAGTAGTCCGGCCCGCTTCCCGGCTGCTGTACCTGGAGACGATCGCCAATCCCACCGCCTGGGTCGGCGATCTGCCCGCCCTCCTCGCAGCGGGCAGCGCCGCCGGGCTGACCTGCGTGGTGGACAACACCTTCGCCACGCCGCTGCTGTGCAGGCCGATCGAGCACGGCGCTGACATTGTCGTGCACTCCGCCACCAAGTACCTGGGAGGTCACGACGACATCACTCTGGGCGTGGCAGTATTCGGCCAGTCCGATCAGCACCACCTCGCCTGGCAGCGTGCCGTCGAACTCGGCGTCACTGCCGACCCGTTCGCGTCCTGGCTTGCGATCCGCGGGCTGAAAACCCTGCCGCTGCGAATGCGGCGGCACTGCGAGAACGCCGGTTTCCTTGCCGCCAGGCTCACGGCCCACCCGGCCGTATCAGCGGTGCATTACCCCGGCCTGCCAGCCGACCCCGGCCACAGCCATGCGGTGCGTTTCCTGTCCGGCTTCGGCGGCGTGCTTGCCTTCGAGCTGACCGGCGGACGCGAGGCCGGGCGGAGCTTCATGACAGCCGTGCGGCTGGCGCAGGTGGCCGCGTCGCTCGGCGGCACCGAGACGCTCGTGCTGCATCCAGCTACCACCTCGCATGCACGGCTCGACCCGGCGGAACTGCGGGCCGCAGGCATCGGCGAGGGCCTGATCAGGGTTTCCGCCGGGCTGGAGCACCCCGATGACCTGTGGGCCGACTTCGAGCAGGCACTCGCCAGCTGCTAAGCAAGGTGCACCAGGCGAAATGACGGGCCGGCCGGCCAGAATGGGCCCGTGCAGGGTTTGGTGTGGGCCGTCCTCGGCACGCCAGTCGGCCAGGTATCTGTCGGCTGCAGTGGCTCCGGCGTTGCCCGGGTGCGGTTCGGCTCCGCGCCAGGCACGGCGGGAGAGGACAGCGAGCCACCGGCATCGGGCCGTGACCCTGGCGCCTGCGAGATCCTCGATGCCGCCCGCACGCAGCTCACCGAGTACCTCGCCGGGCGGCTGCGCGTCTTTGAGCTGCCGCTGGACTGGAGCGCCCTCGCGCCGCTGCAGCGGCAGGTCCTCGGCACGCTGTTCGACTCCGTCGGCTACGGGCAGACGGTGACCTACGGCGAGCTGGCCGTGCGCAGCGGGCCGCTGGCCGAGGTCGAACTGCCGGCCAGGGCCGTCGGGCAGATCATGGGCGCCAACCCGATTCCCCTGATCATCCCGTGCCATCGCGTGCTGGCCAGCGACGGTCTGGGCGGCTACAGCGGCGGCGCCGGCCCCGAGGTCAAGCGCTGGCTGCTGATCCTGGAAGGGGCGCTGCCGCCCACGCTGGACTGGGAGCCCGCGGGCCCGCGCGCCTGGAGCGGGCATACGCCGTGACACGGCTGCGCCGCCGGGTTACGGCCGGCCCGGCTGGTGTTCCGCCGGCCAGTACCGCTCGGCGGGGTGCTGTCGCTCGGCAGCGGCCAGGATGCCGTCCGCGGAATGCAGCACCCAGAACCCGGCCTTGCGCAACGGCGGTCCCACTGGCTGGGCCGATCCCAGCCGCCGGCAGGCGGCCTCGAGCAGGACCGGCAGGTTCTCCCGGTGCGCGCAGATCACCGTCGGGATACCGTCGCCGACAATCTCGCTGGCCCGGTCAGCAGCTGCCTGATCACCGGCCCTCTTGTCGGCAGTGAACAGCGGCTCAATCCCGACCTTCGTGCCTGTCAGCACCGCATACGGCGCAACGGTAGCCACGCAGCGCTCAGCCGCCGAGCTGATCACCCTGGCGGGGCCGTAGCAGTGCAGGAGCGGGGCAAGGGCCTCGGCGTCGGCGGCACCACGGGTATCCAGCGGCCGGGCCAGGTCATCGCCCGGCCAGTCGCTCTTCCTGCCCGCGGACGCGTGCCGCACCAGGATGCACGGAACGGTCTGAGCGGGTCCGGCCGCGAACTCCACTAGGATGGCGCGGTCGTGCTCGTAGCTGAGCCGATCGAGCGCAGCGGGCACCCGCAGCCACTCCAGGGCTTCTACCTCGTCGTTGGGCACGAAGGCCGACGGCGCCTCACGGCAGGTGGCTGACCAGTAGTCGACGTACTTGGGCCGCCCGTTTTGCGCATAACTGACCTGGCCGAGCGGCCGGCCGAGGAGGACCCGCAGGCCTGTCTCCTCGGCCACCTCGCGAACCGCGGTTTCGAGCACGTGCTCGCCCGGCTCACGTTTGCCCTTGGGGAAGGTCCAGTCGTCATAGCGCTCCCGGTGGATGAGCGCTACCTGTGCGCCGCCGACCCCAGGCACCGAAACCACCGCCCCCGCGGCCCGGATCAGGCCAGTCGCAGTCGGCTCAGCCATCGGCCGGGTGACTCTGCCTGGCCCGGATCAGCAGATCCTGCACATCGTTCAGCGGGGCACCGGAGGGGTCGAGGTGATGCCGGGTCCAGGTACCGTCACCTGCCAGCCACCAGGACGCGGTCGTCGCAGCCATGGCCAGGTCGATGAGGCCGCGCAGTTCGGCCCGGTGCGCGGGATTGGTCACCCGGACCAGCAGCTCCACGCGCCGGTCGAGGTTCCTGTGCATAAGGTCAGCGCTGCCGATCCAGACAGCTCCAGGCGAGTCCTCCTCGCCGGTACCGAACGCGTAGATCCGGGAGTGCTCGAGGAACCGGCCGACCACACTGCGGACCCGGATCGTCTCGGCCAGCCCGGCAACGCCCGGGCGCAGCGCGCAGATCCCGCGCACCCACAGGTCGATCGGAACGCCGGCCTGCGATGCCCGGTACAGCGAGTCGATGGTCGGCTCGTCGATGATCGCGTTGCATTTCATCTGGATGCGCGCGGGCAGGCCGTCGCGGGCGCGCCGGGCCTGCTCGTCGATCTGCTCTACCAGGCCGGCCCGCACCCGCTCCGGTGCGACGAGCAGCCGCCGGTAATCACTTTTCTTGCTGTACCCGGTCAGGTGATTGAACAGGTCGGTGACGTCCTCGCCAACTGTCCGGTCCGCAGTGAGCAGGCCGAAGTCCTCATATAGCCGTGCCGTCTTGGGGTGATAGTTGCCGGTGCCGATATGGCAGAAGCGGCGCAGCGACCCGTCTGCCTCCTCGCGCACGACCAGCACCATCTTGCAGTGGGTCTTCAGGCCGACGATGCCATAGACGACATGGCAGCCGGCTTCCTCCAGCTTGCGGGCCCAGGCGATATTCGCGCGCTCGTCACCTCGGGCCTTGATCTCGACCACCACCACGACCTGCTTGCCCGCCTCGGCCGCGTCGATCAGCGCATCGACGATCTCGGAATCGCCGCTGGTCCGGTACAGGGTGTGCTTGATCGCCAGCACCCGGGGGTCGGCTGCGGCGGAGACCACCAGCCGCTGGACGCTCGCGGTGAAGGAGTCATAGGGATGATGCACCAGCACATCGTGATCGGACAGCGCCGAGAAGACGCTCCTGTCCTGCGGCAATGCCGTCTCGGACGGTACGAAGGCGGGATACTTCAGATGGCGGATGTCCAGATCGGCGAGGACTGACAGGCCGGACAGGTCGAGCGGCCCTGACACCCGGTAAACGGCGCGGTTGTCCACGCCGAGCTCGGTCACTAGCTTGTCGAGGACGTCGGCGGACATGGAGTCCTCGACCTCGAGCCGGACAGCCGGCTCGAAGCGGCTGCGCATCAGCTCGCGCTCCAGCGACTTCAGCAGGTTCTCGGTGACATCCTCGTCGATCTCCAGATCGCGGATGCGGGTCACCCGGAAGGCATAGTGCTCGATCACCTCCAGTCCGACGAACAGCTCATCGAGGTGCGCGGCGATCACATCTTCGAGCGGCACATAACGATTCCGCCCGACAGTCAGGAACCTTGGCAGCAGCGGCGGGACCTTGACCCGCGCGAAGATCGTCGCCCCCGTGTTGGGGTCGGCGACGGTTACCGCCAGGCTGAGTGACAGGCCGGAGATGAACGGGAAGGGGTGGGCCGGATCGACTGCCAGCGGGGTGAGCACCGGGTAGATCCGCTCCCGGAACAGTTTCTGCAGGCCCGCCTGCTCCTGCTGGGCTAGTTCCTTCCAGCGCAGGATCTCGATCCGCTCGTGGGCGAGCGCCGGGACGATCGACTCGATGAAGCATCGGGCGTGCCGCGCGGACAGGTCGCGGGCCAGTTCCAGGGTGTTCTCCAGGATGTCCCTGGGTGGCCGGCCCGTGGCGTTCTCGACCGGCAGCCCGGTGGCCATCCGGCGTATCCGGCCCGCCACCCTGACCATGAAGAACTCATCGAGAGCGCTGGCGAAAATCGAGACGAACCTGACGCGTTCCAGCAGTGGTACGCCCTCATCCTCGGCGAGTTCCAGTACCCGCTCGCTGAACCGAAGCCAGCTCTCCTCCCGGTCCAGGTAGCGGTGCGGGGGAAGCTCAGGGAGCAGTTCTGCGTCGGCGATGGCGCTGCCGCGATCGGCGTGACTGGCAGGAGCAAGCCGACGGGCGGCTGTCTGCCGGTCCCGTTCCGCCGCCTGCCGGTCCCGCCCCGCTGCCTCGCGCTGCCGTTCTGCAGCATCGCGTTCCCGCTCGGCCTGCCGTTCCCGTTCTGCCGCCAGCTGTTCCCGTCCCGCCGCCTCCCGCTCCGCGGTACGGGCTCTGGCGCGGTCCGCCGCTCGCTGATGCTGAGCGGCCCGGCGCCGTGCTGCCTCCTCCTCTGGCCCGCCGTGGACCTCTTGCCCGGCATTCCCTGCCCGCGCTTCCGCTGTTATCCGCGGCACGAGATCACCCCTCGGCCCGGCATCCGGCCCCGCACGGCATCGAGCATGCCCGCCAGGCGCTGGGCCTGATCCCGGCTGAGCATTCAGCCCACGTCCTTCCATCCGGCACGCAATGGCCAACCTGACCGGAGGCCATGTCGCCAATTGTCCCCCGTCTCGCCGCTGTCAAAGACTGGGGGAGGGCCCATCTTCACATTGGCAGCCCCGACACGTCGGGCGGGAAGCGGTACGGCTATCTGAGCTTGACTTCTGCCGCCTAACCCGGCGATACCGGCTGCCGGAGCCTGACCGGCAGGTCATCCGCCTGGACCCCGCGGGCCGGCGTCGCTGGCTGGACGCTTTCTGGCGGCGCGCCCGGCTCGTCGCCGAGGTCGATGGGCTCTGGCACATGGATCCGCCCGCAT
>Ga0302324_100022688_pt1 | contig 12180 bp, 10 predicted proteins | sample Palsa_T0_1_FD_201949 | JGI IMG/M metagenome (GOLD analysis project Ga0302324, IMG submission 201949) | Peat permafrost microbial communities from Stordalen Mire near Abisko, Sweden - Palsa_T0_1 | ecosystem: Environmental > Terrestrial > Soil > Palsa > Peat permafrost | place: Sweden: Abisko...
CTATCAGCCTTAATACTTTCATAATAGGCTTTTTGTCCGACTCTTGCGCGTGACGGGCGACCCGCCGCGACGCATCAGCGAGAACCCTAACGAAAAGGTAACGGAGGACGTATCGACGTCATCCGCTGTGCCGGAACGGGCGTCTATAGTTAGGCGTATAAATCAGGGGATTGGTGTACTTGGTCCTTTGGGGCCAGTTTCGGACATCGCACCGTATCCGTGGGGGGACAAAGGGCAGATGGACGCAGGATGCAGTTGGGCGCGCGCCGCGCAGGCTTCTCGCTGTATACAGCGGCATGTTTTTTCATCAAAGGTAGTGAAGTGTTCATCTACCGGCAGCACTGCGAAGAGGTGAAGCCGGTGCCGCCACTCCAGCCCGGCAGCCGAGCGAGATCCACGAAGCTCGGGCTGCCGAAGGAAGCCCGGGCTGCCGAAGGAAGCCCGAGCTCAAGCCTGCGCCGAGCTAGGGAGCCCGAGCTGTGGTCAATGCTCGCGGCACCGAGTCCGGCCAGATCTGGCCGGGCGGCATTTGGCTTGCCGCAACCGCGCGAATCGGGCGGTAAGCGGCCCAGATGAAAATAGCGATGATTACCGAAGGTACCTATCCCCATCAGTTCGGCGGGGTGAGCGTCTGGTGCGACCAGATCATTCGCGGGATGCCTGATTATGACTTCAAGCTGGTCTCCCTGCTGGGGACAGGCGCCGAGCAGGCAGTGTGGGACCTACCCGAGAACGTCAGTTCACTAATCCCGATAGCGCTGTGGGGAGCCCCGCCGACCGGGCCGCGAATGGGCCGCCGGAACGATTTCCCGACCCGCCTTATACGTCGGCTCATTGATTCCCTGCTTGATTCGCCCGGGGAGACCCAAAGTCGCTTTGGCGAAGTGCTGCACCAGCTATTCGATTACGCCCAGCGAGGGAACCTAAGTGCCTGCCTGTCCAGCAAAAAGGCGGTGCGGCTGCTCAGCGAAGCCTGGCAGGACCGGCGGCAGGACGCCGAGCAGCCGCTGCCGACTGTTAATGACGCGGTGACCGCCATGCAGCTGATCGAGCACTGCCTTCGCCCGCTGTCGCACCCGCCCGTCCAGGCTGACGTCGTGCACGTGGCCACCAACGGGCTCGGCGTGTTGCCTGCGCTGACGGCGAAGTGGCAGCGCGGCACACCGATCATCGTCAGCGAACACGGCATCTACTTGCGTGAGCAGTACCTGCATAGTCCCAAGCTGCCGTACCGGTGGCCGGTAAAGGCGCTGTACCTGGGATTCCTTCGCCAGCTTTGCGCACTCGGCTATCACGAGGCGGAGACGATCGTCCCTTGCAACGTCTACAACCGGCGCTGGGAAGAACGGCTCGGTGCCGACCCGTCGCGCATCCGGACCGTGTACAACGGCGTGGACCCGGCGAACTTTCCCATAGCCGACCATGAGCCCGAAGCGCCGACGATTTCGTGGGCCGGCCGCATCGACCCGATTAAGGACCTGGAAACGCTGCTGTCGTCGTTTGCCATTGTCCACCAGGGCATGCCCGAGGCGAGACTGCGCCTGTTCGGCTCGGCGCCCAAGGGCCGGGAAGCCTACCTGGAACGCTGCAAGGAATTGGTGGCCGAGCTCGGCATCGGAGCAGCGGTGACTTTCGAAGGCCACATCGATAAAGTCCGCGAAGCCTACAACGCTGGCAGCATCGTGGCGCTCTCCAGCGTCTCCGAAGGCTTCCCTTACAGCCTGATTGAGGCAATGACCTGCGGCCGGACCTGTGTCGCCACGGACGTCGGCGGAGTCACCGAGGCGGTCGGCGATACCGGCTTGGTCGTGCCCCCGGGCAACGCGGCGCTCATGGCGGAGGCCTGTCTCACCCTGCTCCGAGACGACGAGCTCCGGCACCGCTACGCAGCGGCCGCCCGCGCCCGCGCGCTGGAATACTTCACGATTGACGGCGCGATCAGCAGGTTCGACGAAATCTACAGCTTCGTCGCTGCTGGCCACCCGCTGCCGATTGCCCCGCCCGAGCCGGAACCCGATGACCAGCTAGACACCACGCTGGTGTTTGGGGCAGACAACCTGCTGCCGCCTGAGCCAGATGCCGATGACCAGCCAGACGCCACGCTGGTGTTCACGACAGGCGACCTGCTGCGGTTTGGGGTCTCGGGATGAGCGCGGAAACCCTGCCGAAACTGCAGCCGCTCGTGCCCCAGCCCTACGCGGCTAACGACAAGCAACGAGGGATGACCGTCGTCCACACCCAGTCGCCTAGGCCTCGTGGCATCGAGGAGCTGTGCGAGAAGTTCGTCGCGGTGTGCGAATCCGCGGTGCATCCGCTCGAGATCGCCGGCGCGCTGGAATTCGACGGCTGGAATGATCGCGCGGTACGCAAGCGGTACGGCGTCTCCGATGTGTTCGCGCTGGCCGAGGAGATGTACCGGCGGGTACCGCGTCGGCCAGCCGAACCAGCGCCGCAGCCGGATGCGTGGCAGATCAGCAAGTGGCGACCTGCGCTCCATGGGCTGCTCTACGGGCTGCCTACGGTTTGCTTCACGGCTGCCGCCGGGTTGCTGGCCGGCCCGGGCGCGCTCACCACCATGATCGTGGCCTTGCTCAGCTCGTGGGCGCTGAGCCAGGCGCTTGCCTACCTCGGCTATATGCGGCTGGGCCAGGGGCTCCCGGTTCAGGCGCAACGGGTGCTCCTGGTCGGCCTGGGCGCCGGCATGGCGGGAGTGCTGGTGGCCATGGACGTCATGTCCCTGCTGGTACCCGTATACGATCAGGAATTCATCTTCGGCGTCGGCCTTGGCGCGTACATGCTTGGCGCTACCGTGCTACTGGTGCTGGGCTCCGAGCGACTGCTCTACGTGGCGCTCGCCCCCGGGGTGCTGGGCTCCAGTGCATTCCTGCTGCTTGGCCGACCGTCGCACCTGGAGCACGCGACTTGGGCTGTGCTGGCCGCTACGCCGCTGCTGGCGCTCGGGCTGGCCGTGGTCCGCACCAGCCGGGGGGCTGGTCTTCGCCGCCGCTTCAAGCCAGCTGGCGCCAAGCCGGCCAAGCTGCTCTCCGCAGCCGACGTGCGGGCCGCGCTGCCCAGTGCCGGGTTCGGGCTCGTCGCGGGCGGGCTGCTGGTCTTCCCGGTCGCGGTGGGCACGCCCGGCCACGGCGGCGTCAATGCCGGCGCGCTGCTCGCTTCGCTGCCGCTGGCGCTGAGCATGGGCGCCGCGGAGTGGATGCTCGTCTGGTTCCGGCGCCGTACGCAGCGGCTGCTGCGGGCCACCTACCAGCTAACGGCGTTCGCCCGGCGGGCCCGGATGTTGCTGGCGGCCGCGCTGCTGCAATACCTGATCGTGACGGTGTTGCTGACTGTCGTCATAGTCGTGATCGCCACCGCGAGCCGGCTCATTCATCCGGAGTGGACCGCTCTGCCGCAGGTTGCCGCGTACATGGCGCTGGGCTGCTCGATGTTCGTCTCGTTGTTGCTGCAAAGCTTCGCCAGCCGCATCTTCCCGCTGGTCATATGCGCTGCTGCGCTCGCCCTCGAGATCTTGACGCGCGATCTGTGGGTGCTCGGGCAGATCATGGTCTCCACGGAGCTACTCATCGTGCTCACCGGCTACGCGGCGCTCGTCCTGGGCAGTGCCGAGCGGCACGCCTGCTAAAGCCTGCGCAGGCACCAGCGGGCCACAGGAAGGAAGTAAGTCTCGATGCGCATACTGGTAACCGGCGGTGCCGGCTTCATCGGCTCACACCTGACCGATGCGTTCCTGAACCGGGGCGATCAGGTCACGGTGGTGGATGACCTCTCGGCCGGCTCCGCAGCCCGGCTGGACGAACGTGTCGCACTGCATACGCAGAGCATCGTCGAGGCCGGGCCGCTGGCCGCGCTGGTCGAGGAGATCAGGCCCGCGCTGGTCTGCCACCTGGCCGCGAAGATCGACGTTCGGGCGTCGGTGACCTCCCCGGCGGACGACGCCCAGGTGAACGTGGTTGGCACGGTCAACGTGCTGGAGGCAGCGCGCAGGGTCGGCGCACGGGTGCTGTTCTGCTCTAGCGGCGGCGCGCTCTACGGCAGGGACGCGCCCATCCCGACGGTCGAGAGCGCACCGCCGCGGCCCGAGTCTCCCTACGGCGTGGCCAAGTTCTGCGCCGAGCAGTACGTCGGTGTGTACAACCGGCTGCACGGTACCGCGCATGCGGTGCTGCGGCTCGCCAACGTCTACGGCCCGCGGCAGGACCCGACCGGCGACGGCGGCGTGGTGGCGATTTTCTGCTCCCGGGTACTCGCGGGGAAGCGGCCGACCGTCTATGGCGATGGCAAGCAGACCCGCGACTACGTTTACGTCGGCGACGTGGTGGCAGCCTTCCTGGCCGCGGCAGACACGGGCAGGCCGGGCAGCTGGAACATCGGGACCGGGATCGAGACCACTGTCCTGGACCTGGCCGCGACCATCGGCGAGGCGGCGGGACGTCCCGTGGACCCGGAGTTCGCCCCGGAGCGGCCCGGCGAGCTGCCACGCAGCGCGCTCGCGGCGGAACTGGCCGGGCGCGATCTGGGCTGGCGGCCTGCCACCTCGCTCGCCGACGGCGTCCGAGCGGTCTACCAGTGGATCGAGTCCGGGACGCCCGATCGCGCGGGGTCATGACGCGGATGGAACGACAAGCCAAGCCTGCGCGGCGGCACGCGCGAGTACGTCAACTTATGGGAGCGACGATGATCTCAAGGATGAAGCGCCTCGGCGGAATAGCAGGCCTGCTGGGCGTGGCCGCGCTGACGGTGATCGCCAGCTCACCGGGCCCGGCCGGCGCGATGATCATTCCCGGCCGATCCAGCGCAGCCAGCGCCAGAAGCCAGGATGAGCTCATCCCGCTGTATGACGACGCCGACGCCAGCGACTGGACCCAAGCGTGCTCGACGGTCAACGGCTCCGGCGGCGGATCGTGGATCATCGCCGACGTGGACGAGGGACAGGGACCCGGGCCCGCCCCCGTCCCGGCGTGGGCGAGCGTGATCGACAACTGCTACCAGGACGGCCGCGCCTCGGTCATCGGCTACGTGGACACGGACTACGGCCAGGCCAGCATCGCCACCATCGAGAGCCAGATCAAGGCCTGGTACTCGTTCTACCCGGGCGACATCGCGGGGATCTTTTTCGACCGCGTCTCCGATACCATCCCCGGGACCACCACGAGCAACCAGAGCTTCTACCGCACCCTGGACTCCTACGTGCACACCCATGAGGGCAATAACGACGAGGTGGTGCTCAACTACGGCGCCAACCCCGGCTCCGGCTGGATGTTCAGCAGCAGCAACGCCAACAACGCGGACATCGTGGTTACCTTCGAGAGCGACTACGACACCTATACCACCTGGACGCAGGCCGCCTGGGAGACGCGCTACCCGGCCAGCGACTTCGCGGCCCTCATCTACAACACAGGTGAGTCGACCGCGCCCCAGCCAGCCTCGGCGTGCGGTTCTCTGGCTCAGCAGAACATCGGCTACGTCTACGTCGGAACGTGGTACGACGTGCTACCGCCCTACTTCAGCAGCTTCCTGGCCGACGCCGCCCAGGGTGCCTGCTAGCGACGTCGCGATCGAGGGCTCAGTCACAGGGCTCAGTCACGGGGCTCAGTCACGGGGCTCAGTCACGCAGAGGAGTGCTGAACGCGGAATATGCCGACAAGAGGTAACCGTTCGGCGGTAACCTGAGCAGGCGGCCCATCGCGACGTTGCGGCCGATTTCTTGGAGGGAAGTCCGTGACTCAGCTCGCCTCTGACGGTAACTCACTGGTCACGCCGCAGCTGATCGTGCCGGCCTACTTCCACCCGGCTGTGCTCCCACACGAGTGGGAGATGCTGGTCGAGCATGCGGCGAGCGTCCGGCTGATCCTGCTCAACCTGGCCAGCGGGCCGGGCACTGAGCCCGATGAGGCCTTCGCGCCTACGGTCGACCGACTGCACTCCGCCGGAGTGCCGATCGCCGGGTACGTGGACACCAACTACACCCAGCGCCCCACGCCTGAAGTCCTAGACGATATCGAACGGTACATCGACTGGTACGGCGTGTCTGGTGTCTTCTTCGATCGCGTGACGGCCACCGCCGAAAACCTCGGTCACTACGCCGACCTGACCTGGCGCGCGCGCGAGAAGGGCGTGCATGACATCGCCTTCAACCACGGCACCCACCCGGTCGAGCCTTATGCGGAGCTGGCCGATCTGGTGGGCACGTTCGAGGGCACCTGGCGCTCCTATGTCGATATGGTCGTGCCACGCTGGACGCGGTCATGGTCGGCCGAGCATTTCTTCCACCTGGTGTACTCGGTGCCCTGCGAGTCCTTTGGTGACGCTTACCTGCTGGCCACCCGGCGCCGCGCAGGCTGCGTGTACGTCACCGATCACGGCGGGGATAACCCCTGGGATCGCCTCCCGGGCGGCGAGTTCGACCCGCGAGGTTTTTAAATCCGGCGATCGCACCTTCTGTCCGACAAGGCTGACAAGCTGATGAGTGGCGGCCGGCATCATCGGGGGCGGCCTTCCCGCCCGGCCAGGAAGCATCGTGTGCGGCCAACCTGGGCTGGCATCGTGCTGATTGCCGCGGGCGGCCTCGGGTTCGGTATATTTGAGGTCACGTCGCCCGGAGCCTCCACGGCCGATCAACTCATTAATGCATCGTGCCAGAACCTGGCTGTGCCGGCCTACTTCTACCCAGATGACGGCTGGACCCAGGCTTATAAGAGCAAGCCAGCGCCCAGAATTATGATCTTCGATGCCGCGGGTCCGGGTGCGGGCAATTCGCCTGAGCAGGTGTACCAGGCGGCCGTTAAGCAGGCACAGGCCGCCGGCATAACGATCATGGGCTACTCCGACACTAATTACGCCCAGCGTCCGGCTAGCGTGGTTGAGGCTGATGTAAGGAAGTACAAGGCCTGGTATGGCGTGACCAGTATCTTCTTCGATGAAGTCTCAAGCAGCAGTGGCCAGCTGGCTTACTACCGGCAGCTGGCAGATTACGTGCACAGCGTGAATCCGGGCTCGGCGGTGATGCTGAACCCTGGCACGTACCCCGACCAGCAGTACATGTCAGTCGGTGACATTGTCATGGTGTTCGAGAATAATTACGCCAGCTACGTCAATCTCCAGGTGCCCAGCTGGACCCAGAAGTATAAGGCCGGCAGGTTTGCCTACGTAATCTATGGCGCCTCCGGCCCGCAAATGGTCAATGCCATCGGTTTGGCCCAGCAGCGGCATGCCGGTTACGTCTACGTGACCGGAGGCACGGGGCCCCAGCGCTACGACTCACTGCCCAGCTACTGGTCCAACGAGGTCTCGGCCATATCGGCCATCTCGGCCTGCGCCAGTGCCAGCCCGTAGTCCGGCGAGCCAAGCTCTATCCGATTCTTGACAGATTCACCGCCGCCTCCAGCACTGTGCGGCGTGTGCCAGCCTTCTGCGCATGTAGGCCAGCACGGGTCGCTCCAGCCCGATGGCACCCGAAATCTACCCTCTTGCGCTTTTTATCCCTATTGAAGATGCCGTATACGACAAACAGGTGCTTTCCATGTAAACCGTCCACGGGCGAATCACGTCCAACCAACAGAGATGCTTCAGCGATCCTGGGTAGGCGTCTCGCTAACCGTAGCCAGGGGGCGCATACCGTTGGATTTGTTTGTAAACGCGTTTTCGCAATTCGTGGAAACGGATTAGGAATGGCAATGACGGCCGGTGAGCACTCGGTACTGGTTAAGGGCGAGCCCGAAACTCTTGATCCATTCCCTGAAGCTGCGGTTTTGAATAGCGGTCCCCCCAGCGAATGGCGCCCTGACAGGCCCACAACGAGACGAGGGCGACACAGAAAACCTCCAATTCTCAGGAAAATTGGGGCGGAGCACGGAAAGCGGCTGATGTCATTCAGCCTGATCGGCTTCGGACTATTCGCCGTGGGAATCTTTCTGGAAGCATTTCTTGTGCAAGTGGCAGGTATCCCGAAAGTGCAAGCTTTCATAATCCAGCTTGCACTGCTCGTTCAGGTAAATTTCCTCGCCAACTTTCGCTGGACGTGGGGGGATCGGGATGCCCCGTTCTGGCGATCGTGCTGGCGATACAATCTCAAGCGGCTCGCGGGCGTACTGTTGAACTTCGCTCTCTATCCTGTCCTAATTCACTTTGGAATGAACTACTTGGCGGCTAACGCACTGCTCACTGTCGTGCTCACTCCAGTGAATTATATACTTGGCCACTTCTGGACCTTCGCGGCCAGCAAAGAAACCCCAGAGAACATGATCGCAACCGTAGAGCGAAAAATGCCTCTTCAGGATTACTCTCAAGGACAACCTGAGCTAGTCGGCTAAGAGATGGCAGAACACCGTCGTGGTGCTCTCACCATTGCGGTAGCGGTCGCGGTCTATGGCCGACCTGGCGGACAGCGCCAGGGCAGTCCTCTTCAGCTGGACCCAGCTGGGCATCGGCGGCAAGCCCGGCCGGCCTGAGCGACGTCTGGACTCACCGGCACATGATCGGCCTTTACCTCATCCGCCGGGTGAGAACCTCAACGCAGGGCGAGGGACTTCAGGTGGGACTCGTATCCCGCACCGTAAGCAGTCGGTGTACCTGCATAGTTCATGATCAATCCCGGGCCCGTCTTGCACTTGGAATTGGCGTTCCAGACCCAGGCCAGATAGCTAGTAGACTTGGAATCGAGATAAGCCATTAGCGGATCGATGTAGTCATCGGCGCAGTCGGTCTCGCCAATCTCCCCAGCGACCAACGGCACCAAGGCGATCACCGGAGAGATCTGGCTGACCCAGCAAGATCCAGTGTGACAGCTGTTGAAGCTGTAGGAATGCCACGACGCAACCAGACTATGGTCAGGATCGGTTGGTTCGTATTTCAGCCATTCAGTCAGATCGTTGGCGTATGCCAGCCCGCCGAGCATAATCACGTTATCGTCGCCAGTGGCACGGACCGTGTTTACCAGTGTCTGCATTCCGGCGGCAGTATAGGAGATACCAGGCGAGCATGACGAGCCGCCCTTCAACCAGCATTCCCAGGCTGCGGCCCGGCTTGGCAACGCCGACTCCGGGTAAGGCTCATTGAATAGGTCGAAGATGACCGCGTCATCGTCCTTGAACGTTGTCGCTACCGATGACCAGAACGGCACCGACTCAGCCGCGTCCGGCATCGGCTTCAGGCAGACCGCTTCGGCCGACACGCATCCGCTTGACTTCCCAGCGTACCTGCCGTCAGTCCATTGCAGATCGAGGATCGCTACGATACCGTTGGAGTTCAGCAGGCCGACGTAGCCTTCGATTGCCTTCTGATAGTTCACGCCAGCATAGGCAGGGTCAACATAAGACTCGCCATTCCAGCAAGCTTCATTCAGCGGCACCCGCACCGCGTTGATGCCCCAGCTCTTCATAGTCGTTATCGACGCCTGGTCGCTTGGCCCAGTAAAGATACCCTTGCCCTGGACGCACTCATACTCCGTGCCCGAGCGGTCCACGCCATGCAGGACGACATTGCCGCCATGCTCGCTCACCAGCCTGTTTCCTGAAACGTGCAATTGCGGCGCGCCAGTCGGCGCGCTGTCAGCGGTGCATCCGATTGCCGGCAGAAGGCAGGCTAGGAGGATCATCCGACCAGCCGCGCCGGACATCCGGAGTTTCATCATGAACCTCTAATGCGGGATGCTGCGCTCGCCATTGTCGGCATTACCAAAAAATACATCGAGGCAATCTACCATCATGCTGGCGTTGCTGACCTGATGTTGCAAGAATACCAGTTGCCACCGCTTTGGCGTTCTCAGTTAAATTAAGATGTGCTGGCCTGCTCGGACGGCAGGAATGCCGTGAGCGGTTGTCATCAAGTGTCGTTCAGATTGTCAGGTCCAGTCAGGATCCGTCGGCCGCACCAGTCCCTGGACATGGCCCGCCCGGCCGGCAAGTTCCGCCCCTCGGTGGCGGATGATGGCGGGCTGGAGCTGTGGGCTCCGCCGGACCTGCAACCTGTCACCGCCCTGGTGGCGGCCTGGGTCGCAGTAGCGCGCAGGTAACGGCTGGTGGCGACGGCGACCAGGCAGATGCCCAGCGAGATCACTCGAACCGTGCCCTCGCTCGGCCCGGCGTGCGTGCCTATCTCAGCAGGGATCACGTGAATGTAGATTCTCAGCCGCTCGCTGACGTCCGCCAGGTGCAAGAGCTGGTCATGCATCACCTTGGGGCTGCCTATGCAGCGGTGCAGGACGGCCTCATCAAGGATGACCGTAACCGTCGGAGGCTTCGGCCTGGACAGTATCTGCTGTCGCTCCAGCCGTCCGTAAACAAGATCGTCCAGATCCTCGCCGCTGTCCGGGTCAGCACCGAGGATGGCACGCGCGTACGCCTCGGTCTGGAAGATCCCCGGAACCAGCAGCGGAGCCCAGTACCACAGGACCTTGGCCACCTTCTTCGCCTCGACCTAGTCCTGGAACCAGTCGGGATACGGGCCCTTGGACTTGCGGGCTAGGACCGCCAGCCTGCCCACCATGTCAGCAAGGCTCCGCGATCCGCCCCATCAGGTCATCGAACTGTTTCCGCCACCGGGCGGGTCTACGCCGAGCCCAGCGGCCACCGCCGGATTGTCATGAGTCGTCACAAACCATGCTCTTCAAGCGGTGGCCGTTCCGCGTCCAGTATCCCGGCACCGCAGGTCGCGAAGTCCGGTTGGAGTAACAGTGAGGCTCCGCCTCTGACCGCCGAGCTGCATGGTCCGGTTGGCGCATCAGTGCAGGTAAGCGCATCATCGCAACTAAGAACGGTTGCGGTAGGTGGTCATCATGACGCGTGTCCTGACGGTGAACGACGTGCTGGACGGGCATGTGACGCTGGATATCGAGTGCCTGGACCGTATCTACCTCAACGCCTACGTGCCGATCCTGCAGACCAGCTCCCAGGTGGTGGCGTTCCTCTCCGGGCACCTGGGTTTCCCGTTCCCCTCGCCGGTGCTGTTCCGGCAGCTAGGGGACCGGTTCCGCAAGGCGGTGGTCTCCTTTTCCGATGCCAATGACATCCCGTGGGTCAAGTTCGGCAAGGACGAGGCCAAGCTGGAAGTCATGCAGCCGCACCTGGCCCGGCAGGCAGCGACCGGGCGGTCGGGGGTGGCGGCGATCGGCGTGGCCCAGGAATTCCAGCGGGTCTGGACCGCCTCTGAGGGCAAGACCTCCACCGGGACGCCGCGGTGGTCGTTCTTCAAGGCGGACCGGCGGGTGACCTGCTACTACTTCTACCTGTGGGATGAGGACTCCGGGCCGGCCTTCATCAAGGTGTGCGCCTATTTCCCCTACCCGGCCAAGATCTGGCTCAACGGGCACGAGTGGGTCAAACGCCAGGCCGCCAAGGCCCGGCTCGGGTTCACCGCGCTGTCCAACGGGTTCGCCGCCTGCGATGACCCGGCCGCGCTGCAGGTGATCTGCGACCGGCTCGGACCCGGAACCATCAACGTGTTTACCCAGCGGTGGCTGCACCGGCTGCCGATGCCGTTCGGGGCGAAGGACCATGACGCCGGGTACTGGTGGGAGACCTCGATGCGGCAGGTGGAGATCTCCCGCACCATCGTCTTCGACGCCCCGCGCCACGCCCGCGGGTTCTTCGAGGCACTGATCGCCGACAACCTCGACATCGGCCGCCCGCACAACGTGGAGATCATCTTCGCCCGCAAGATCCGCCGCGACACCAAGGGAACCTTCCGCACCGCGATCGACCGCCGCGACAACGGCGGCGTCCTGGTGAACGTGTTCTACAAGCACTCCCGGATCAAGCAGTACCTCAAGGACGGCAGGGCGATGCGGATCGAGACCGTCGTCAACGCCCCCCGCGACCTGGGCTGCAACGCCCGCCTGCCCAACCTGGACGAACTCCAGGCCAAAGCCCGCGCCGCCAACCGGCGCATACTGGAAACCGAACGTGCCGGCCAGGGCACCGTCCTTGCGAGCCCAGCCTTTGAGCGGGTCGCGCACCCTTCCGTTGATCCGGACGGGCGGAGGACCCCGGCTCTTCGCTTCGGCGATCCTCGGGTCATGGCCCTGGCCGGCGCCCTGTGCCCAGGGCTCCTGACATAGCGGTTCGGTTACGGGATGTTGCTGGGCTGCTGATCTGGTCATTTTCCTTGTTTCTGGCGTGTCGGCGGGTGTCCCGGCGGCATGGTTCCGCAATAATAGATGAAAGGTTT
>Ga0302324_100022689_pt1 | contig 12180 bp, 9 predicted proteins | sample Palsa_T0_1_FD_201949 | JGI IMG/M metagenome (GOLD analysis project Ga0302324, IMG submission 201949) | Peat permafrost microbial communities from Stordalen Mire near Abisko, Sweden - Palsa_T0_1 | ecosystem: Environmental > Terrestrial > Soil > Palsa > Peat permafrost | place: Sweden: Abisko...
GGTTCCGCCGGGAACCACCAAGGAGCAGTTTCGGCTGATGCTGCAGAATCTGCTGGCGGACCGGTTCAAGCTGGCGCTCCATAAGGAGACGAGAGAAATGTTAATCTACTCTCTGGGGATAGTTAAGAATGGTCCGAAGCTGAAGAAGGCAACGCCGGATCCTCCTGCGGATGAGAGTGGCCGGGCAAATGACCGGGAGTCTCGGCCGGGCCCGCCCGCGAAGGACCGGGACGGCTATCCTGTACTGGGCCCCGGAACGACGATGGCGATGATGGGCGACCGCGCGCGTATGGCAAATAAGGGACACATGCGAGTGATGGTGGATATGCTGGCGGGTCAAACCGGCCGCCCGGTGGTGGATGCGACCGGCCTGACCGAAGAGTACGAGTTCTCTCTGTATTGGATTCCGCGGCCTCAGGGAACCGATCCTTCCCTTGCCGAAGATCCCGCCGGCCCCGATCTCTTTGCCGCCCTGCAACAGCAGCTAGGCTTGAGACTGGAACCGAAGAAAGGCCCGATCGAAGTTCTGGTGGTCGATCGCGTGGAGAAGACGCCGTCCGAGAATTAGTTATTTACCCTGGGCAAGCTACAGCATACCCCACCATTGTCTTACTTTCCGACATTGATGACGGCCTTGACCTGGAAGTTCTTATCGATCAAGCCGACATGCCCACCGACGGCGACGTAGCGATGGTCGGGTGGCGGCGGCGGCAGGCGGGCCGACAGATCCGCGGGCGCGGGACGCACGCGATCGCGTAAATCGTTGTCGAGAGTGGCGCCCACTCGCAGGCGCGACTCCTGCTCGGCTGAGAGGCGGTCTTCGGGCCGAAGCCCTTCCGGCAAATTGTTCTGGTGCTGGTTGTACCAGTCGCTCGCGGCTTGCTGCTGCGGATCCACCTGTTGCTGCGGAGCGGCGGACTGAGCGTTTCCGCTGCTCTGGCCGCAACCGGAAAGCGCAAGCGCTGCCGCCGCTGTCAGAATTGCGGGCCAATATGTTTTCATGAGTGTCTCTTTCTTATTACAGGTCTTATACAGGTAGAGTGATTCCGCGGTGCGCTGGCAGACGCTAAAAACACTCATCCACCCGCCTTCTGCGCTTCCTTCTGATACAGAGCGTCCATTTTCCCAGCCAGTTCCAGATCCTTCGCGCTGATTCCGCCGGCATCGTGAGTAGTCAGGTCGACCGTGACGCGATTGTAGACGTTGAACCACTCGGGATGATGTCCCATGGCTTCAGCGGCGAGCGCGCAACTGGCCATAAAGCCGAAAGCGTGAATGAAATCGGCAAACTTATACTCGCGGTGAAGCTTGCCGTTCAAAACCGCCCATCCAGTCAGGTCGCGCAATGCGGAGTGGATCTGGGGCTCGGAGAGTTTGGTGGGCACTGCCACAATGATAGAAGCAACTGGTGGGAATGTCTGTCTCGTTAAGTACACGGGACAGTGGAGGGCGTCATGACTTGAACGGCCGGGCAGCCACAATCGAAAATCCCAGCCACGGCGCCGGCGAGAGCCGTCCTACGCCCTCAGGAACCAGCGCTTTCTATACATGCCGTAAGCGATCGCGTACATCAGCAGCACATAGCAGATGGCGTAGGCGAGCGATGCGTTGGGAGGGGAGGCAAGCGGCGCGAAGAGGGTCTGGTAAATCCAGTCATGAACGCTCGGACTCGACGGACCGCCGACATGAATCAGACTCAGCGCTTCTTCCACGAGTTCGGAAGCCAGATATACGGCAATGGCGTTCATGCCCATAATGACCAGCGGCCGCGCATAACGCCGATAACCACGGCCATCGATCAGCCACACCAAACCGGCGAAGATGACGAAATCGATGCCGGCCATGAACAGGGTGAAGGAACTGGTCCAAAGCTTCTTGTTAATGGGTAGCCAGATGTCGCAGATGAGTCCCAAGGCGATGAGGATGCTGCCGGTCAGGTAGAGCCAGGTGGTGCGCTCGGAGAGATCGCGCTTCAGTTTCAGAATGTGGCCGGCCATGATGCCGAGCAGCGCGGTGGCGATGGAGGGTAAGGTGCTAATGAGACCTTCGGGATCCCAACTTTTTGTATTCGCATAGTTATGCGCGCCCAGCACGATGCCATCCACGTAGTTGGCAAAATTGTGGCCCATGGCCAGATCGCCCGCACCATAACCCGGCACGGGAATCAGCATCATAATGAGCCAATAGGAAGCCAGCAGCGCGGCGATCGCGACAACTTGGATACGCCAGCGCGTGGTCAGGTAAATCGCGGATGCAATCAGGTAGCAGATCGCGATTCGCTGGAGGACGCCCAGCAGGCGTTGCGTGGATAAATTGAAATTCGGCGCGGCGTAGACAATAAGGCCGAGGCCGAAGATGATGCCGGCTCGCCGCAACACCTGAAGGAAGAGGCGCGACTTGGGAACGCCGGCCGCGATCCGCTGGCCGAGCGAGAGGGTGATGGCGACTCCTACGATCCAGAGAAATGAGGGAAACACCGTATCGGTGATGGTCCAGCCGTTCCACTTACTGTGATTCAGCGGTCCGTAGGAGCTTGGGCCGCCGGGCGTATTCACCAGCACCATCAGCGCCATGGTGGCGCCGCGAAAGGCATCGAGGGAAACGAGTCGCGCCGGGATTGTCTCGGCAGACGGCTTGGGCGAGAGTTGCGCCACCGGCGACGGTGAAGTGGATTGAATCATTTTCTGCCCGGAACTCCATTTTGGACTTCCGGTTTCTGGTCAGTATACACCCAACTCCAGGGTCGTCGCAGACATCCACGGCCCGGCGGCTGCCGCAGTGATGCCGAGGCCCGATTGCTACAATTTTATAGATGCCAAACGAAATCTACGCCGCTTTCGACACTACTGAAGGAAGCTTCAAGATCAAGCTCTTCGCCGACAAGGCTCCAGTTACTGTGGAGAACTTCGTCTCGCTCGCTGAGGGAACCAAGACCGGCAAGCCGTTCTACGATGGCACCGTCTTCCACCGCGTCATTCCAAATTTCATGATCCAGGGCGGCGACCCCGAAGGCACCGGCCGCGGCGGTCCAGGGTACAAATTCGCCGACGAATTTCATGAGGACCTCAATCATTCTAAGCACGGCCTGCTCTCCATGGCCAATGCCGGGCCCGGCACCAACGGCAGCCAATTCTTTGTCACTGTTGCCGCCACGCCCTGGCTCGACAACAAGCACAGCATTTTCGGCGAAGTGATCGAAGGCTATGACGTGGTGAAGAAGATTTCCGAGGTCCCGCGCGGCGCGCAGGACCGGCCCATTAAGGAAGTGCGGGTCAATTCGGTGAAGATTGAGCGGAAGTAGAGTCGCCCTATTCGGCGGCGCATTCGATCCCATACACAACGCTCATCTGGCAGTGGCCGGCGCAGCCGCCGATGAGTTCTATCTCAGCCGGGTTATGTTCGTTCCCGCACATCACCCGCCGCATAAGGGCGGCGTGACTTACGCGCCGTATGAGGATCGCGTGCGCATGCTCGAGCTAGCCTGTGCGGTGGACCGGCGATTTGAAGCTTCGCGCCTCGAACAAGGCACCGAGCGCAGTTACTCCATCGACACTATCGAGAAAGTACGTGCGACGCTGACGCCCGAGGATGAATTATTCTTCATCATCGGCGCCGATGCATTTGCCGAGCTCCGCACATGGCGGCGGTGGCAAGACGTAGCGCGCGCCGTCCGCTTTTTAGTTGTGAGCCGGCCCGGCTATCGATATGACGTACCGCGTGAGGTGAGAGCGGAGCGCCTCGACACAGTGGAGCTTCCAGCGTCATCTTCCCAGGTGCGCCGGGCGCTCGCGGCCAGTCACACGGCTGAGAGCGTGCCGGAAAGTGTGATGCAGTACATAAAAGCACACTGCCTATATTCGGTGGCGCCCCGCTAACCGTGGCAGTAAGATACACCGCTGTGTCCCCACGCTGCAAAAGTTATCGAGAAGACCAATGCTTCGATGTCCGTTCTTGACATATCATCGAGTCGACTCATAATCTTAGTGGAGAGATGTGCGGTGGCATACGGCGTGCTTTCGTCAGGGCTGGCGCGTTGCGCCCCCGAAATGCCCGTGCTGTGGAGGTTTTCCTTGAAAACGTTGAATTTTCCTCTGATTTCCCTCGTGTTGCTCGCCGCTGGCGCCGCTAGCGCTCAAACTATATCCGTCAGTTCATCGTCATTGACTTTCTCCGCACAAGCGGGCGGCTCTGCCGTGTCGCAAAGCATTACTGTTTCGGCCACCGGAGGTAATACGTCGGTGGTACTGTTCCCGTCGCAGTCATGGCTTACCGTAACCCCGTCGTTCGGAACGACGCCGCAGACGTTCACGGTGACAGCAAATCCGACCAGTCCCACGATACTCAGCCCTGGAACATATCAAGATACTAATTTTCGCATCGAAGGCCCGAACAATACGATCGTAGTGCCAGTTACTCTTACCGTGAGTTCCATCGCGGTCGCTCCACAGACGCTCAGCTTCGCTTACGCTCTGGGTGGAAATGCTTCGCAAAGCCAGAACCTGACCTTGAGCGGCCAGCCTCTCACCTACATAGTGACTGAGACCTTCATTTCGGGCGGTAATTGGCTGCAGCCAGCGGCGCCGAGCAGCGGTACGCTACCAGGCAACAGCCAAGTCGCTATTCTTCTGAATCCATTCGTAGTGCCGGAGCTCACTGTAGGTACGTATCAAGCCACGGTCACCATCACGCCCAGCGGATCGTCGGCCGCCGTGAATATTCCAGTGACGCTCACGGTTAGTCCAGAGCCGGCGGTGACGGTGACCCCTGCAACAGTCAACCTGAATTACCAGATTGGTGGGGCGAATAATCAAGGCCCTCAGGCGGTGACACTGGCGACAACCAGTACGGTCGCGCTGCCATACAGTTTAGGACCAGCCGCGGTTGGCCCCAACCCGGAGGGCTGCAATTGGATCGTGGTTAACCCGGCCAGCGGCACTATTCCCGCTAGCGCCAGCGCTCAATCACCTGGCAGCGCTCAATCTACCATTGGTTATAGTTGCCCCTCCCCCGGCCTACCAGCCGGCTCTTACTCCGGAAGCGTTCCTGTCTCCGTGACTGGAGGCTCGCTCTCTACCTCTAACATTCCGGTGAACCTTTTGGTCTCGGGCAGCCCGCTATTATATCTGCCGACAGGCGCTTTGAATTTCAGTTATCAGATCGGTACGAATCCGCCCGCGGCTCAGAGTGTGACGCCGCAATCGAGCGCTGTCGCCGCCAGTGCGACCACCGGCCAGATGCCTGTCACGGCGTCAGCTACGACCGCCAGTGGCGGCTCTTGGCTTGTGGTGACGCCCACCGCCAGTTTCAATACGGGAACGCCGATTTCAGTTTCCGTGAATCCGGTGAACTTGTTGCCGGGCACTTATATGGGGACAGTTACGGTAGCTCCTGCCCTTGGCGCCGGTGCAGGTAACGGGGCGCAAACCATTCAAGTCACGCTTACCGTCGGCAACAATCCCTCGATAGAGGCTAATGTCAGTTCCCTGGGATTGGCTTTCCCCTATGAAATAGGCCAATCGGTTCCGGTCGCTCAAACCGTGAATTTGAGCAGCAGTACGGGGGCGCAACTTACCTACTCCGTCACATCGGCGGAAGCCACCGCAGGGGCGGAAGCCACCTGCGGCAGCGTGGCATGGCTGAGCCTGGGTGGAAACACGTCGGGAGTGACCAATGGCTCGTTCACGGTTGCAGTACAGAACCTGACTGGTCTGCCCGCCGGCACGTGCATTGGAAGCATTACCGTGACGGCGACCGACCCGGCCACCGGCGCCGCGGCGATCGGGAGCCCGCTTACGATTCCAGTAACTCTGTATGTGAGCTCCACTCCGCTTCTGGTGGTCAATCCTCCGTCCCTCGGCTTCACATCGATCGTTAGCGGCGCGGGTTCCACACAGAACCTTATTGTGAGCAGCACAGATCCTAGCACCAATATCGTCTATACGGTTGCCGAGACCACGAGCAGCGGTGGCAACTGGCTGGCGGTTTCGAGTTCGGGGTCCACCGCTGCGGGACAAAATGTTGTTTCCGTATCGGTGAATTCCGGTTTGCTCTCCGCGGGAACTTATACTGGAACGGTCACCATCACTGCCACGACCGCCGGCATTGGGAATAGCCCGGTCACCATCCCCGTCACGCTCCAAGTGACTACGGGAACGCTGTCGCTAAGTACGAATACGCTCGGTTTCACGTACATTCCCGGCGGCTCCATTCCGGTTGCGCAAGCCGTGCAGGTGAGCGGCGGCGGGAGCGCACTCAACTTCACCGTCGCTGCGAATAGCGGCACGGCAGGAGTCAACTGGCTCTCGGTCACGCCCACCAGCGGAACGACGCCTGGCACACTTTCGATTAGCGTCAATCCGACGGGGCTCGCCGCCGGAACGTATGGCGGTTCGGTGGTCGTAACGGCGCCCAATGCCTCCGGCAGCCCGCAAACCATTCAAGTTACGCTCGCGGTGAATGCCGGCACCATTACGGCCTCGCCTTCGCCTGCGGCCGGCCTCACGTTCACTCAAGGGGCGGGAGGCATCTCGCCCGCTCAGACGATTACGATTTCCAGCACTCCCGTCTCCGTCAGTTTCACCGCTACGGCTACTACTACGGGAAACAGTGGGAACTGGCTTGTAGTCTCGCCGAGCAGCGGATCTACCACCGGCACAGTTCAGGTCTCGGTGAATGCTACCAGCCTGGCGGTGGGAACTTATACCGGAGCGGTTACCATCACTGCCTCCGGCGCCAGCGGCAGTCCCATCACTTATGCGGTAACTCTAAATGTGGTGAACCCTATCACCATCACGGCGACGCCCTCTAAGCTTACTTTCGCCGGTATTCTGAACGCGACTGCTCCAGCGGCGCAATCGGTTCAGGTGGGGGCTACTGGACCTACCGGCGCCGCGGTGGCGATTTTCCCGTTCACCACGTTGGCGGCGACCACCGCCGGGGGCACCTGGCTGTCAGTGACTCCGACGAGCGGTAACGACCCGGGTACGATCTCAGTCTCGGTGAATACCGTGGGGTTAGCCGCGGGCGCCTATACAGGAACGGTTACCATCTCGAGCACCAATCAGAACGGCGCCACGCCGGCCACCGTAACTGTGAGTCTGGTGGTAACAACCGCGCCCACGCCAGTGATCGCAGCCGTGGCGAATGCCGCCAGCGGATTCGTCGGCGGAGTCTCGCCCGGTGAAGAAGTCGCGATATACGGGTCCAACTTCGGGCCATCGACGGTGGTTGGCGCAACTCCAACGGGCGGCGCGTACCCCACTACGCTCTCCAATACGCAAGTGTTGTTCGATGGCACGCCCGCGCCCATCATCGCCGTCACTAGCGGACAAGTCAATGTCATGGTGCCGTATGGCGTCTCCGGGCGGGCCAGCACGGCGGTTCAAGTCACTTATCTTGGCGTGACCTCGGCCTCCATCAATTACAACGTAACTGCTGCGGTTCCGGGCATCTATACGCTCAATCAGACAGGCTCGGGGCAGGGCGCTATCCTCAATCAGAATCTCTCTGTCAACGGCGCTAGCAACCCGGCCGCGAAGAACAGCGTGGTGGCAATCTATATGACTGGCGAGGGAATCACTTCGCCCGCCAGCGTCACCGGGCAATTAGCGGTCAACCTTAACAAGCCGGTGCTCACGGTAACGGCCACTGTGAACGGAGTCGCCGCTCAGGTGCAGTATGCCGGTTCGGCGCCTGGACTTGTCTACGGCGTGATGCAGGTCAATGTTCTGATTCCGGCGAGCACGCCGACCGGTACACAGTCTATCGTGGTAACGGTGGGAACCACTAACTCGCAAGCTGGAGTGACGGTGGCCGTGCAGTAACGGTCAGCCCAGCACCTCGAGGAATGCCCGCGCGGCGTGGCTCAACCCACGCCGCGCGGGATACACCAGCCGGATCTTTCTTTCCACGTGTAGCTCCTTCACGCGAATCTCGCACAACATCTTCTGTTCGATCTCCTGCTCCACACACATCCTGGGCAGAAACGCCACCCCCATATTGCTCTGTACCAGCCTTCGAATGGCTTCAATGGTCGGCATTTCCACTGACATGTTCAGCGGCGTCTTATGCGCCTGAAATTCGCGCAGCACTAAGTCGCGATACGGCGATACTACGTTGTGCGCGATGAAGATCTCGCTGCCCAGGTCGGCGATGGAAACCGTTTTCTTGTGCGCCAGCCGGTGCCGCGGCGAAACCACGAAGGCCAGCGAATCGGTGTAGATCACCTTGCTCTTGATGCGCTCGTCATCGGGGTCGAAGCTGATTACACCCAGTTCCAGGTTGCCGTCGATCAGCTCGTCGGGAATCTTGCTCGAGAGACTGCGCCTCACCTGCACCTTGATCTTCGGGTACAGCTCGCGATACCGCTGGATATGCTGCAACAGGTAGAGCGTGGTGGATTCGTTCGCCCCAATCGCCAGGCGCCCCGCCGAATTGTCGCGCAGCTCGGCGAGCGAGTTATCGAGCTCCAGCTTTAAACTCTGGAATCGCCGGGCGAATTCGAGCACCGTGCGGCCGGCGTCGGTGAGGATCAGATCCTTGCCGGTGCGGTCGATCAGCCTCTCGCCCAGTTCCAGTTCCAGGCGTTGCAGCGCCAGTGAAATCGCGGGTTGAGTGCGAAACATTTTTTCCGCCGCGCGCGAAAAACTGCGTTCGGTCGCCACCGTGAGGAAGACCTGAAGAGTATGAAGCTCCATAACACATGCTAATATATTCCTTCAGTATTATAAATTTGCCAAATCCCAAACTGCGGGTCATACTGGGCTGGTTGGATCAATTATGAGCGAGCGCGTATACATCTTCGACACAACGCTGCGCGATGGCGAACAGTCGCCGGGGTGCAGCATGACGGTCCCGGAAAAGCTGCGCATGGCCCGCAAGCTGGTGGAGTTGGGCGTCGATATTCTCGAAGCCGGATTTCCCATCGCCTCCGACGGCGATTTCGAAGCCGTGGACGCCGTGAGCCGCGAGTTTCCCTGGGTGAGCGTGGCGGCCCTGGCGCGCTGCTGCACGCTGGACGTGGAGCGCGCCGCCAAGTCTCTGACGCACGCCAAGCGGCCGCGCATTCACACCTTCATCGCCACCAGCGATATTCATCTCAAATACAAGTTGAAAAAGTCGCAGCAGCAAGTGCTCGATGACGCCGTGGCCGCGGTGGAACTGGCGCGGCGCCACGTGGATGACGTCGAATTCTCCGCCGAAGACGGGGCCCGAACTGAGCCCGATTATCTGGAGAAGATCTCCCGCGCCGTGGTGGCTGCGGGCGCCCGCACAGTCAATATTCCGGATACGGTGGGCTACTCAGTCCCGGCTGAATACGCCGCGCTGATCGGCCGCGTGGTCAAGGCGCTGGGCGATAGCGCCATCGTCAGCGTGCACTGCCACGACGACCTGGGTCTGGCGGTGGCCAATTCGCTCGCCGCCGTGGCCGCGGGCGCGCGGCAGATCGAATGCACCATCAACGGCATCGGCGAGCGCGCCGGCAACTGCTCTCTCGAAGAGATCGTCATGATCCTCAAGACGCGCGGCGACGCGTATCCTTATAAGACCGGCATACACGCCGAGCATCTCTATGGGGCCAGCCAGTTACTGAGTTCCGTGATTACTTTCGGTCCGCAGCCGAATAAGGCGATCGTGGGACGCAACGCGTTCGCGCACGAGGCGGGCATCCATCAGGATGGATACCTCAAAGAGAAGTCCACTTACGAGATTATCGACCCACGCTCGGTAGGCGTTCCGGAAGGCCGGCTGGTGCTGGGCAAGCACAGCGGCCGCCATGCGCTGCACGAGCGCGCCAAAGAGTTGGGGTTTGACCTGAACAAGGAACAACTCGACCGGCTCTATCAGAGCTTCACCGCCGTGGCGGACCATCGCAAGAAGGGCTTGATGGACGAGGAAATCGTGTCACTGATCAAAGAGAGTCAGGCGCAAGAGAGTCAGGCCGCTGCCATGGAAACGGCGGCCCATTAAGGCATGGATCTTAACATACTAGTTCTCCCCGGCGATGGTATCGGCACGGAAGTAACCAGTGAGGCCGTACGCGTGCTTCGCCGCGTCGCGGATAAGTGGCATCACCAGTTGAAGCTCACCCACGGGCTTCTGGGCGGCGTCGCGATTCATAAGACCGGGTCGCCGTTTCCGGAAGAGACTGCGCGACTGGCGGCCGCAGCCGATGCGACGCTGCTGGGGGCCGTGGGCCTGCCCGAGTTCGACGCGGCTCCGCCCGAGAAGCGGCCGGAAAAGGGATTGTTAGGAATTCGGAAAGCGCTGGGCGTATATGCTAACTTGCGCCCGGTGCGCGCGTACGCATCGCAGCTCGATTCTTCGCCACTGAAGAATCATCTGGTGGAAGGTACGGATATGATTATCGTCCGCGAACTGACGGGCGGTATCTACTACGGAACTCCGCGCGGTATTACCGAAAACGGCGCGGAGACAAGGGCAGTCAATACCATGACTTATACGCGCGCGGAGATCGAGCGCGTGTCCCGCATGGCCTTCCACCTGGCGCGCGCGCGCAGGAAGAAAGTAACATCGGTGGATAAATCGAACGTGCTCGAAAACTCGCAGCTCTGGCGCCGCGTCGTGATCGAAGTCGCGAAAGACTACCCCGATGTGGAGTTAGATCATATCCTTGTGGACAATTGCGCCATGCAGTTGATCCTGACTCCGCGGCGCTTCGATGTGGTGCTTACCGAGAACATGTTCGGCGACATTTTGAGCGACGAAGCTGCGGTGTTGGCCGGGTCCATCGGCATGCTGCCGTCGGCTTCCATTGGCGACCAGCGTCCCAGCGGCGCGTGGGTGGGTCTGTATGAGCCGGTACACGGCTCCGCGCCCGACATCGCCGGGCGGAATAAAGCTAACCCGCTCGGCGCTATCGGTTCAGCCGGCGCCATGCTGCTGTATAGCTTTGGATTGAAGGAAGAAGCCGCCGCGGTGGATGCGGCCATAGAAGCCGTACTGAAGAGCGGCAGAGTGACCGCCGATTTGAAGCCAGACGGGACTCCCGCGACTACTGAAGAGGTTGGGGCTGCCGTCTGCGCTGCAATTTAGGGCAAGCTAAAGCATACCCCACCAATTTTATGCCACGCACTATTATCGAAAAACTCTGGGACGCTCACGTTGTCCACGAGCAGCCGGGCGCTCCCACACTGCTCTTTATCGACCTTCACCTGGTCCACGAAGTCACATCGCCCCAGGCCTTCGATGGCCTGCGCGAGCGCAGCCTCAAGGTACGGCGGCCCGATCTCACTATTGCCACTGTCGATCACAGCATTCCCACCACCGATCGTTCGTTGCCCATCGTCGATGAGATCGCCGCCAGGCAAGTCGCACAACTCGAAACCAACTGCACCGAATTTGGCATCCGCTGTTTAGGAGTACACAGCGCGGGGCAGGGAATTGTGCATGTAATCGGACCGGAGCTCGGTCTGACGCAGCCCGGCATGACCGTGGTTTGCGGCGACAGCCACACGGCCACGCACGGCGCATTCGGCGCGCTCGCCTTCGGCATCGGCACTAGTGAAGTGGAGCACGTGCTGGCTTCGCAGTGTCTGTTGCAGCGCAGATCGAAAACGTTCGAAGTGAAAGTGGAAGGTACGCTCAGCGCCGGTGTCTCGGCGAAGGATATCATTCTGGCGCTAATTTCCCGTATCGGCATCGGCGGCGGAACCGGCAGCGTCTTCGAATACACCGGCAGCGCCATCCGCGCACTCTCCGTGGAAGAGCGCATGACCGTGTGCAATATGTCGATTGAAGGCGGCGCCCGCGCGGGCCTGGTTGCGCCGGACGATGCGACCTTTCAATATCTCGCCGGGCGCGCGCACGCGCCCCAAGGCGCCGCATGGGACGCCGCAGTTACTAAGTGGAAGCAACTGCCTACCGACGATGGCGCGACTTACGACCGCAGCGTTTCCATCGACGCGGGCGCGCTCGATCCGATGATCACTTACGGCACCAACCCGGGCATGGGCGTGTCGATTGGCGCGCCGGTTCCCCAGCCATCGGAAATCGCCGACCCCATGCAGCGCGAGTCGGTCGAGAAGGCTCTGAAGTATATGGGTATCGAAGGCGGCAAGCCGCTGCTGGGCCACGCCATCGACGTGGTCTTCATCGGAAGCTGCACCAATTCCCGCATTTCCGATCTGCGCTCGGCCGCCGGGGTGTTGAAGGGCCGCA
>Ga0302324_100022690_pt1 | contig 12180 bp, 10 predicted proteins | sample Palsa_T0_1_FD_201949 | JGI IMG/M metagenome (GOLD analysis project Ga0302324, IMG submission 201949) | Peat permafrost microbial communities from Stordalen Mire near Abisko, Sweden - Palsa_T0_1 | ecosystem: Environmental > Terrestrial > Soil > Palsa > Peat permafrost | place: Sweden: Abisko...
GCACGGTCAATGACTCTTGCTGGGAAGGGCGGCGCAGCTGCCCGTTCCCAACTGGGCTCAGTACGCGAGCGAGAAACGCTCGGCGCAGGGTTTCGCGCTCTCGTCAGTGCGTAGCCCAGCAATCCGCGTGGGGTCGGCGTCGAGGGCGGCGAGCTCGCGTTTGATCTTCGACACGATGAGGCCGTCGAGGTTGCCGCTCGCGTACTGCTCCTGCGTGCCGCCGCAGCTCGAGATGGGGTCACCGCCACCCGTGGATTGAGGGCCCGCGCCGCCACGCATGACGAACATCTCGGTCGCGCCCGTGTACGCGGCCATCTGCCTCATCACGGCCTGACCGAGCGCGTCCATCCCGCTCGCCGCTACGCCGAAGAGCTGAATGCCGCGGTGGGCTGCAGTCTTCATCTCCACGGCGTAGTCGGGGTCGTTCGGGTAATCGAGGTGCGGTGGAGCATCGGCAATCACGAAGGCCATCCGCGCCACGGCGTTCGTGCTCCACTCGAGCTCCGTCATCGCCGCGTGAATGCCGGCGTTCATGTCCTCGGGCAAGTCGCCGCCACCACCGGCTTCGATGTTCGCGATCTTCGCCGAGAACGCGCTGAGATCGCTCGTGAAGGCGTACCCCTTCGTGACGAATGGATCGGTGCGGTCCTTGTATTCGATCATCCCGATGCGGACTTGCAGCTGGGACGACTGCAACGTCTTCGCGACCTTCTGGATCGTCGCCTTCACGCTCGCGATCTCCTCACTCATCGATCCCGTCGTATCGAGGATGAACGCGACGTCCACGACGCGTGCGTCTTCGCGACGTACACCATTGATGCGAAGCTCGGCCGTGCCGTCGCCGTCGTCGTCGAGCGCGACTGTCGTCTGGGCGTGGCCCTCTACACACGCAGCGCTCGCAGTGAAATGCTTGCCCGTGAGGCCCTCGGCGTACGGAAAGAGGATGGTGCGGCCGGACGCGGTGGTGGTGAGCGTGACGGCGTGCTGCGTGTCGTCGGTCACGGTCACCGGGCACCGCGACACGGCTTTGCCGTTCGTGTCGCGCACGATGAGGAAGCGCCGCGCGCGGACGTCGACCGCATGAATCGGTTGCGTGACCTGGCCGAGGTACCGTTGAAACTCACGGTAGTTGGCGTTGTCATCCCATTCGCCGGCACGAATGGGCGAGGCAGACCCTCCGCGGCCGTCGCCTGCCATGAGAGCACCACCCACCGCGGTCGGGGTTGCAGCCACGGGCGCCGATGAAGCCACGGCTCGCTCGAGCGCACTTTCGTCTCGTGCCTTGGCCGCGAAAGTTGCTCCTCCAGCGCTCTCGGTCGAGGCCGGCGCTCGTGCGTCCTTGCTGCACTGAGCCATCGAGATCCCGGCACCCGCTGTAACGAGCGCCACACACGCCATGAGAGGACGGGTTCGCATCCCGGCAAAGACGGCCCAGCTCGGGAAAGGATCTCCGGCTCGTCACCCGAACATCAGGCTCGCGAGCGCTCCGCCGAAGGTGAAGCTCAACCCATTACCCAGTGCGGAGGCGATGATCGCGCGACCCACCTCGCGGGGTCGTGACAAGAGCGCGTAGGCCGCGGCTTCGAGCACGAGCGCTGCAGCCTCGCCAACGAGAATGCGCGGCATCCCGTGCACGCCCATGCGTGGAAGGCCGACGTTCAACGTGAGGTTCGTCACCGTGTTCGCCACGAGCGCGATGGCCGCCATGCGTAATCGTTGCCGCGGAAACAGCGCGGCGACGATCGGCACCTCGATGACGAGCGTCACGACGAGCGCGCGCAGAGCTCCGTTCATGTCGGAGCTAGGCGCGCCTGCGCTTCCGTGCGGTGAGAACGACCGCGATGCCGACGAAAAGCGCGAACGTGTTCATCGACGCGACGGACGCCGTTGCCGTGTCGCAAGCGCAGCCACCTCCGCAGTTCTTCCCGCCCGCGGGGCTCGGCCCCGTTCCCCATGGTGGGGCGTCGTTTGTGATGGTCGGACCGGGATCGGTCGCAGCGCGTGTGCACGTTCCGAGCGCCGAGGCCACGGTGATCTCCGCGAACATCTCGACGCCTCCGCACCCTCCCTCGGTGCAGCTGTAGGGAACGGCGAGACCGTAGCGGTACGTTCCCGGCGCGACGCACTCGTCGACGTAGGCGCTCTCGCCGTCCGGCCCCATGCCGCAGTAGCTCGCGAGGAGGTCGATCTCCCCGGTCGTTTCGTTCTGCCGGAGCATGCCGCTCGTGTCAGGGCAAACACGCGACGTGTTCGCGAGACCGATGGTTACCGTGTTGCTGGCGACTCCCGTGTCGTAGCGCGCGCCCTCCGCACAGTCCGCATGTGCATGGGTGACGACGGCGAGCGCACAAGTCGTGGCCAAGATGAAGACTGTCGGTCGATGCATGGGTCCCTCCCAGCTCCACCATATCGCAAGCGGCACAATGTATGCGCTACACTACCTTTCACGCATGACACCGCTGCGCCTCCAAGTGAACGGCGACACGCTCGAGGTCGCGGTGCCCGACCACTGGACGCTCCTCGAGGCGCTCCGCTACGCGATGTCGCTCACCGGCACGAAGCAAGGGTGCGACAAGGGCGACTGCGGTGCGTGCACTGTGCTCGCCGACGGCGAGGCGATCCTCTCGTGCATCACCCTCGCGCGGAACGCCGTTGGGAAGGAGATCGTCACGATCGAGGGCCTGACGCCGCTGCATCGCAAAGCGGGTGGAACGGGCGTCGACCCCGTTCAGGACTGCTTCGATCGCTGCGGCGCCTTGCAGTGCGGCTTCTGTCAGTCAGGCATGATCCTCTCGGCGAAGGCCCTCCTCATGCGTAACAAGCACCCGACGCGCGACGACATCAAAGAAGCGCTCTCCGGCAATCTCTGCCGCTGCACGGGCTATACGCAGATCCTCGAGGCCGTCGAGCTCGCGGCAGCGGAGGCACGGGGCGAGAAACACCCCGGCCCGACGTGGCGACGTTTCTCCGGGTAGGGGATTGGGCTAGACTTCGCGCGTGGCTGCTCGCGATCTCCACGGACCGAAGCCCCCTTGGGACAAGGGTTTCTCGATCATCGGGAAGTCGCAGCGCAAGGTCGATGGCCTCACGAAGGCCACGGGGGAGGCGCTCTACACCGACGACATCATGCTTCCCGGCATGCTTCACGCGAAGACGCTGCGGAGCCCCCACCCCCACGCGACCATCACACGCATCGACGTGACCCGCGCACTCGCGATGCCCGGCGTCTACGCTGCCATCACCGGCAGCGACTTGCCCGAACGCTACGGCGTCATTCCTTGGACGCAAGACGAGACCGCGCTCGCCGTCGGCAAGGTGCGCTTCATCGGCGACCCGGTCGCCGCGGTCGCCGCCATCGACGAGGACACGGCCATCCGCGCGCTCGAGGCCATCGACGTCGAGTACGCGCTGCTCCACCCCTACCTCGAGCCCGAGGACGCGCTGACGCGTGTGGAGCCGAAGATCCACGAGGACCGCAAGAACAACATCTCGAAGAACGTGAAGCTCGAGTTCGGTGACGTCGACGGTTCCATCAAGGGCGCGGACCTCGTGATCGAGGACGACTACTCCTTTCACGGAACGACGCACGCACCCATCGAGCCGCATTGCGCGGTCGCGCGCCTCTCACCCGACGGCCTCCTCACGGTGTGGAGCTCGACGCAGATCACCCACTACGTGCACCGCGCGCTCGCGAAGGTGCTCGGCGTCCCCGAGCAAAAGATCCGCGTGATTCAGCCGTGCCTCGGCGGTGCGTTCGGGGGCAAGAGCGATCCGTTCAGCCTCGAGTTCTGCGTCGCCAAGCTCGCGATGATCACCGGGCGCCCCGTGAAGATGCTCTACACACGCGAGGAGGTCTTCTATTGCCATCGCGGGCGCCACCCGATGAAGCTCCACTACCGAACGGGTGCGATGAAGGACGGCCGCATCACCGGCGTCGACGCGAAGATCTTGATCGACGGCGGCTCGTACAGCTCGTTCGGCCTCGTCACGGCGTACTACGCCGGGCAGCTCCTCACGGGGCCCTACGACTTTCCCACGTACCGCTTCGACTCGACCCGCGTCTTCACCAACAAGCCTCCATGCGGCCCGAAGCGTGGCCATGGCTCGGTGCAGCCGCGCTTCGCGTTCGAGGTGCAGCTCGACGAGATCGCGTGCACCCTCGGCATCGATCCCATCGCGATTCGTCGAAAGAACTTCCAGGGGTCGAACACCCAGACCGTCAACGGCCAGCGCATCACCTCGAACGGCTTCGCCGAGTGCCTCACCGCCGTGGAGAACGCGAGCGGCTGGAAGGATCGCCGCGCGAAGCTCCCCTACGGGCGTGGACTCGGTGTCGCCGGGAGCATGTACATCTCGGGCACCAACTACTGCGTCTACCCGAACGACATGCCGCAGGCGGGTGTGCAGATCAAGGTCGATCGATCGGGCGCGATCATGGTCTTCACGGGTGGCAACGACATCGGGCAAGGGTCGAGCTCGGTCGTGCGCTACATCGTCGCCGAGGAGCTCGGGCTTCCCGTGGAGCACGTGCGCGTCGTCGCCGCCGACACGGATCTCTGTCCGGTGGATCTCGGCGCCTACTCGAGCCGTGTCACGTTCATGGTCGGCAACGCGACGATCGACGCGTGCCGCAAGCTCCGCAAGCTCCTCGTGTCGGCGGTCGCGGAGAAGTGGGAGGTTCCCGACGCGCGCATCCAGATGTCGCTCGGCGAGGTCGTCGATCTCGAGGACGCCACCCACAAGATGACGACCAAGGACGCTTTCCAGCTCGCCGAGGCCAAGTTCGACACGCTCGGATCGACGGGCGCATACAACACGCCCGAGCTCGGCGGGAAGTACCGCGGGGGCACCATCGGTGCGTCGCCCGCGTACTCGTTCACCGCGCACGTGGCCGACGTCCGCGTCGACGTCGAGACCGGGCGCATTCACATCGACAAGATCTGGGTCGCGCACGACTGCGGTCGCGCGCTCAACCCGACGCTCGTGGCAGGGCAGATGGAAGGCTCCGTCTACATGGGCGCGGCCGAGGTCGTGATGGAGCACCACCGGGTGGACGAGCGCGGGCTCCACTCCGGTCCGTCTCTGCTCGACTATCCCATCCCGACGTCGCTCGACACGCCAGAGATCGAGTCGCACATCGTCGAGAGCGTCGACCCCGAAGGTCCCTACGGCGCGAAAGAGGCGGGTGAGGGCCCGCTCCACTCGACGATCCCGGCCATCGCGAACGCCGTGTACGACGCCGTCGGGATCCGATTGCGTCACCTGCCCTTCTCCCCGGCGAAGGTGCTCGCCGCGATCGCCGAGCTGACGAGCAAGACGAAAGCGGCGGAGTGATGCTGCGGCTCCCGCAATTCGGCGTCGCGACTCCGACCACCATCGCCGCCGCGCTCGCCATCCTCGAAGGCAACGACAAGGCCGCCGTGCTCGCGGGAGGCACCGATCTCGTGCCCAACATGAAGCACCGCATCGCCACGCCCGATCTCGTCTTGTCGCTCGAGGGTGTGGAGGAGATGCGCGGCATCCGCGTCGACGGGGACACGCTCGTCATCGGCGCGATGACGAGGCTCGACGAGATCGCGCACGACGAGCGCGTGCGCAGCTGGGCACCCGTCCTCGCGCAGGCTGCGGGCATCGTCGCGAGCCCGCAGATACGCCGCATGGGAACGCTCGGTGGCAACGTGATGCTCGACACGCGCTGCCGCTACATCAACCAAACGCACTTCTGGCGAAAGTCGCTCGGCTTCTGCCTGAAGAAGGACGGCACGCTCTGCTTCGTCGTCGCGGGTGGAAAGAAATGCGTCGCCGCAGCGAGCAACGACTCCGCGCCCGCCCTGATGACGCTCGGCGCCGACCTCGTCTTCCGCAGCGCCAAGAGCGAGCGCATCGCCAAGATCGACCAGGTCTTCGGTGGCGACGGCATCTACAACAAGAAGGTCGCTCCCGGTGAGCTCTTGATCGAGGTCCGCATCCCGCGGCAGTCGAGCGGGCACCGGGGCGCGTACGGCAAGCTCCGCGAGCGCGGCTCGTTCGACTTTCCCCAGCTCGGCGTCGCCGTGCGTCTCGACACCCGCGACAAAGTGGTCGCCGATGCCGACGTCGTGCTCGTCGCGCTGCAAGCGCGGCCGCTCCGCATCAAGGGCGCGGCCGACGTGCTCCGCGGAACGACCATCGGCGAGTCCTCGTTCGAGACCGCCGCCCGCACCATCGCCGACCGCGCGCACGCACATTGTCACCCCATGCCCAACATCCCGGGTGACGCCGACTACCGCCACGCGATGATCCCCGTTTACGTGCGGCGCACACTCCTCGCGGCAGCTGGTTTGGGCGTCGCGCCGCGTACATGAGGAGCTTCTTCCTTGCAGCCATGGGAGCTTCGCTCGCCGTGGCGTGTAGCTCGAACGACGATGCCTCTGCCGACGGTGCGGTGGACGTTGCGACATCCGATGGACCGGACGTCGTCGAGGCTGGCCTGTCATGCTCGAGTGGCGGCGCGGGTGGTGCCGAGGGCCTCTTCAACAAGTCAGAGGCCGTCAACGGCGTCCCGCGGACGTACGTCCTCGACGTTCCCCCCGCGGCGCTCGCGCAAGACGGAGGCTGTGGCGCTCCCTTGCTCATCGGCCTCCATGGCGCTGGCGACACCGCGTCGAACTTCCTCGAGTACACACAGCTGGAGGGCGCAGCGTATAGCGAAGGCTTCGTCCTTGCCGGGCCGAACGCCGTCAATGGTGCGTGGTACCTCACGACGTCGCAGGGGTGGACCTCCCCGGACGGCAACCCAACCAGCCTGCAGAATGACGTCGCTCTCGTGCTGCAGATCATCTCTGACGCGAGCAGCGCGTATGACATCGACCCGACACGCATCTTCGTCTGCGGTTGGTCGCGCGGCGGAGGATTCGCCGGAGTGCTCGCCACTGCCTCCGGCAATCCGGCGCCGATCACCGGCTTGGCGCCCAACTACGTGAGCCCGTTCGCTGCATACGGGATCTCGGCTGGGTACGACTATTTTGGCGGGATGCTCGCCCTCGACGCCTCGACCCCGCAGAATCCCATCTGGGCGATGCACGGCACCGCGGATCAGACGGTACCGTTCTCCGATGGCCAGATGTTCGCGACGGAGCTCGGCGCGGTGGGGTGGCCTGTTACCTTCACGCCGGTCCCGAATGCGCCCCACGACTGGTTGTGGCAAGCGCAATACGGCCACTCGGACGCCGAGCTCTGGGCCTTCTTCATGAGTCACCCTTTGCAGCAGTGAGAGAGGCTCGTGGTATTGAGCACTCGTGACCGACAAGACCTCGGAGCGCATCGCATCTAGGGCGGGCGTTGGCGGCGTCGCCGTGCTGTTCGCGAAGGTCTTTTTCATCTTGTCGGGGCTCGTCCAGCAAGCTCTTCTTCCACGCTTCATCGGTCAAGCGGGCTACGGAGCCCTTGCGCTCGTTCTCGCGCCCGCCAACATCGTGAACAACGTCGTCGTTGCTGGCTCGACGCAGTCGGCGAGCCGCGCCGTGGCAGGCGCACCCGGTCACGAGGCTGAGGCGCAGCGGGCCGCCATGCGCGTTCACGTGCCCCTCGCGCTCATTGCGGGAGCCGGGTTCGCCGTCGCTGCGGTTCCGATCTCGATGTTCGAGCATGCTCCGCACATCGCTGCACCGCTGCTCGCGATGAGCGCCGTGGTGCTCTTTTACGGGCTCTACGCTCCGCTCATCGGCGTCCTCAACGGACGAGGCCTCTTCGTGCGGCAGGCCACGCTCGACATCGTGTTCGCGACGATTCGGACGGTCGGGCTCCTTGGCGTGGGCCTCCTCTTCGTCCACCTCGGGCTCTCGGGGGCGCTCGGCTCCACCCTCGGGTTTGCGGGCGCCGCGGCCGTGATCGCCTTGTTCGCGAGCGTGATCGTGCGAAAGGCTCCAACGAACGCAGTAGCAGGAGGCAAGCCGCAGATTCTCGGCGGCTCGCGGTACCTCCTCGTCGTTCTGCCGCTCGCGCTCGCGCAGCTCTTCACGAACGCGCTCATGCAGCTCGACATCATCCTCCTCGGTCGGTTCCTCTCGGAAGGGGCCCTCGTGGCCGGGCTCGTGGGCGCGGCGGCGGAGAAGGCCACGGACGAGTGGGTGGCCGCGTATCGAGCATGTCAGCTCTTTGCGTTCTTGCCGTATCAGCTGCTGCTCAGCCTCACGCAGGTGCTCTTTCCGATGCTCGCGCGCGCACGGGTGGAGGAGAGCGAAGCTGCGGTGCGCGATTACGTCGCGCGCGGAGCTCGCCTCGGCGCAATCGCGATGGGGATGATGGTCGCCGTGATCGCGGGCATGCCAGAGACCGCGCTTCGCTTCGCGTACAACGCCGACATTGCCGCACGCGGCGCTCCCGCGCTGCGTGTGCTCGCGCTGGGTCAAGGCGGGTTTGCGATGCTCGGCATTGGATGCACGGTGCTCTCGAGCCTCGGCCGCGAGCGTGTGTCGGCGACGCTCACCGCGCTAGCAGCGGCGATGGCTGCCCTCGCCTGTGCCATGGTCGTGCCACGCCATGCGTTCGGCCAAGGCCAGCTCGAGGCGACCGCCTGGTGCATGGCCGCCGTGCTCGGCGTAGCGCTCGTCGTCTGCGCGGCGCTCGTCGTACGCATCGCGGGCGCGTTCGTCCCGATGGCGTCGGCCGCGCGTGTCGCTGTCGCGCTCGCGATCACGGTCGCTGTGGGCACGCGCATTCCTGCGGTGTCGCGCGCGCTCGCGCCCGTCTTGGCCATCGCGCTTGCGGGTTTGTATCTCTCGGTGCTCGCCGCTTCGCGCGAGATCCAGCGCGCGGACGCCGCATGGGTGTCGCGAGCGCTCTTGCGGTCGCGTCGCACGTAAGGAGCATGTGCGGGATCTCGTGTAGAGTTCGTCTTCGATGCGCACCATGGCCGCTCCGTGGGAACGCCTTGCCGCGATCGTTGTCGTCCTGCTTTCGTTCGTCTTCGGGCGCGACGCCTTCGCCGCGCCTCACGACGCGGGCACGGCCGACGCTTCGCTAGAAGGCGGGGCTGAGTCTGCCGACGCCGGCGCCGAGACCGACGCGGAGGTCGAAGAGGCAGCGGCTGTCGTTGCCCCCGTCGAGAGCGCGCTCCCTCCACCGGTCGCGAGCGCCGTAGCGTCTGCCAAGGTCATCGAAGGCCCCCGCGAGATCGCCGAGGGATCGCCGGTTCGACTTCATGACAAGCGCGTCTTCGCGATTCGCGTGCCTCGCTCAGGCATCAGCGCCGAGGAGCGTGCCCGACGCGCATCGACTGCCCTCGAGAGCGCCTTCGAGGAAAGCGAGCTCGACGATGCCCATGTTGACGAGGCCAAGCCTGACCTCGCCGTCGTGCTCGTCGGCAATCGGCCCATCGTCGAGCTCACGCAGGACGACGCCGAGGCTGCCGGCGACGCGTCGCTGAGCGCGCATGCTGCGGGCGTCGGTGAGAACGTCCGCTCGGCCCTCAAGGCGGAGCGCACGCGACGCGACGTGTCGAAGCACGTCTTTTCGTGGTCGCTCGTCGTCCTCAGCGCGCTCATTGCGTTCTTGGCGCTCAGGCGGGTGCGCGAGCTCGCGGAAAGAGGCCGCACGTGGATCACCGACAACCCGACGCGCTTGCCGGCCCTGCGCGTCGGCAGCGTCGAGGTGATGCGACCCGCGGCGTTTCAAGGGGCGTTACGCGTCGGCATCTCGCTGCTCGAGCGCGCCCTCCAGCTCACGCTTCTCTACATCTGGTTCGTGTTCGTCCTCTCGCGATTCGAGAGCACGAAGGATCTAGGCGGCAAGATCACCGGAATGATCCTGACCCCGCTCGGCGCCCTCGCCTCGCGGATCGCAATCTCGCTGCCGCTGGTCGTCGTCGGCGTCATCGCCATCGCCGCGATGTTCATCGTCACCCGATTCATCCGGCTGTTTTTCCACTCCGTGGAGGTTGGCGAGACACAGCTGGCGTGGGTGCCGCCCGATCTCGCAGCGGCAACGAGCACGCTCCTTCGCCTCGCTGTCGTCATCGGCGCTCTCGTGCTCGGCGCTCCACTCGTCACGGGAACCGACCAGGGCATGGGTGGCCGCGCTGGTTTCGTGGTGCTCGGCGCGCTCGGCCTCGCGCTCGTGCCTCTCTTCGCCTCGATGACCGTCGGGTTCTCGACGGTGTTCTGGCGACGCCTCCACGTCGGTGACTTCGTCTCGTTCGACGGGCGTCAGGGTCGCGTCGCGAGCGTCAACCTCCTCGAGGTGCGCGTCCACGATGGCGAAGGCTCCGAGCTTCGCATTCCGCACCTCCTGACGCTCGTGAGGCCGCTGCGCGTGCTCGGCCCCTATCCGCTCGCGACGTTCGAGGTCGTCGTCGATCCCAAGGCATCGCAGGACCGCGTGCGCAAGGTGATGGTCGCATCCGGTGCCAGCAAGCACGGCGAGCCGCGCGTCCGCCTGCTGTTCATCGACCAGGACGGTGCACACTACGAGATCGTCGCGAAACGCGCCCTCGACGAGGAGGACCCGGCTACGGCCATCACGCGCGCGCTCGCCGAGGCCGGCATCGATCTCGGACGAAGCCGGGCCTGATGAGCTCTCTGCTCCTCTTGATGGGGCTGCTGCTCGTGGCCTACCTCGGGAGCTTTCTCGTTGGAGGGGAACGGTCGTTGCGCGGCGTGGGGCTGCCGTCGAGCGTCGAGTGGGTCGTCGTCGGCTTTCTCATCGGGCCGAGCGCGCTCGGCGTCGTGAGTCGATCGCTCGCTTTGGCCGTCGGGCCGGTCATCATCGTGGCGCTCAGCTGGCTCTTGCTCGTATGCGGCGTGCAATATCCGATGACGGAACGGGGGCGCGTGTCGCGTGGGCGAATCGCGATCGGGATCCTATGGGGCAGCGCGAGCGCCGGTGCGATCGGCGCAGCCGTCTACTTCGCGCTTCCCTTCGTTGCACCCGCGCTGATGAAGGACCGTGTCGTCCTCGCGCTGGCGCTCGCTGCAGCGTCCGGCGAGACCACGCAACACGTGATCCGCTGGGTGCGCGAACGTTACGCCGCGCACGGTCCGCTCGTCGACTGGCTCGAGGATCTCGCGGTCGCCGAAGACCTCGTCCCGATTGGCCTCATCGTCGCGCTCTCGGCGATCGCGGGCCGGTCGCGGGCTGCGACGTGGATCGGGCCGTGGGCGATTGCTGGCGTCACCGTCGCGCTTGGTGGGTTGCTCGGCCTTCTCTGCGCGCTTCTTCTCGGACGCGAGTTTCGCGTGCGCGAGAGCTGGGGGACGCTTCTCGGCATCTCGCTGGTCGGTGCAGGCGTCGCCGCGCAAGTCGGGCTGTCGTTCCTTGCCGTTCTGTTCGTGCTCGGTGCAACGGTGACCGCGACCTCGCATCACTCGGGCGAGATTCGCGCGATGCTCGCGCCGACCGAGCGCGGTGCCCTCTTGCCAGTGCTCATCGTGTGCGGCATCTCGATCGATCCTCACGCTCTCAAAGAGACCGCGATGCTCTTCGGCCTCGTTTTTGGCGCACGCCTCGTCGTGCGCCTGGTGCTCGGGCGGTTGCTCGCGGCCACCCTCCCCTATGCGGAGACTGCAGGCGCCATACGGGTGGGCATGGGATTGCTCTCGTCCGGCTCGCTCACGATGTGCATCGGTCTCGCGGTCGAGCTCGCCTTTCCCGGTAAGACTGGCGACACCGTGCTGACCATAGCGGCCGCGTTGTGCATCGCGGGAGAGCTCATGGGCCCCCCTTCGCTCCGTGGAGCGCTGAGGCGCGCCGGCGAGATTCGCGCGCCGGAGCCGCCGACCCCACCTCCCCAACCCGTGACGACGGAAGAGAGCCAGGCATGAGCTCGGCGCAGTCGAAAGGTCCCGCGACGCGCGTGATTCAGATCGTCGGCCTCGCCGGCTGCGTTGCGCTCCTGTGGGCTGGCGCGCGCGTGGCCCCGCACGCGGGGGCCGTGGCCAACATCGCGGCGCTCGGCCTCTTTCTCACGGGCGGCACGCTCGCGAGCGAGATACTCGAGCCGCTCAAAATACCTCACCTCACGGCTTACCTCGCGGTCGGCATCATCTCCGGGCCCTACGTGCTCCAGGTCGTCGACCATACGTCGGTCGAGTCGCTTCAATCCGTGAACGGCCTAGCGCTCGCGCTGATTGCGTTTGCCGGCGGCGCAGAGCTTCGCCTCGACATGATCAAGAAGGGCGCTCGCTCGCTCGCGTGGGCCACGGT
>Ga0302324_100022691_pt1 | contig 12179 bp, 8 predicted proteins | sample Palsa_T0_1_FD_201949 | JGI IMG/M metagenome (GOLD analysis project Ga0302324, IMG submission 201949) | Peat permafrost microbial communities from Stordalen Mire near Abisko, Sweden - Palsa_T0_1 | ecosystem: Environmental > Terrestrial > Soil > Palsa > Peat permafrost | place: Sweden: Abisko...
CATTGCTGAGCAGGCAAATTTCGAGCGGAATTCTTTTATCCAGCACATATTGCGCAAGGTCGCCTAATTTCACCGCCCGGCCGTCGACAACCGCGATGTCGTCGATCAGCCGCGTTCCGTGTCCGATTCGGTGTGCTCCGCAATACTGTATGGCCTGCCAGATCGATTCCTTGCCATAGCCTTCCCCGGCATGAATCGTGATGTTGAAATTTTCCCGCTGAATGTAGTGAAAAGCGTCCACATGTTTTTTGGGAGGATAGCCGCCTTCTTCTCCCGCAAGATCGAAACCGACAACGCCACGCTCGCGAAAGTCGACGGCGAGTTCGGCCATTTCGAGCGACACATCCATGTTGCGCATGGCGCAGATGATCAGGCCCGAGACAATGCCAAAGTCCTTGCGCCCGCGCTCCAGTCCCTTCAACACGGACGATACCACCTGCTGATGCGTCAATCCCTTGCGCGTGTGAAATATCGGCGCAAAGCGAGTTTCAAAGTAAACTACGCCGTCCTTGTTCAGATCCTCGGCTTGCTCGTAAGCAACGCGCTCCAAAGCCTCCTCGGTTTGCATGACGGCGATGGTGTGCGCGAAACCCTCGAGATATTTGGCGAGGCTTCCCTGATTGGCGCCGCGATGGAACCAATCGGCGAGGGCCGCGGCATCCGCGGTCGGAAGATCCGTATACGACGCATCTCTCGCCAACTCGATCACAGTTTGCGGTCGCAACACACCATCGAGGTGTTCGTGCAAAAGCACTTTGGGAAGACTCTGTAACAACTCTTTATCAAATTTCATCGCAACCTCTTCTTTCACGACTGCGGTATCAAACGAAGCACGTGAAACGTTGCAAGATAATACACCGCTTCCAAATCAGATTCACTTTCGATTGGCGGTCGGCCCCGTGTTGTACAATCCGACCCCAATGCAACTCGAGGAACAGTCGCCGCGCATGGGGCAAACCGCCGCCGCAAGATCCGGGTCGACGGACTATGGTTTGCGTCACGAGATTCTTTCTCCCATGGAAACGTTGGCGCAGTCAGTCTCTACCATCGCTCCTACAACGACGCCTGCAGCCACCATTCCGCTGGTTTTCGCGCTCGCAGGGAATGGCACTTGGCTGGCCTATGCACTGGCAACCGCCGCCGTACTCCTCGTCGGACTGTGCATCAGCCGCTATGCCCGCCATTCGGCCTCGCCAGGTTCGTTGTACATCTACGCCTCCATGACCTTGCCGCCGTGGCTCGGCGCGACCGTCGCCTGGAGTCTTTTGCTGGCATACGTCGCAACCGGGTCAAGTGTGATTGGCGGCTTTTACCACTATGCCAACCTGCTGCTCCGCGATGCCACCGGCCACGGTTACTCTGCGGTGGCGCTGGCCACGCTCGTCACCGGCGTTTCCATATGGATCGCCTATCGCGACGTTAAAATTTCTGCGCGCCTCATGCTGTGGATCGAAGCTGCGTCGGTCACCGTGATAGTCATCGTCGTCGTCCTTCTCCTGGTGCGCCACGGTTGGCACTGGGATAGCGAACAACTCCATCTCCACGGCATGACGGGCAGCGGCCTGCGACTCGGATTGGTGCTTGCGCTCTTCAGTTTTGTTGGATTCGAGAGCGCCACAACCCTCGGATCCGAGGCCCGCAACCCGCTGCAGACAATTCCGCGTGCCGTCATCCAAAGCGCTATTCTCGCTGGCGTTTTCTTCACCGTCTGCGCCTATGCCGAGGCGTTAGGTTTTCACACCGCGGGCGAGGACCTGGGTGCGAGCCAGGATCCCATGCATGTCGTGGCCAGAGTAGGCGGTGTTCCCGTGCTCGGTCTCTTGATCGATATGGGCGCGCTCGTCAGCATGTTTGCCGGAACTCTCGCCTGCATTACCGCTGCAGCGCGTGTGTTGCTGCTGATGGCGCACAACGGGCTTGCCCACGGGTCGCTCCGCGCCACCCACGCCACCAACCAAACCCCAAGCCGGACCGTCATCATCACCGGAATTGCCGCACTTCTCCCGGTGGCGATTCTCGCAGCCCGCGGCGCGAGCGGTTTGGACGTCTATGGCTGGCTCGGTTCGCTTGCCACCTATGGATTTATCGTCGCCTATGGATTGGTTTCGGCGGCGTTACCCCGCTATCTCCGGCGCCACGGCCTTTATCGCTTCGGAGGCCAGATCGTTCCCTGGCTGGCTGGAACCGCCATGCTGCTCGCACTGGTTGGAAACCTGTATCCCGTGCCCGAAGGTCCGTATGGAAAACTACCCTTCATCTACCTCGCCTATTTGACTGCCGGCTTGCTGTGGTTTGCGATTCGCAGCCGCATGAACGACACCGCTACCGTCGGGAACTAATTCGATCGGCCGGCGTTCCGCCCATAAAAATATTGAATAAGTGCCAAAGATATTTTCACTGCACGGAGCGCTTTCATTCCGCGCTCCACTCGCGTAAATTCCTCTCATCAATTTTCTAAGTGCAAAAGCGCGAGCGAACCAGACCAGCCGCCGAGATTAGTTAAACCGAAGGTGTTGGTTCGACTGCTGCCGGTACAGCAGGAGTGTCTCCAGAATTCATAGCGAGGCAATGCTAATGCTAATGCCAGTGCATAAAAGAATTGTTCACTTCGGTCTCGTCATCGCCCTATGTCTATGGATTTCGTTTACCTCTTCACCTTTCGTCCAGGCGCAGCAGACGCTCGGCGGAATCACCGGCGCAGTCTCAGACAGAAGCGGTGCTGTTCTTCCAGGTACCAATGTCAACATCGTCGGTGATCAGACCACGCTCACTCGCAGCCAGAAGACGAATACGAATGGCATCTACGATTTCGTCAACTTGCCCATCGGCACATACACTCTTACCTTCACGCATGACGGCTTCGAAACGCAGAAGATCCCTTCGATTACAGTGCAGGCCGATCGCACAGCTACCGTGAACGCGGTGCTACCGGTCGGCCAGGTCGGCACCGTCGTCGAGGTTCAAGCCGAGCCGCTGATGAATGCAGTCGACACCACGAACGGATACGTGATGGACGATCAGCAAATCCAGGCCGTCCCGCTGCCGACCGGCAGTTTCACCGGACTAGCCACTCTTTCTCCCGGCGTGAACGCGGAACTTCCGGGCGGCACCGGCGTAAACAGCGGCTTGGGCAATCAGCCGATATGGGCGAACGGCCAGCGCGACACGAGCAACAGCTTTCTGCTGAACGGTGTCGACGCGAGCAATCTGTTCAACGGCAAGAGCACCAGCCAGGTAGCTTCCGCCCGCATCGTAAACAACACCGGTGTCGCCAATCCCAACAGCACGACAGCTGCACCGGTCCAAAGCACGGCCTCGGTCTATCTCGCGGTTGGCCAGGCTTTGCCAACACCCGCGCCCGAGACCATTCAGGAGGTGCGCGTAAACACCTCCATGTACGATGCGCAGCAAGGAGCTACCAGCGGCGCACATATCGACATGAGCACCATCTCCGGCACAAATGCCGTTCACGGCCAGGCCTACTGGCATCGCGGCACCAACTGGCTCAACGCCGCCCCGTTCTTCGACAAGGAAGACCCGAATATTCCCTCCGACGACAAGAATCCTGAATTGCATCGCGAGACCATTGGCGGGATGGTCGGCGCTCCAATCATCAAGGACAAATTATTCGGTTTCATCAGCTATCAGCACATTCACGATTCCGATCAGGATATCGGCGTCTCGCGCCTGCTCGTTCCGCAGGGTCTCACCGACACAAACCGTACGCCGCAGGGTTTGGCCCAGCTGGCAAACACTTATTGGGGAACAAACCTTACCGGTAACGGTGATGTCAGCCCCACCGCAGTCGCCCTCTTCCAATACAAACTACCGAACGGCCAATACCTGATCCCCTCATGGGACGGACAAACTGCCGACGCGACATTTCCCGAAAACGCATTCAGCCCCGGAACCGCTTACTTCATCTCCGATCAAGCCGTCGCCAATCTGGACTGGAACAAAAGCACCCGAGACACGGTGTCGGCAAAATACTATTACCAGCACGACCCGACCGTCGCTCCCTACGCCTACTCGAACGTCCCCGGCTTCACGCAACGTCTCGACGCCGGTAGCCAGGTCGCATCCCTCACCAATACCCAGACGCTCCGGCCGAACTTAAGCGTTACAGAGGTTCTCGGCATTCTCCGAGAGAAGGTCTACAGCACCATCGGACAACCCTTCTCGCCGCAGTCCTTCGCCGCTCAAACCGGTACCGCCCCGATGAACACATTCGGCTCCTCTTTCTTTCCGGGCATTAGTATCGTCGATCCTTTCGGACTCGATGGCGCGGCGAATACGGGCATCGGTCCCACCTGCAACGCAGCCAATCCCTGTCCCATAACCAACCAGCAGCCTTTGGTTATCGGCGAGGGCTCAGCCTCACAGGGAGCTAATACCGGAGTCTTTCAGAATCGCATCATGCCCTCCGCCAACGCGATCTGGATTCGTGGCAAACATACGTTCAACTTCGGCGGCAGCTACGCCTACACTCAGCTCAATGCCCGTGATCGCAGAACAAATCAAGGCATTATCTCCTCGGCTGACTTTTCCCAATTCATTCAGGGATTCGTCGACACCAACGACGACTTCACCACCACCAAGTTCCTGCAGGGGAATGCCAACCGCTACTATCGCGCCGGCCAGTCCGGCGCCTATATCCAGGACAAGTTTCTGGTCCGCTCGAACCTCACGCTGACCGGCGGCCTGCGCTGGGATTGGGATGGCGGCCTAACCGAAAAGTACGGACGCATTTTCAATTTCGATCCGTCGCGCTACGTCTACGACAATGCGACTGACACCATCGATCCCAGCGGCACGGGTATGAACGGCATCATCATCGCCGGCAACAACAGCCTTTTTCCGACCCACGGTGTCAGCAAGACAACCCTAACCGGTCGCCAATGGGGATTTGCGCCGCGCGTCGGTGTCGCCTGGAGTCCGAAATATTTCAACGACAAAGTTGTTGTCCGCGCCGGAGCCGGCATCTACTACGACCGCGGTGAACTGTTCTCTTACCTCTCGCCGGGCTACGCTGAAGGCGTAATCGATGGCGGACCATTCGGCGTGAACCAGACGCCTCCTTATGTCACTGCGACGTCGTGCCCGAACCCATACTCGAACTTGTACCAGGGATTCATACCCACTTGCCCCCCGCCCCCGGGGCCGTACTCGGTTGCGAACGATCCATTGACCAACCCTTGGGGACCTACCCTCGGTCCTGCGCCAACCGGCAATCCGGCGAGCATCGATCAGTATTTACCGAATGAAGCAGCCATCATCAATGGAGAGCAGCTTTTCTCTTTTGCCACCTATAACCGCGCCAACAAGCTGCCTTACACCATCAACGAGACTCTGGACATTCAATGGCAGCCGCGACACGATCTGGCGATCGAAATCGGATACGTCGGCAATCTCGGTCGCCACGAAGTGATCCCGGTCCCGTTCAACCAGCCATTAATCGCAACGCCCAGCAATCCCACCCACCCCAATTCCCAAAATCCGCAGCAATACACATACGGTTACACCGTGACCGATCCGAGCGGTGATGGCGCTCCGATTTTACTGCCTAACAACCAGGGACCTTTTCTGGACACCTTCGAAGGCGGTAACGTCGACCTGCGCGTCCCTTACATCGGTTATTCGGCAGAATCGGAGAGTTATACTGCAGCGGGAGTCTCAAGTTACAACGCGCTCCAGACCCACATCGAAAAGCGCATGAGTCACGGATTGCAATTCGGCTTCTCCTACACCTATTCCCACGCCACCGACGAGCAAAGCGGCATGGGCCTCTTCTACAACGGCAATAATCCCCTCAATCTGCGCTCAGGGTACGGATCGTCCGACTTCGACCGCACTCACGTCATCAATTTGAGCTACTCCTACGAACTGCCGAAGTTCTATAGCGTGTCCTCCCTGAAAGGCAAGTTGGCGGATGGCTGGGCGGTTCGGGGCACGGCGGTGATCCAGAGCGGGCAACCATATAGCATCATCGACTACACCGGCGCTGTAGGCAGCATCTACTACAGCGTCTTCGATGGCATCACCAACCCGATCGTTCCGCTCGCTCCCGGCTGCACGGCAAAAAATGCCGTAACTGGCGGCTCCGGAGCTTTCGGAAATGGCGATACCGCGCTCAAGGCGTCCTGCTTCACTCTGCCCCTCCTAAATCCCGGGGATCTCAACGGGGCGATTCCGGCAGGCGACACTTTCGAGACCAACTTCACCAACGGACAGCGCAACATCTTCCGCCAGTCGTGGCAGAGGCAAGCTAACATTTCCTTTGTGAAACTGACTGAACTCACCGAACGCTATCGAGTGGAATATACCTTCGACGTCTTCAATTTAACCAACACTACCAGCTTCGACATCCCGATCGACGATGTCTCCCAAAACGAGCTCTACAATAATTTCCCCGTCGAAGGTCAGCCACTCTATAACCCGCCCTCGGGACTCGGCATCGTAAACAAAACCATAAGCGCTCCCCGCCAAATTCAAATGACCCTGCGATTCCTGTTCTAGACCCCCTCTAAAGGGTTGCGAACGATAGGACTCCATGGAGTGCTGCAAGACTCCGATTCCGCCACCACCGGGGAGGGCACGAGTTTCACTCGCGCCGAATCGTCAATGCGCGAGCTCTGGGCGGATGAGGGTCTATCCTGGCCTAATCCTGGAAGGTGAAGGTTTGCTCGGTCAACCCGGGAGTCATCAGCGCGATGTCCTTGCCGAGCGGTTCGAGACCGCAGCAATCGCCGCAGACTGATCGCCTCGGACATGGGCGTTTACCGCAAACAGCACAAGGTAGAAGCCAGTTATGACATCAGCCAGAGCCATTGGCGGAAAACAGATGTATTGGAATGACGCGCGCTGTTGTGGGAATATCAAACTGGCGAAATAGAGGGTTGTCCAGATGCCGGAAGCGGCGAGACCTAGATATGAGAGCACTCTCGGGATGTAGCTCGATTTGAAAAACAGATAAAAGAAGAGCAGCAAGCCGATTCCGAAAGATATGCCGCCTATGTTTTCGGTTGTGCCTGCAATACCACGCATCAGGTCTGCCAATGCTTCGGCGGTGATCGTCCCGACTCCGCCGGATAGTGCCGAGACGGACAGACGGAGCCTAACGAAGCCGCACATCCTCACCACCAGTGCCAGAAATGAATCTCCCAAGCAGAAAATCATCCCGAGTTGAGCCAGCAAACGGTTGACGGGCTTCAGCGTTGCGTACAATGCGAACGCCAGTACAACGCTACTCAAAGTCACAATCAGCACAGTGGATAGGGCTGCTCGGTATAAACGTTCCGACGCTGCGATTCTCTTGGCAGTTTCTGCGAAGGTACCGCTCCCCGCGATGTGGGAGAGAACCAAGCCGCTGCCGAGAGCAAGGACGATATCTCCGAGGAACAGAAACCCCGCAAGTCTCGCGTATCTTCGTTGTGTGTTATTTTCGATGTCGGGATCGCATTCGATGTTCCGCTTTGTAACGCGCTGTCCGCCGTCGGCTACTACGTCTTCCATCTTCTTCAAGGATTGAGGTTCCAGTTCCATGGTACGTTAATGAGCACAAAAAGGTTCAAGTTGGGCATCCTGCTACGCTAAGTCTGCCTATTTCTTCCAAGGTTTGTCACATCGAGGCGATCGTGGGCTGTAACAAGCTTTCTAGGCCGGCAATGCGGGAAATCCCGCTATTCCATGAGGAAGGTCGCTACACGCCCGAGTTTGTGTCTTCCAGTCGCAGCAATGCGACCGTTCGGAAAGCTTCGTCGTTCATGGTATGGCTGAAAGAATTTCAGACGCAAAATTGCCCCTATGAATAGCCGGTCTCGGACGGTAATGAATATCTTGTGCTGGGTCTTGATCGCACTACTCGCAGTTGCGACGCTGCGCTGGATCGTCTGGGGTAGCCATCAGCCTAGACCTCACTCGGTCTGGGGCGAACCGCCCGAAAAGCCGTTGAACTAAGAAGGAAGCGCATCTCTTGGACGCCATTACATTGGCCATCCTGCCCTTGCCACCGCGGCGCTCGCATCCTTGTAGGCATGCCACCACTGAGTGAGCGATTCTTTTGTCACCGGTTCTGCCATCAGGTGAGTGGGCTCAATCTGATCTTCCTACGTATCTTCCGCAGCCGAGGTTTTCTGTCATGTTCATCCCCGAGCGCAACAAGAACCCGTAGCTCCGGTAGCCGGTTTCGGCATCGACGGGGGGCATCATCGCCATAGGATAGACCTTCTTGTACGGCCACACAGCCACGGTGACGACGACATCCTCCAGTAGTTTTCCTCGTGCGAGCAAAAAGGCGCGGATCGCCTTCTCCTGCCGGCCAAGATACAGTTTCGGAGGCTGTCCCCCTTCGACTGCGCTCCAACGCCCGGTCCCACGCCAGAAGATGCTTAACGCAAAATAGACGAGCTTTGCAATGTCCACTTCTGGAATGTTCGCTTGGGAAAACAAGAGATCATTGCCATTCACTGTCGGGGACTTCGAATTCAATAAGGTATGAAGCCAGAACGGATCACCGTAGTTCTGCGGAAGTTCGTTCAGAATCTCCACGCTTCGACGCCTTTATTAAAGCGCTCCTCACGGGCGCCGCAAAATTTGTAGTCTCTGACCTGCAGTGAGCTTTGTTTGGCCTTACCAGCTGAAAGGACAACCGGATTTGGATTCTTAAGGTCACTCGCTCGCATCTTTTTGTATCGGCTCTTGGGCAGATAATGACTATCGCGCAAGTTGGCAACTGCATGGCAAAGTTCGCATTTACCTCGCTTCATCGTGCTACCCAGCTAGGTATCCTGCTAATCTGCGATAGGGCGATTCCTCCACAATTCAACAGGAGTCAGCGACTCAGACATTTGAGCCTCGACACCCGGGCAGGGGCCATAGCCACATGGCTTGTCCGGATCCAGTGCGCGACACCTCCTCATGGCTACCAACTTCACTCGTTCTCATCTATCACGAGCTATTTTCTGAGCGGGTAGTACATACGACTCTTGCTGCTGCAACTCTGTGCTTGAGTCGCCTCACTATTTGCAAGCAAGGAACCTCTAACAATTCTTAACAAAATGGAAACATATCTTAACGAACCGGATACCGCAAAAGCGTTAAGTTAGCAGCATCCCGAGGTGAAGTTTCCATCAACCAGAAACAAAACCAATCTTAGGAGTAATTTGTGACAATATTGCACAGTCCGATCCGACAAGTGATCATCGTGTTGCTGACTGGAGGCGTGTTTGCATCATTTGGGTGTGGCAGCGGCGATAAAACACAAGTCAAGTTGCGTTCGATGGATGCGACCCCGCAAGAATCCGAAATCGACGTTTCGCTCGACGGCAACAGTTTCGCGAGTGCTGTCGCGTATGGCACGGCTTCAGATTATAGTTCCGTGGGCTCCGGTTCCCACACTCTGCAGGTCTACCCGCCGGGTGTAGCCACTGCTTACATCGACCAAACCATCAGTCTGACCTCTGGTGATAAGTACACGGTGCTGTCGGCCAATGTACTGTCGAGCGCCAACGCCTTACTGTTGGTGGACGAAAACTCCACCCCGGCTTCGAACACCGCCGAGTTGCGAATCGTCAATGCCTCGCCAGCTTTAGGAACCGTGGACGTCTACATAGTCTCACCCGGCACGAACCTCAGCACCGTTTCACCAACCATCAGTGGATTGGCGTTCGAGGCGGTTTCGACTTATCAGTCACTGACCGCCAAAACGGCGTACGAAGTCTATTTCACGCTTAAGAATCAGAAAACCGCACAGCTCGATAGTGGTCCGGTGACATACACCAACGCAGAGATTCGCACGATGGTTGCTCTGAACGGCGAGGCGGGCGGCTATACTTTCGCGGTATTGGATGACCTAAACTAAACTACCTCTCTGGAGGCACTCGCATTTTGCCGGAACCCGAGCCTCCAGGCCGTGTTTCGTAATACCGAAACGGCTCTCGACGTTCCAGGGTTGCGCTCGTCACAATCGTTACTAAATTCCACCCTTGGGTCGTTCAAGGTAGTGAGGTGACACTTAGTCAGGTCATCGAGATGTGCCAAGCAATGCGCTATCATGCTCCGCCAATGCTGGCTAGCATCAGGATCGAGTGTCGTTGCGGAACGCTTCTAATTCCTACTCGTGCCGCAATGCCTCGATGGGGTCGAGGCGTGCCGCGCGCTTCGCGGGCAAATATCCGAACATGACGCCGATAGCGCCTGAAAAAACGAATGCTATCACATTGATTTGAGCGTTAAACACGAACGGAATTCGCATGCCCCTGGAAACAAGAACTGAAGCGATCATGGCTAGAAACAGTCCCACAACTCCGCCGACCGAGGACAGCGTGACGGCCTCGACCAAAAACTGTAGCAGCACTTCGCGTTCCCGAGCGCCGATCGCGAGCCGAGTGCCAATTTCGCGGGTGCGCTCAGTGACTGAAACCATCATTACGTTCATGATACCAATGCCCCCCACCAGCAGACTGACTGCGGCTACCGCGCCGAGCAATGCCGTAAGCACGCGTGTCGCGCCAGACATAGTCTCGGCGATTTCCTTGGTATCTAGAACGTTGAAATCGTCCTGCTCGACGCCGGAGAGGTGACGGCGCTCGCGCAAAAGCGCTCCAATCTGTCTCTGGACCAGTTCCGTCGGCCGGCCCTCGATCACGGATACGATCACCGAGTTCACATCCTGCGAACCCGACAGGCGCCGCTGAAGAGTGCGCAGAGGTATCACGACCGTGTCGTCCTGGTCTCGTCCCATCGAGGCCTGCCCCTTGGAAGTGAGCAGGCCGATCACCTCGCAGGAAAAAGTTTTGACACGTATTTCATTGCCTACAGGATTCTGAGTCCCAAAGAGATTCTTTCTTACTGTCTCGCCGACGACGCAGACTGCCTTGCCGGTACGCTCTTCCGCATCCGTGAATGTTCTTCCCGAGCTCAGATGCCAGCTGCCAGCGGTGAAGTAATCGTCCGTACTTCCCGTAACAGAGGTTGTCCAATTCTTTCCCGCCGATATAACCGTGACACTTTCACTCGCGGTGGGCGCAACGGCCTTGAGCCCGCCGATCTGCGAGCGGATGGCCTCCGCGTCGCTGATCTTGAACGCGTGCGCGCTGGCGCCGGCGTTCCCTGCTCCGAAACGTTGACCGGGCATCGCGATCAACAGATTGCTCCCCAGACTCGCGATTTGATCCGAAACCGCCTTCGTAGCTCCGTTCCCAAGAGTAACCATCGTGATCACCGCCGAAACGCCGATCACAACGCCGAGCACGGTAAGAAACGAGCGCATGGCATTGCGCTGCATCTGTTTTAATGCGAGCACCAAAGTATTCCAGATCATCGCCGAATACTCCCGATGTGAGTATTGGACTCGATTAAGCCATCGACAAATCGAACGATGCGGTCCGCATACCCTGCGATATCGGGATCGTGCGTAACCACTACGACGGTAAGACCCCGATCGCGGTTGAGCGAGCGGATCAGTTCCATGATCTCGCGGCCTCGTTGCGAGTCGAGATTGCCGGTGGGCTCGTCGGCCAAGAGCACTAGCGGTTGCGTGACGAGCGCTCGCGCCATCGCTACCCTCTGTTGCTGTCCGCCAGAAAGTTCAGCCGGCGTGTGCGTTTCCCAGCCGGTTAGCCCTACCGAAGCAAGCGCCTGCCGAGCACCTTCGCGCCGCTCCGAAGTAGGCTGGCGTCGGTAAAGCAGTGGCAGTTCCACGTTCTCGAGCGCGGTAGTGCGCGCCAGCAAATTGAAACCCTGAAATACAAAGCCGAGGAAATTCCTTCGCAACAATACGCGCTGGTCGCGCGACAACTTTTCCACGTGCACGCCCTGAAATTTATAGACGCCGGAACTGGGAGTGTCCAAACACCCCAGCAAATTCATCACGGTGGATTTACCTGATCCGCTGGGGCCCATAATCGCGACGAACTCGCCTTGGACAATGCTGAGATCGATTCCGCGAAGCGCTGGAAACGCGGAGCTACCCTGGCCGTAGGTTTTGGTCACGCCGATAAGCTCGATCAGCGCCTCATCCAGCGCCAGGGAAGCGATCTTTTCCGACGGAATGTGATCTAGCGTAGCATTCATTTTGCGCTCATTTGTAGCGTTTTGTTGCGTTCATTTTGGAGGAGAGGTATTGTCCGTAATCGCCTGCATGCCTTCCTCCAGGTCTCCGCCAGTAATTTCAGTGAATC
>Ga0302324_100022692_pt1 | contig 12178 bp, 13 predicted proteins | sample Palsa_T0_1_FD_201949 | JGI IMG/M metagenome (GOLD analysis project Ga0302324, IMG submission 201949) | Peat permafrost microbial communities from Stordalen Mire near Abisko, Sweden - Palsa_T0_1 | ecosystem: Environmental > Terrestrial > Soil > Palsa > Peat permafrost | place: Sweden: Abisko...
GCTGTTCGCTTGCGCGGCGGCTTTCGGCTTTTCAGGGATCTGACTCGGCACCGGTAACTCCTGCAAAGGTTGACATAACCCCTGAGAAGCGGCGCCAAGCGCTCGGCTGTTGAGGCGCTTCGCGCCGGCAACTCGCCGCCCATCTATCGAAGCTTAAGGCACTGGACTGCCGGCTGCTCCGCAGGAGTTGGCACCGTTCCTTGGGTCCTCACGGACCTTCGGGTGGTTGCCCCGGCTTCTAAGGGCCTTTCCCTCAGCCGGTCTAGATAGGCCTGTAAATGGTATCAGGCACGGCGCGCCCGTCAAGCAACTTCGTCCTTGCGCGGCTCTCTCTCTTGTAATAACGTACTAGTACATTATTACGTTAGTACAGGCCCGGCCGACTCGTGAAAACCAACCGTCCAGTGACCCAGCGGCAGGAACAGCAGCACGAGCGCGCGCTTTTCACGGCGATTCTCGCGCTGCGCAGCGTCGAGGAATGCCGCAGCTTTTTTCGCGACCTTTGCACCCCCACCGAGCTGCAGGCCATGGCGGATCGCTGGGCCGTGGTCGAGCTCCTCGAGCGCGGCCTGCCCTATCGCGACATCCACAAGCAAACCGGCGTGAGTGTGACCACCATCGGCCGCGTCGCGCGCTACCTGCAGACGGGTAACGGTGGCTATCGCGCAGTGACCGATCGGCTGAAGGCGCACGCATGAACGAGCCGGGTCCCGTGCGGCTCAAGGTCGCCGTGCAGAAGAGCGGTCGTCTCACCGATGCCTCGCTCGATCTCTTGTCGCGATGCGGGCTGAAATACACGCGCGGCAAAGACCAGCTCATGTGCTACGGAGAGAACATGCCGCTCGACGTGCTGTTCGTGCGCGACGATGATATTCCGGATCTCGTGCAGGAAGACGTCTGCGATCTCGGCATCGTCGGTCTCAATGTGGTGGAGGAGAAACGTCTGGCGTTCCGGGCCCGGAGCCTGTCGCCCTTGTTCGAAACCGTGCAACCGCTCGATTTTGGACGCTGCAAGCTATGCGTCGCGGTTCCGGACGGCTTCGTGTACCGCGGTGCAGAATCGCTTGCGGGCAAGCGCATCGCGACCACCTATCCCTACATCCTCGGGCGCTTCCTCACCGAGCGCGGCATCCGCGCCGAGGTCGTCGTGCTGTCGGGATCGGTCGAGATCGCCCCCCGGCTCGGCCGTGCAGACGTGATCTGCGATCTCGTATCGACCGGCTCGACCCTCGCGGCCAACCATCTGCGCGAGGCCGAGGTCGTACTCGAAAGCCATGCCGTCCTCATCCGCACGCCCGTGCCCATTCCCGCCGAGAAGCGCGACTGGACCCGCCGCCTGCTGATGCGCGTCGACGGCGTCGAGCAAGTCAGGGGCAGCAAGTACATCATGCTGCACGCCCCGCGCCAGGCGTTACCGGCGATCGCGAAGCTCCTGCCCGGAAGCGAGGCGCCCACGGTGATTCCGCTCGAGGGTCTGGGAGATCGCGTCGCCGTCCATGCCGTGTGCCGTGAAAGCGTGTTCTGGGAAACTCTCGAGCAGCTGAAGAGTGCGGGCGCGAGCTCCGTGCTGGTACTGCCCGTCGAGAAGATGTTGGCGTAGTCGGTATGCGTGTGCTCGATTGGACGACGCTCTCGACCGCTGAACGCCGCAGCGCTCTCGACCGGCCCGCACAGCGCGACGCCGGACGCGTCGCACGCGAGGCCGCCGAGATCGTCGCCGCCGTGCGCGGCGGCGGCGATGCGGCGCTGCTCGATTTCACCGAGCGGTTCGACGGGGTGCGCCTGCGCGCGCTGGAGGTATCGGACGCCGAGTTCGAGGCGGCCGAGCGGATCTTGAATGCCGCGCAACATCGAGCCCTCGAGGTCGCGATCGGCACGGTGCGGACCTTCCACGCCGCGCAGTCACGAGAACCCCTGTCCATCGAAACGGCGCCCGGCGTGCGCTGCGAGCGGATCAGCGTGCCGGTGCGCGCCGTGGGGCTGTACGTGCCTGCGGGCTCCGCGCCCCTGCCGTCGACGGCCATCATGCTGGCAGTACCCGCCGCCCTCGCAGGCTGCCGCCAGCGCCTTCTGTGCACGCCGCCCGACCGCCGCGGCGCGGCCGATCCGGCGGTGCTCGTGGCGGCGCGGAAGGCCGGTGTGCAGCGCGTATTCAAGGCCGGCGGTGCGCAAGCCATCGCCGCCATGGCCTATGGCACGGCCTCGATACCCAAGTGCGACAAGCTGTACGGCCCCGGCAACGCGTGGGTGACGGCGGCGAAGCTTTGTGTCGCGAGCGATGCCGCCGGAGCGGCGGCGGACCTGCCGGCGGGCGTCACCGAGGTCATGGTGATCGCCGATGAGACTGCGCGCGCCGACTTCGTAGCCGCAGATCTTCTCGCCCAAGCCGAGCACGGCGCCGAGGCGCAGGCGATCCTGGTGACACCGTCGCGAGCGCTTGCGGCGGCCGTCGAGCGCGAAATCCGAACGCAGGCGCCGCACCTCTCGCGGCGCGCGATACTCGAAAGCTCGGTGCGCGAGATGCGGCTCATCACGGTCGATTCCCTCGATGCCGCCCTCGACATCGCGAACGAATATGCCCCCGAGCACCTCATCTTGCAGGTGCACGAGCCCCGGCGTTGGCTGGCCCAAGTCGAGGCCGCGGGTGCCGTGTTCCTCGGCGCCTGGTCGCCGGAGCCGCTGGGGGACTATTGCAGCGGACCGAATCACACGCTTCCAACCTACGGCTATGCACGCGCCTACAGCGGCCTCTCGCTCGAGGATTTTCAAAAGCGCATCACCGTGCAGGAGCTCACCCCTGCAGGCCTCAAGGTCTTGGGCGGCACGGCCTGCACCCTGGCAGCGCTCGAAGGACTGGACGCTCATGCCGCGGCGGTGAACATCCGCTTGGCGGCGCTCGCGGAGTACGCCGCATGAATCCCGTGCTCGCGCTCGCGCGCCCCGAGATCTTGGACTTGAAGCCGTACTCGCACGCGGCGTGGCAGCCCGCGCTCACGCGCCTGCACGCCAACGAGGCTCCTTGGCGCCCGTCCGGCGATACCACGACGGCAGGCCTCAACCGCTATCCGGAGCCGCAACCGAAAGCGCTCGTCGCCCGGTTGGCCGCGCTCTACGGCGTACCGGCGGACATGCTGCTGGTCGGCCGCGGCAGCGATGAAGCCATCGACCTGCTGTCGCGCATCTATCTGCGCGCCGGGACGGATGCCATCCTGCAGAGCCCGCCGACTTTCGGCATGTATCGGGTGGCCGCGCACATTCAAGGCGCCGGCGTCGTCGACGTGCCCTTGGAGCGGGAGCGCGGCTGGAGCCTCGATGCCGGCCGCCTGTTGGCAGCTTGGCGCCCGTCCATGAAAATCGTGTATCTCTGCTCGCCCAACAATCCGACGGCCAACGCCTTCGACCTCGGCGCGATCGAGGCGGTGTGCAGTGCGCTCGACGGCAAAGCCATTGTCGCGATCGACGAGGCCTACATCGAATGGTCCGGGCGCCCGAGCCTCGCGGCCTGGATCGAGCGGTTTTCCACGCTCGCCGTGTTGCGCACGCTCTCCAAAGCGCACGCGCTCGCCGGCGCGCGCGTCGGCGCACTGCTCGCCCATCCCGAGCTCATCGAAGTCGCGCGACGGGTTATTCCGCCCTACTCGCTCGCCCAGCCCACTATCGAAGCGGCGTTGTGCGCCCTCGAGCCCGAGGCGCTCGCCGCGGCCCGTGCGCGCATCGATGCGCTCCTCACGGAGAAGGATTACCTGCGCTCGCGCCTGGAGCGGTCGCCTTTGGTCGACAAAGTGTGGGCGAGCGATACGAACTTTCTTCTGGTCGACAGTGCGGATGCCGATCGCTTCCTGCGCTCGAGCCGGGCGGGCGGAACGCTGGTGCGCGATTTGCGCGCCAACCCGGCACTGCCGAGCGCGCTCAGGATCTCGGTGGGCACGCGCGCTGAGAACGATGCCCTGATCGAAAGTCTGGCGGCCGCATGAACGCGGGCCACCGAGTCCTGTTCGTCGACCGCGACGGCACGCTCATCGAGGAGCCTGCCGATGAGCGCGTCGACCGGCTCGAGAAAATCCGCCTGCTCCCGGATGTCATTCCCGCGCTGCTCGCCCTCAAGCGGGCGGGTTTCGGCTTGGTGCTGGTCACGAACCAAGACGGCTTGGGCACGCCCGCCCTGCCTCAAGATGGCTTCGATCGCACCCACCGGTTCATTCTCGACCTCTTCGCATCGCAGGGTATCGACTTCGAGGCCGTGTTCATCTGCCCGCACTTCCTGCACGAGGGTTGCGGTTGCCGCAAGCCGAAACTCGGCCTGATCGAGGAATACCTCAAGAATCATCCCATCGATGCCGCGCGCAGCTTCATGGTGGGCGATCGCGACACGGATCTCGAGTTCGCGCGCAACATCGGTATCGAAGGACTGCGCGTCCGCGTGGACGGTGCTCCCGCGGAGCGCTGGCCAGCGATCGCGGAACGGATTCTGGGCGCGGCACGGCGTGCGCGCACCGAGCGCAAGACGAAGGAGACGCACGTCGTGGTCGATGTGGACCTGGCGCGCGAAGGTCCGACCCGCATCGCCACGGGGCTGGGATTCTTCGATCACATGCTCGAGCAAATCGCCAAGCACGGCGGCTTCGCCCTCACGCTCGAGACCCTGGGGGACTTGCACATCGATGAGCATCACACGGTCGAAGACACCGCGCTCGCGTTGGGCGCTGCGCTGCGCGAGGCACTGGGCGACAAGGGCGGGATCGGCCGCTACGGCTTCGTGCTCGCGATGGACGAGGCCGAGGCGCAGGTGGCGCTCGACCTGTCGGGCCGGCCTTTCTTCCTCTGGGACGGACGCTTCAACCGGGAGCGGATCGGGGACCTGCCGACCGAGCTGGTGCCGCATTTCTTTCGATCTTTGTGCGACACCCTGGGCGCGACGCTGCACCTGCGCGTGAGCGGCGAGAACTCGCATCACATGGTCGAATCCTGCTTCAAGGGCGTCGGCCGAGCGCTGCGGCAAGCCATTCGTCGCGACGGTAGCGACCTGCCGAGCACCAAAGGAACCCTGTGAGCGAGCGCGACATCGTCATCGTCGCCTGCGGGGGCGCGAACATCGCATCGCTTCAGTTCGCGCTCGAGCGCCTCGAAGCTCCCGCCGAGGTATCCTCCGATCCGGATCGCATCCGCGGCGCGAGTCACATCATCCTGCCCGGCGTGGGCGCCGCGCTCGACGCCATGAAGCGCCTGCGCTCGAGCGGTCTCGACACCCTCATTCCCTCGCTCACGCAGCCTGTGCTCGGCATCTGTCTCGGCATGCAGCTCCTCCACGAGTCATCCGAGGAGGGCCCCGCGCAGTGCTTGGGCATTATCCCGGGGGCGACCGTCCGGCTCACCGACGCGCCCGGTCGTCCCGTCCCCCACATGGGCTGGAACACGCTCGACATCGAACGGCCGTCGCCTTTGCTGGAGGGGATCGGGATGCAAGAGCACGCTTACTTCGTGCACAGTTACGCGGTGCCGCCGAGCGCTGCCACCGTCGCCAGCTGCCGTTATGGCGCGGTATTCAGCGCCTGCGTCGCCCGGCGCAATTTCTATGGCGTGCAATTTCACCCGGAGCGCTCCGCCGCCGCCGGCGCGCGCGTGCTGCGCAATTTCATCGGCCTTCACTGAGCGTCTGCGGATCCCGCCCGCCATGCGTCTCTTCCCCGCCATCGATTTGAAAGACGGGCGCTGCGTGCGCCTGTTGCGCGGCGATTTCGCTCAGCAGACGGCGTACTCGACGGCGCCGCTCGAGCTTGCGCGCAAGTTCGAGGCGATGGGGGCGGATTGGCTGCACGTCGTCGACCTCGACGGCGCTCGGCAGGGCCGCGCCGATCAAGGCAACCGCGTCCTCATCGCACAGCTCGCCCGCGAATCGAGCTTGCGGCTGCAAGTGGGGGGCGGCCTGCGCACGCGCACCGACGTCGAGCGCGTGCTCGAGGCGGGCGCCGCGCGAGCGGTCGTCGGCAGCGCCGCGCTGTCGGATCCGGCGGCGGTGCGCAAGTGGATCGATGACCTCGGCGATCGCATCGCCCTCGCCTTCGACGTGCGTCTCGATGCGGGCGGCACGCCGTTAATCGTCACGCACGGATGGCAACGACAATCGACGCGCCCGCTGTGGGAAGCCCTCGCCGAGTTTCCCGGCGCCGCCCCCGCGCACGTGCTCTGCACCGACGTCGCCCGTGACGGTGCCTTGTCGGGGCCGAATGTAACCCTGTACGCAGAGGCCGCGCGGCGTTTCCCCGGCATCGCCTGGCAGGCTTCCGGCGGCATACGGGATGCGGCCGATCTCGAGGCACTGGCGTCCTGCGGCGTCGCTGCCGCCATCAGCGGCAAGGCGCTGCTCGAGAACCTCATTCCCGTCGAGGAGCTGCGGCCATTCTTGCCAAACGCATAATCCCCTGCCTCGATGTGCGCGGCGGTCAAGTGGTCAAGGGCGTGCGCTTTCGCGGGCACATCGTTGTCGGCGAGATCATGGATCTGGCGCTGCGCTATCGTAACGAGGGCGCCGACGAGCTCGTGTTCTACGACATCACGGCGAGTCCGGACGCGCGCTCGGTTGATCGCCGCTGGATCGAGCGCGTGGCACGGATTCTGGATATTCCGTTCTGCGTCGCCGGCGGCATCCGCAGCGTCAGAGACGCCGAAGAGGTGCTCGGCTGCGGAGCGGAAAAAGTCTCCGTCAACTCGCCGGCGCTCGCGGATCCGGAGCTGATCGATGCGCTCAGCCGGCGCTTCGGCAGCCAATGTGTGGTGGTCGGCATCGACAGCCAAACGGTCGACGGTGAGTATCGCGTGCAGCAATTCACCGGCGATGAGAAGCGCACTTGCGATGCCGGACGGGCCACCTTAGATTGGATCGCCGAGGCGCAACGCCGCGGCGCCGGTGAAATTGTTCTTAATTGCATGGCGAGCGACGGCGTGCGGCAAGGCTATGACATCGAGCAGCTGCGTGGCGTGCGCGGCGTGTGTCGCGTCCCGCTGGTCGCGTCCGGTGGCGCGGGCCGCATCGAGCATTTTGCGCGCGTGTTCCGCGATGCGGGCGCCGACGCCGCGCTGGCGGCCAGCGTATTTCATTCCGGGGACATTGCCATACCGGAACTCAAACGCGCGCTGCGCGCGGATGGCATTGAGGTGAGAGCTTGAGCGGCCTGGACACACTCGATTGGGACAAGAGTCAGGGATTGCTGCCGGCGATCGTGCAGGATGACCAGGACGGCGCGGTGCTCATGCTCGGCTACATGAACCGCGAAGCGCTTGCGGCGACGCAAGCCAGCGGTCGAGTGACCTTCTTCAGCCGCAGCAAGCAGCGGCTTTGGACCAAGGGCGAGACTTCGAGCCATTTCCTCGAAGTGCGCGCCATCGCCGCCGATTGCGACGGCGATACACTATTGATTCTCGCGCATCCCCGCGGGCCGGCCTGCCACCGCGGCACACGCACTTGTTTCGGCGCGGGCGCACCGCAGACCGCTGCGCAACCCTACGGCTTTCTCGGCGTGTTGACACGGACGCTCCGGCAGCGCATCGATGCACGGCCGCCGGGCAGCTACACGGCCAAGCTCCTCGAGGAGGGCCCGCGGCGCATCGCGCAAAAGGTTGGCGAGGAAGGACTCGAGCTCGCGCTCGCGAGCGTCGCACAGGGCGAGGCCGAAGTGATCGCCGAGGCTGCGGATCTGCTTTACCACGTCGTGCTGCTGCTGGAAGCGAAGGGATTGTCGCTGGCCCAGGTCGTGGACGAGCTGCAAGCACGTGGGAACGGCACCGAATGATCCCGCAGGCCGAGAACGCCGGGCGCGACCAGCGGCTCATAATCGAGAAGGCAGCGCGTACGCTCCACGTGTATGCCGGGACTTGTCTCGAGAGGAGCTACCCGGTGGCCCTCGGCAGGAACTGGGCAGCCGACAAAGCGGTCGAGGGCGACGAGGCGACGCCCGTCGGCGAGTTCTACATCTGCAGCAAGAACCCGCGCAGTAAGTTCTTCTTGTCGATGTGTCTGAGCTATCCGAACGCGGAGGACGCAGAGCGCGGTCTGGCGGCCGGGCTGATCACTCCCGAGGAGCACGGCGGCATTCTGGCGGCGGTGCGCGACAAGCGTCTGCCGCCGCAGCACACGCGGCTCGGCGGCGAGATCTACATCCACGGCCAGGACCCCGCGCGCCGGCACGGAGCACCGAAGGATTGGACGCGCGGCTGTATCGCGCTGGAGAACAGCGCGATGCAGCATCTCTACGAGCGGATCGCGCTGGGGGCGATGGTTCTCATCCGCGAGTGACTCGGATTCATGGCCTGGCACGGCGGCGATTGCGCCTCATCGCCACGAGGGCGATGCCGAGCCATACGACGTTGAGGCCGGCCGACGGCCATGCGCCGTTCCAGCCGCTGTTGATGGCCAGGCCGATCGCGCCAACGAGGTTCATTCCCTGATAGAGCGCCGAGCGTGGCTGCAGCTTGCCGGAAGAGATCAGCGCATAGGACCCCAGGACCAACACGGTACCGGTCCAGCCGGCGATGTCGATGAACGTCTTGAGCTGCAATTCAGCCGGCCTCGAGCGCTGCAGCGGAGGCCGGCACACGGCGTCGCAGCTGCGAGCGCACGAGCCACAGACTCACGATGGCCTGCACCGTCATGCTCACAATGGACACGTACCATAGCTGCACCAGGCGAAACTGCGGCTGATGCGTGAGCCACACGGCGGGAATGACGAAGCTCACCAAACGCGTCGCGGCGCTCAACACGGCGGGCACGGTATTGCCGAGCCCCTGGAAAACCGCCGAGCAGGTGAATACGAATCCGGAGGCGATGAAGTTCAAGGAGATGAGCTTCAGGAACTGCGTCGCCACCGCGACGGCGCCCGGCTCGGTGGTGAACGCGCGCGCGAGCCACTCTGCGCGCCACTGACACAGCAAGGTCAACGCAGCCATGATAACCGTGCCGATGATCATGGCGCGCACGAAGGTCTCGCGCACCCGCGCGAACTTTCCGGCCGCATAATTTTGGCCCACGATGGGGGCGGTCGCGAAGGCGACGGCCATCGCCGGCAGGAACAGGCTCTGGTTCAGCCGCATGCCAATGCCAAATCCCGCCTGCGCGTCCTGGCCGAAGGGGCGGATGATCCAGTAGATGATCATCATGTAGACGAACATCAACGCGAACTCGCCGCCGGCCGGCAGGCCGATCCGCAGCAGACGTCCCCATATCGCAAAGTCCCAGCGCCACGCCGTCGAGTCGAAGGTCACGTAGTGCTCCAACCGATGGAAGTAAATGGCGAGCAGCACAACGCCTGCGGCGAGGGACAGGGAGCTCGCGAGCCCCGCTCCGGCGACGCCCAGCGGATGTCCGGTGCCCCACCCCGCGATCAGTACCGGGGCAAGCACCGCATTCAAAATGACCGTCAGCACTTGTACGATCATGCTCGGCTGCACTATTCCGGTGCCGCGCAGCGCGGAACCCATGGCAACCACCGCAAATTGCAACGCCAGACTCGGCAAGAACCACCATAGGTAGTCGATACCCGCGCGGATCGTGGCAGCATTTGCCCCTAAAGTGTGCATGTACGGCGCCGCGACAAGATAGCCGGCGACGAGCGTCAAGAGCCCGCATGCGAGGGACAAAGAGAAACTCTGATTGAACACCCGCGTCGCATCCGCCTGGTCCTTGCGCCCCACCGCATGCGAGATGAGCGCGACCGTGCCCACTCCCAGCACCTGCGTCAGCGCGAAAACGATGAACATGATGTTGCCGGCGGCGCTGACACCGGCGATCGCCGCATCGCCCAGGTGGGCGACGAAATATAGATCGATCAGAAAATAAAGCGTTTGAAACAGCATTCCCGCCATGATGGGCAGGGCCATTTGTAGGATGTGCTTACCGATGGAGTGCGCCGTAAGGTCCTTCACGGGACCGCACTTATAGCACATCGGGCCGGCTCACTTGAGGGCCGGCGCATGCTACGCTTTCCACATCGCAGCCAACGGATTCGCCCTCATGACGATCTCCCTCGCCGACGTGAAACGTTACCCCGACGCCGCGGCGCTGGCCGATGGGCTGGCCGCGGACATCGCCGCGAGTCTTTCCCGGGCGATCGCGCAACGCGGACTGGCAAGCCTGGTGGTCTCCGGCGGCAATTCGCCGAAAGCGTTGTTCCAGGCGCTGAGCAAACGGCCGCTCGACTGGAGCCGCGTCTGTGTCGCACTCGCCGACGAGCGCTGGGTAGGGCCCACGGAAGCCGGCAGCAACGAGAAACTCGTGCGCGACAACTTGTTGCATGATGCTGCCGCCACCGCGCGCTTCGCGGGGCTCAAGAACGCGGCACCCTCGCCGGACTTGGGTGCGGTGTCGGCCTGGGAAGCGTTCGCGCGTATCCCGCAGCCTTTCGACGTCACGGTGCTCGGCATGGGGGATGACGGTCATACCGCTTCGCTCTTCCCAGGGTCCCCGAACTTGCCCAAGGCGCTCAACCTGAGCGCGGCGCCCGGTTGCATCGGAATGCGGGCGCCGACCGAGCCGCACGCGCGCTTGAGCCTGAATCTGGCCGCGCTCCTCGGCTCGCGGCTCATTTACATCCTCCTCCTCGGCGACGCCAAGCTGAAGACATTCACCGCGGCAAGCGGCTTGGGTCCCGTCGAGGAGATGCCGGTGCGCGCGGTGCTCCGACAAGACCGCACACCCGTCGAGGTGGTGTGGGCGCCATGACGGAGCCGAAAGACGACCGCACCGCGCTCGACAAGGACGCCATCAAGAATTCCTTCCTCGACGACCTCTTCTACATGCAAGGCAAGTTCGCAGCGCTTGCCACCCGCAACGATTACTACATGGCACTCGCCTATGCGGTACGCGACCGGATGCTGCAACGCTGGATCAGCACGGCGGCGACTTACACCCGGGAAGCCTCGCGCACCGTTGCCTATCTGTCCGCAGAATTCCTGATGGGCCCGCATCTCGGCAACAACCTGTTGAATCTGGGCATCACCGATACGGTGCGCAAGGGTATGGCCGAGCTCGGCCTGGATCTCGAGGATCTGCTGCGCCAAGAGGAGGAGCCGGGACTCGGCAGCGGCGGCCTCGGGCGTCTGGCGGCGTGCTACATCGATTCGCTCGCGACGCTCGAGATTCCTTCGCTCGGCTACGGGATCCGCTACGAGTTCGGAATCTTCCAACAACAGATCGTCGACGGCTGGCAGATCGAAAAGACCGACAAGTGGCTGCGCTTCGGCAATCCCTGGGAGCTCGCGCGCCCCGAATGGGCGGTAAGCGTGAAATTCGGCGGCACCACCGAGCACTACCTCGATGACCGGGACTGCCCGCGCGTGCGCTGGGTGCCGCACAAGATCGTGCATGGGGTGCCCTTCGACACGCTGATCTTGGGTTATCGCACCAATACGGCCAACACCTTGCGCCTGTGGAGCGCCGAGGCACCCGAATCGTTCGATTTCGCCGCGTTCAACAGCGGCGACTATTACGGAGCGGTCAACCAGAAGGTCACCTCGGAAAACCTGAGCAAGGTGCTCTATCCGAACGACGAGCAGCTGCGCGGCAAGGAGCTGCGGCTCGAGCAGCAATATTTCTTCGTGTCATGCTCGATACAGGACATGTTCCGCATCGTGCGCACGCAGGGCGTGCCGCTTGAGCAATTTCACGAAAAATTCGCGGTGCAGCTGAACGACACTCATCCCGCCATCGCCATCGCCGAGCTGATGCGGCTCCTGATCGACGATTTTGCAGTGTCTTGGGCCGATGCCTGGAACGTCACCACGCGGACTTTCGCGTACACCAACCACACGCTGCTGCCCGAGGCGCTGGAGCGCTGGCCGCTCGAGGTGTTCGGCCGCGTTCTGCCGCGGCATCTGCAGATCATCTACGACATCAACGCGCATTTCCTCGAAGAGGTGCGCATGCGTTTTCTCGGCGACGAGGATCGCATCCGCCGCATGTCGATCATCGACGAGAGCGATCAGCGTTACGTGCGCATGGCGCATCTCGCGTGCATCGGCAGCCACTCGATCAACGGCGTGGCGGCTCTGCATACCGAGCTTCTCAAGCGCGACGTGCTGCGCGACTTTTACGAGCTCTGGCCGAAGAAATTCAGCAACAAGACCAACGGCGTCACGCCGCGCCGCTGGCTGGCGCTGTCCAATCCTTTGCTCGCCGAGCTCATCACGG
>Ga0302324_100022693_pt1 | contig 12178 bp, 9 predicted proteins | sample Palsa_T0_1_FD_201949 | JGI IMG/M metagenome (GOLD analysis project Ga0302324, IMG submission 201949) | Peat permafrost microbial communities from Stordalen Mire near Abisko, Sweden - Palsa_T0_1 | ecosystem: Environmental > Terrestrial > Soil > Palsa > Peat permafrost | place: Sweden: Abisko...
CGCGTTGACAGCAAGTTCCTGCCATACCCATTGCCTGCGCCCGAGGGCCCAGCGCCTGTAATCAGGGCCTTGCACGAGGACCAGGCCGGGCGCATTTGGATAGGCGTCGATTTGAATGGTGCATTTATCCTCGAGCCCGGAGCCGATAAGGTGCGCCGCCTCCTAGAGGCACCGGGATCCGGCAAGCCACTGATCGACAACATCTCTGCAATCTGTGAGGTTGACAAATCAGAGGTCTGGCTTGGGACGGCCGAAAGCGGGATCGTGCGTGTCGACACGACGACCTGGAAGATTGTGCGCGAACAGCGTGACCTAACGCGCTCCAGGGGTCTGCCGAGCAACCAGATCGATTCGCTGTTTGTTGACCGCAGCGGCACGATGTGGGTCGGCACCCGTTCGATTCTGAGCAATGTCAATCCGCGCCAGCACCTGATTCAAACTTTCTTCGGCGGCAGTGCTCCAGGCTTACTCATCCGGGGCGACACTGTCAGCTCAATTCTGGCTCTGCCGGACGGCCGGGTCTGGATGGCGCTGGTAGGTGGCGGCGTCGAAATCGTGGACCCGATCTCCGGCCCTATCGGGATGATCCTCCCGGAGCCGGATCATCCCGACAGTGCGCTGCCCAATGTCCAGGTGATTACTATGGCGCGCTGGGAGGACGGAGATATCTTCCTGGGCACGGCCGCCGGCCTCTACCGCGCCAGTCCTGACGGACGCTCACTAAAGCGCCTGCAGGTGCCCGCTCAGAGCGAGACCTTTGATGTTCGTGCCTTGCTGGTGGCCAATGGACGCCTATGGCTCGGCGGTCTCGATGGCCTCTCGGAACTGGAAGTGCTGCCCGGGGGCGCGCTGGGCTTGAAGCGACGATGGGACCAGGAACTCGGGGATCAGCGCGTGCGGACTGTGGTCAAGGGCGGGGACGCGGGCATCTGGATAGGCACGGCGAGCGGCGTTGCGCATCTGGACCCGGCTACCGGCGAGGTTACGCATCTTTCGAACGACCCCAGGAATCCAAGCCTGTTGCCTGGGGGATACGTAAGCTCAATGCTGACCGACCGCAAGGGCCGGCTCTGGGTGGCGACCTTCGGCCGTGGCATCCAGGTCGAGCAGCGGCGCGATGCGAGCGGCCGTCCGATATTCCGTCGACTGACGCAAAGCGACGGGCTGCCGCAAAACAGCGTCGACGCCCTCCTGGAGGACGTTGACGGCAATATCTGGGCAAGCACCGACGGCGGATTGGCGCGCATCGAGCCCGACAACCTCGCAATCAGGGCGTTTCGCACCGAGCAGGGGGTGGGTATCGACGGTTTCTTCACTGGTGATGCGGATACCACTCCAGCCGGCGACCTCCTGTTTGGCGGTCTGAACGGCCTAATCGTCGTGCACCCCGAGCGCCTTACCGCCACTGCCGAAGCGCCGCCCATAGTCGTCACCGACGTACGCGTTGGCGCGAGAAGCGTGGCCTCTTCGCAGTCTCTCTTGAACTCGGGGCTGACGGTCGGGTCCCAGGACCGCAGCTTTGCGATCGAGTTTGCCGCCCTGGATTTCACCGATCCGGAACAGCGGCGCTACGCGTACCGCTTGCAGGGCTTTGACAAGGATTGGCTGGAGACGCCGACGTCGCGGCGAGTTGCTTCCTACACGAACCTGCCACCCGGAGACTACATTCTGCAGCTGCGCAGCGCCGCGGCCGGCAACGAATGGTCAACGCCGCTCGACGTTGCGGTGCATGTGCAACCGGCCTGGTACGAGTATGGCGCAGCGCGTGCGCTGGCGGCGACCATAGCGCTATTGCTGATAGTCGCTCTTGTCCAAGTGCGCACGACGTTGTTGGTCCGTCGCCAGAGGGAACTCGAAAGCATTGTCGCGGAGCGGACTGCGCAATTGCAGCGCAACCAGGAATATCTTGAAAGAATGGCGTATATCGACGTTCTCACGGGACTGCCGAATCGCCGTGTGTTCGACGACGATCTGCGCCGGTTTATTTCTGGATGCGAGCGTGGTCAGGGCGATTTTGCACTGCTGCTTATCGATCTGGACGGCTTCAAGAGTATCAATGACACCGTCGGGCACGATGCCGGTGACGCAGTACTCGTGGAAGTCGCCGGGCGTCTGCGTACGCTGATCCGCGGGACTGACCTCGTGGCGCGGCTGGGCGGTGACGAGTTTGGCTTGGTCCTTGCGCAACCACGTAACATGTCCGCTGTAGATACGACCTGCGCCCGTATTATCAAGAATCTGAACGAACCGATTGCCTTGGCTGACCGTACTGTCGTCATCGGCGCGAGTATCGGCGTTGCCAAAGCCTCCAGCGATCGCGCCACCCCTCATGAAATCTACAAGGCTGCCGATGTGGCGCTGTATGAAGCCAAGAAGGCTGGCCGCAACACCTGGCGCTGGGACAAGAGCTCGGCCGCGTCCGCGGCAATGACCTCATCGTGGAAGCGCTTGGACTTGATCGAAGGGGTTGAACCGCCGAGCGATGGGGGCGAAAGCGATCGGCCAAAGAGTCGATTTCATACTGGATGATCTTCATACGGAAGAGTTGCAGCGGTCCATGTGGCCAGTCCTACCATGGAGCGCCTATGCGGGCTCCCGCATCGAAATTGGTTCTCCCACACCCCCGGTTAGGCCGACCAGAAGGACCTACCGGTCGGCCGGCACTGTAGCGCCTATCAGCCAACTGCAACCTAATTTGTTGGCGCCAGGAGAAGCCCGCAGTTCGGCATTCCATGTATCCGCGCAAAACGTAGCAGCCAGAGACTCTACTAAGAGGGGAACGGCGATGATTTCGCAGTCGAGCTCTGCCCGCTTGCGTTGACTGTACTAACACGGCAGCTCGCACTGCGTGCTCGATTCGAGTTCGCCGGCAAGATCAACCACGACCCGCTGTTCTTCAAACAAACCGGAGAACCGATTCGCAACCTTCAGTACCCGTCGGTGTTGGTGCCTTCCTCGTCTCTCGGCGCTCCAGCGCTGTTGACAGTCCAGAAGTGTTACGTTACAAGTACTGAAATAGCGTCAAAATATCCATCTCCAAGCTCGTAACGTTACGCACTGCACCGTCACTGGCACTGAAACTGCCGGGACCAACTTTCTAGTCCGGTGAACGGATTGGGCAATCTCTGTGATGTTGTATTTAACACGTCGCGTACGGCGATGGCAGGATGGCCTCGCTCTGCCGACCAAAGCGCATGGGCGAGGCGCATTGACTTCAGCGATGTATTCGCGAGCGCTACGCCGACCGGTGACACTGTGAAATACGAGGCGGCTCACGAAACCAAGACGATGCCGCGAGCGACCACTACCTTTACGATCATGCAGGGAATCACTTGCATCGACGATGATCAGGACGATCTGCGTCGAGATTGTGATTTATCGCTCTGGGTGTGGCTGGATGAGAACTGTTGAGGATAGCGGCTTCCAAAATGGAACGCGGATTTCTAGGCGGGGATTCAATTTGGATGCGATGACCTTGGCGTGCCAGCGATTACCGCAGTAGTAGGACGTTTAGGAGGGAAGATGCGTACCAAGAAAGACTGGGTCTGGCACTGCGAACCATCAACTGGGGGCTTTGTCTCACGTGATTGCACAGGCATCGAGCGCTGTTTACGCACATTGGGTTACGTACTGTCATCGATGCTGGCATTGTGCTACGCAGCGGCAGTTGTGGCGCAGAGTACGCCAGAGACCGCCACGAATCCTCCGCCAGCAAAGGCTGCTGAGATCGTGCCCCGCCCTGCCGACAGCCGTGAAGCGGAAGATCTAGGGGAAATCACTGTCACCGCGCAGAGGCGCACCGAACGCCTCCAGGACGTACCAATTTCACTTGCCGTGCTGAACGGCGCGGATCTCGACCAGTCCAGTGTTTTGAGCGTAACCGATGCGTTAAACCAAATACCCGGTGTTGTGGCGACGCCGCAGGCTCAAGGCGGTGGCACCCAAATAATGATCCGCGGCGTTGGGGCCAGCGGACCGATAGCAAACGGATCGAGCCCCATTGGCTATTATCTCGATTCAGTGCCATTCGGGCTTGTCCAATCGGCCGTCGAACCCGATGAAAATGCCTATGACCTGCAGCGCATTGAGGTCTTGCGCGGACCACAGGGCACGCTATACGGCGCCGGGGGAGAGAACGGTGTGGTACGCGTCCTGACCAATGATGCAGATTTGAATCAATTCGAATTTAAGGCACGCACTACGCTTTCAACCACGGACACCGGTGGCGAGAACTATCGCGGCGACATGGCCGTCAATGTGCCGATCGTCGACGGCGTACTCGCGGTACGTGCGGTTCTCGGTTATGAGGACGTGAGCGGTTGGATAGATAGTCCGAACGCGAATCATATCAATGACGGGGAGCTGCGCACCTATCGCCTAAAGGTCAATGCGCAGCCAACGGACGAACTTTCGATCGGGCTGTCCGTGTGGAGCTCGCACGACAATTATGGAGCGCCGTCGACCGCGACGGACAATGAACGCATCCCCGCGCTCCTCCCGCAGCCGTTGTATACCGATTACGACGCCTACGGTCTGAAACTCGGCTACAACTTTTCTAGTTTTACAGTTTCGAGCATGACGAGCTACATCGATTATATAAACGACGGTAACTTGGATTTCACGCCCCTTGGTGTCCCGGCCGTCCTCCTCACGCGAATAGACTCCAAGGTGTTTTCCCAGGAAGTAATTCTTAATTCCGTACCGGACAGCGCATGGCGATGGACGGCGGGCGCCATCTACCGCGATGCCAGTGATCTGTTGTATCAAACGCTAGGTTCGTTTTTCGCGGCCCCGATCGACTATACGCAGGCCTCTAAATCCTCCGCGGTATTCGGCGAATTTGGCCGGCGTTTTTTCAATGACCAATTACAGTGGACACTCGGACTGCGTTATTTCCATGACGAAGCATCCAGTATCGAGAATATTCAGGATGAAGGCTTGGTCGGCGTTCCCCTGTATCACGCCACAAACTCGTACAATTCCACAACGCCGCGTGCCGTACTAACGTGGTACCCGAATAGCGACTTGACGGCATACGTCTCCTACTCCCAAGGCTTTCGTAGCGGCTTTCCGCAGAATTCCAACACTCTGGAATTCGACCCGAAATGGCCGACTCTTAAGCCCGACAAGTTGTACAACTATGAAATCGGCGCGAAAGGGGATTTTCTAGATAAGCGTATTTCCATCGATACGGCGCTTTACTATATCGACTGGCGTGACGTACAGCAGACGCTAGAAATACCTATTGGAGGTCTTAACTATGGGGCCGCTCCCATCAATGGCCAGGGCGCAAGCGGGGTTGGTGTGGACCTTGCGATCACGACTCGGCCTGTAGAAGGGTTCGACATAGGCATCAACTTTAGCTGGAACAATCTGAAATTGGATAATGCCATCTATGCTGGAAGCATACTTTTGTTCAATAAAGGAGATCGCCTTAACTTCTCTCCCGAATATACCGCCGGCGGGTCCGCCAATTATAATTTCCCAATCGGCAGGAGTGGCTTCAAGGGGCGATTTTCAGCTTCCGTCAACTACATTTCGAGGCAGATGACTCATGATGCTAACGCACCGGCTGCCACAATTATTGAAACCGGTGACCCCGTGTTCATTGCGCGCACGAGTTTAGCGATTAGCGCTCCAACTCATTGGACGGCGACTTTCTTTGTTGACAATATCAATAATGATCACGCTGGATTGCCCTCGGGAGACGCTGTGCCATCTTGGAATACACAGATACGTCCCCGGACCACGGGCGTGCAGCTCGATTACCATTACTAAGGTAAGTGCCGCGCAATTGACCTCGGGCCACGACGATCCTGTAAGCGGTCATTCGACGCAGACTCCAGTCACAGCAACTTTGCGAAATAAGTGCGGCTCGGCGGTAGCGCTCGACGGGTAGCGCCCAAGTTGATTCTGGAATTCGGGATTAGCGAAGGCCCGTGCGAAATGCTCTGTGGACTCCCAGACCGCATAATTTAGGAACACGCAGCTGCCGGCAACTCCCCTATGGAGCTGAGCGGATATGTACCCGGGCTGCGCCCGCATTAGCGCGGCGTCAGCCGTCCAAGCTGCTAGTAACTGATCCACCTCATCCGGGCGAACGTTGAACTTGTTGATGAGAACAAGCGGGCCACCTCGATCTTGCATCTGGTCGAACAAGGTGATGCTCTTGTCCATCTCGACGAAATTTAACATCGTGTATCTCCTTTAGAAAAAGCCACGGCATCGGCGCTGCATGGCTTGCTCTCGAATTGCCTGATTCCGTCAACCGGCAGGGCGCACGCTAGACATCCGCGCCTCAGCGTTAAGCCTCACATCGAGCGCGCGCGCAACCCTGAGCGCGCAGCGGATGTCCCGTATGGGCAGTCCTGCTACGAGCTCGTTGATCCAAGGACTTTGACGTTTAGCCGCAGCCCGAATGGTGCGCGTTCCCCGCTCCGTCAGCACAACGAGCTTGGCTCGGCGGTGATGAGGATTCGCCGTGTAGGCGACAAATCCTTCCGATTCGAGTTCGTTGGCCACGCGCTGAACGGCCTGGCGTGTAAGCCCCATTACTCGGGCAAGATTGGCTACTGGTTGTGGTTCGCCTGCCATGCCGATCGCGCCGAGCACTTGCCACCGTGCGCTCGTGAGGTTCAGGTCGGCGATGAGCTCGTCACCGGCACGCAACAGGCCGCCGTTGAGCCGGAACACCGCCAGGATCAAATCCGTCGCGACGGCGCCCGCGGGTGTGTGATCGTAGCCGTCAGGAGAGTTCATTAAGCAGCATATTGTCTCTATGACAGCATCCTGTCAATATGCCTGCGCGATGACCACCCGGAAGCGGACATTCATGACCGGCGGGTAGGGGTCCAAGACCAGCGCTACAACCCATCCGTCGGCAGGCGGCCTATTCCGTTGAAAATCGGACGGTTGGACCCACCTTCCTCAAGCGATAAGAAATACCGTGTTGCGTCAGACTGCGGTTTCTAAAATACATGCCAGGGTGCAAATATAACCGCACCAAATCCAGCGAGCATAGCTGACGCTTTGGGGCCTGGGTCGCCGTACACTTCAATGCTGTTGAGAGCAGCGACAGCCAGCAATTTAGGAACGGACTCCTGCACCACCGGGCCGGTCAGGTGTGTCACGACGGCATCCGCATCCGCGTAAGTTTCCAGTAGACGGCAGTATCGGCGATCACTGCTGAGGTACCAGTCGTAGCCAAGCGCCCCTGGCTCGCTGCGAGTTGCTGCCAACATCGCCTCCGCGATTTTCTCGAATGCTTCGAGCTTACCGTCGGCAATGCTTAAAGACACAGTGAATCGCACGATCTTGCTTTCCATACTCAACGACTCCAGTTTTCAGACGGCGACGTCAAACATAATCCTGCAACAAAGATATCATCGATTCCTGCGCGATTTCGCGTAATGTTTGGCGAGGGTCCGAACGGCATGAGCTGCCTGCAGAGTCAATCGGACACTCGATCCGATCGGAACCAGGAATGCCGTGCATTGTGCTAATGGCATTCACGGTGATCTCATTGTAAAGCCGCCTAATTTTCTCGCGGAACTTCGATGCTCGCCAGCTGAAGCGCGCATTCCTGAGCTTCCAATTCAGACGGTGTCAGTCCGTCGGTCTGATGCATTGAGAAGGTCGCAACCGCGGGTCTAGAGCTTCATTTCCCCTACGGCAGCGTTCACTTTCAAGGAGGCTTCCGTTCGTTTCTTAACGTCGTCCGCGGTAACGCCCGGTGCAAGCTCGATCAGCTCAAGTCCTTTCGGGGTCACATCAATCACTGCAATGTCGGTGATGATGCGATTCACCACGCGAAGCCCCGTGACCGGCAATGTGCATTTGCGTTTTATTTTGGACTCGCCGTCCTTGGAGCAGTGCTCCATGACGACTACGATGCGTTGCGCCCCGGAGACAAGATCCATGGCGCCGCCCATGCCTTTCACCATCTTGCCCGGAATCATCCAGTTGGCAATGTCCCCCTCCTCACTCACTTCCATGGCGCCAAGAATCGCAAGATTGATGTGGCCGCCGCGAATCATCGCGAAGCTCTCCGCACTGTCGAAGATCGCGGCGCCCGGCAGCATCGTAATTGTCTGCTTGCCAGCATTGATGAGATCCGGATCCTCTTCGGTCTCATACGGAAATGGGCCAACACCCAGAAGGCCGTTCTCACTCTGCAATACCACTTCCACATTGGCCGGTATGTAATTGGCCACGAGCGTTGGAATTCCGATGCCGAGGTTTACGTACTGACCGCCGCGCAGTTCCAGCGCGGCGCGCATCGCCAGTTGTTCTCGCGTCAACATGTTGCTCTCACCCGCACACGTTTGGTCGTGTCGTACGACGCTCTATGCGCTTCTCGTGTTTGCCGACGACGACGTGGTGGACATATATTCCCGGCGTGTCAATATGATCTGGCGCCATCCCGCCTACGTTGACCAGCTCCTCAACTTCGGCGACCGTAATGCGCCCGGCCATTGCGCAAAGCGGATTGAAATTACGCGCAGTGAGTCGATACTGCAAATTGCCGAAGCGATCTCCGCGCCAAGCCTTGACGATCGCCCAGTCAGTCTTGATACCGCGTTCGAGGACGTACCGGCGGCCATCAAACTCGCGCACTTCTTTGTTGTCTGCGACGATCGTGCCGACCCCAGTCGGTGTGTAGAACGCCGGAATGCCGGCCCCGCCGGCACGCAACCGCTCCGCCAGGGTGCCTTGCGGGGTGAGTTCCACCTCGAGCTCTCCTGAGAGGAACTGCCGCTCGAATTCTTTGTTCTCGCCGACGTAGCTCGAAATCATCTTCCGAATTTGACGATTGGCGAGAAGTTTGCCTAGGCCAAAGTCGTCCACTCCGCAATTGTTTGAGGCGACGGTCAGGTTGGAAACGCCCATGTCGCACAGCGCGCGGATGCACAGCTCGGGAATGCCACACAGTCCGAAGCCCCCGGCTGCAATCGTCGCACCGTCGCGGATCCCTTGCAGCGCCTCAGCCGCACTCGCGCGTACTTTATTCATTAGTCTACAGGGCTCCCGAAAGTTGAGTTGCCGGGCGGCATGTGTGCCAGCCTTGCATTCACCGGCCGCTATGCTTTTTAGACAAATGCGCCGTTGGCGACACCGGTTTTCGTCAAGAGTACCACGACGGATCGACTTAGCCACACAAGCGAGTCTGGAGCTGCTGCCGGAGATGTTCGAGTTGAGTGCGACGCTGCTGGTGCTCGGCCTGAAGCGCTGATTTACTTGCCAAGGGGACCCAAGTACGCGCTGCCCGCTCACCTTGCAGGTCTCCGGCATTCCGGGCATTACCCGAATTCCAGTCCTGTATTCGAATACTGACTTGAAAAATCACCGCGCTGTATGCTTAACCGGAAGTAAATCACACGGGGTCGGACGAGCATGAAGAAAACAAAACCCAAATGGCTCAGCAAGCCGCAGAAACATGATTACCCCGCAGCCCAATCCTATCTCGGCCTCAGATTCGAACCGCGCGTGGTAAAGAATCTAGTCAACAAATTGAAGCGTGCGAAAATGACGGAATTCGCGGCAAAAGATATTTTCAGGGCATCCGGTCTATCGCTTCTTGGCATAAGCAACAGCCATGTTGAAAAGAATCGATCTCAAATCATCCTCAGCGAAGGACTCTCGCCGCTTTTACTGTGCAGGGATAAAGATCCCGGCAAGCTGATCATCGCGGACGGCTATCACCGGCTATGCGCGGTGTACACTTTTGATGAGGACGCGATGATCCCCTGCAAGATCGTTTGACCAAACACGCCGCATTGAGCTTGCAGGATCGAATAGCTTCTGCGGACACGCGGAGGCTCGACGTTAAATGGTAATTAATAGCGGCGATATGTCTTTCTCATGTCTAGAAAGCGAACGTCTTGTTCTCCGGCGCTTTAAAGAATCCGATCTTACGCCTTTTGTGCGCTATCGGTCTCATCCGGAAGTGGAACGCTACCAGAGCTGGCACGATTACACCCCGGATGAGGGAATAAAGTTTCTGAAACAAATGGCTGGACTACACCCCGCGATTCCCGGCACATGGTTCCAGTTTGCAATTGAATTGAAAACCTCTTCATCTCTCATCGGCGATTGCGCGTTATATCTCCGGCAGGACGATCCTCTGCAAGGAGAAATCGGGTTCTCTTTAGCGCCGGAGTTTCAAAAACATGGCTTCGCAACCGAAGCGATTAATCGCTTATTAGAATATATCTTTGGCTCGCTCGGAAAGCGTCGAGTGATCGCCGTGACTGATGTCAGGAATCAAGCTTCCATTCAGGTCCTAGAGCGGATCGGGATGCGGCGAGAAGCGCATTTTTTTGAGAATATTGTCTTCAAAGGAGAGTTGGGAAGTGAATATGTTTACGCCCTCCTCCTGGATGAATGGAAGCAACGAAAACTATAAAATGCTTCTGCAACAATTGCCTTTATGAACATTTTATCTGTCCCCAGAACGTCGTCTTAGGCACATAAAAGCCAACCGGATTTGGTCGCTCTGCCGCGTCGAATTTTATGGACTGGCCGGGAGCAAATGGTTGGATATCTTGAACAAAGATTGTTAAGGGCAGGCATATCGATATTGCCAAGCTGAGTGTCAGCGATGTCCTTCCCAACAGCAGATTAGAAGCGCGAAAATATGAGCAGGACAATCCAAGCTTGACCTGCGGTTCTCGCGCTTGGCCAAACCAGCTGTGCTTCTCGTGCCCCCAGGCATCAACTCGACGAAGCGAACTACTCGGTTAAACGCCTCGCATGGGCGACCATTCCACGTACCACATTCCCGTGACTCCAAAGCCGCGACGGGCGCCAGCAATCCGTGCGGCTGTCATTCGTTGCTCATCGCCGCATTCACAAAGATCGACTGTCACGGCATTCGTCCATTCGTCTAGGCGTGATGAAGTCGAGCGCCCACAGCGAGTTGCCATAGCCAGCCCAAAGGCAATTCCCTCGGCGATGCCCACGGTCAGGCCGCCGCCCGGAGTCAGCGTAAATGGAGGGCGGCATCGGTAACTGGCTTCGCATTCCCACGAATTCGGACGCGGCGACTCATGATCGCCGTGTAAAAGGGATTTCGCTTTGAGGGCCAACCCCAAGGCTGATCCACCCTTATCGGGTCTAAAGGAGTAGCACGCGCCGAGCAAAATGCTAAGCTCAAGCCGATTTCCGCCGGTAACTCGCCTTCCGATGAGGCCGCGCTTGGCTGAGCGGATTCGATTCTCGTGACTGCTTCGCATCAGCCAATCAACGCCAAAGCAGGCAGATTAATTGACTGTCTGCTATTTGCGCCAGTCCAATTCGAGTTGGCGGAACCGCGCGGCGGCGCTCATTTATTGCGCAATATGTTGAGCTGGCGCGACTCAAAATGTGCGGAAAGTGCGCCCAACGCGCTTTGGGCTCTTTCATACTCAATCCACGGAATCGGAGACAGTGTGAACTACATATCGATGGCACTCACAGCGCTGGCTGGCAGCCTCGAGACTGTGGTCGACGTGCCGTGGCTACAGGGGCTGCGCGAACGATTGAGCACCGCTACTAGCGGTCCCGATTTGCACGCAGCATTTGAGCAATCGCCGCACGGCAGCCTGCTCGCAGATGCCCAGAGTTTGCAAATTCTTGCCACGAACGCCGCGCTCCGTCGCGTCGTTGGCTTGAGCAAACGTGAACTCAAAACACTCAGACTGCCACAGCTATTGGATCACAATGAGGACGCGAAAACCCTGATTGGACGCTTACGCGCTCCTGATCCGCATACTCCCCTGCGAACTCGCATCCGTGCCCCAGGCGGGCAACTAATTAATACTGAACTCAGCGGTTATCAAATCGAAGTTGGTCAACGCCGCGTCGTTGCGTATACCACGCACGACGTCACATCGCGCAACCTAATTGAAGCACAATTATTGGAGAATCAGGGTCGCCTGGACCATCTTGCGCATCACGATCAGCTGACCGCGCTACCTAACCGGCTGTTTCTCGCGGCTCACTTGCCCGGTGCCATCGAAGAAGCTCGACTCAGCGGTCAGATGCTGGCGATCCTGTTTCTGGACCTCGATCACTTCAAGCACATTAATGATTCATTCGGTCACGAAACGGGTGACGAGCTCCTCAAGTCCGTTGCGCTGCGAATTCGTTCGACCATGCGTAGCGAAGACTTGGTAGTGCGCATGGGAGGCGATGAATT
>Ga0302324_100022695_pt1 | contig 12177 bp, 15 predicted proteins | sample Palsa_T0_1_FD_201949 | JGI IMG/M metagenome (GOLD analysis project Ga0302324, IMG submission 201949) | Peat permafrost microbial communities from Stordalen Mire near Abisko, Sweden - Palsa_T0_1 | ecosystem: Environmental > Terrestrial > Soil > Palsa > Peat permafrost | place: Sweden: Abisko...
GACGAAACTTCACAGGTGTCTGACCAATATTACTCGTTGCAGACCTTCAGCAGGCATACACCCTAGTGCCTCCAGTGGTAGTGATAATCCGTACAAATCATTGAATCCAAACACCTTATGAAAATGGTAATCTCTCATTTGAGTATGGAAATTCACTTGCAACAAAAAGACGAGTCAAGTTAGAGTAGCTTATACCACTCAGCCGAATGGTACTATGCGGCCCTAAAAATCTGTTACAGTTGTAAATAAACGGTTAAGTTATGAGGAGAGAGGAAGAAATCATGGCAACTAGTCCGATGACGGCACCGCAGCACAAGACGCTCGAGGATCCGCTCGCGCATCTCCCTTGCTCGACAATTCTTGAATATCGCAAGGGGCAGACGATCTACGGTCAGGACCAGCCCTCAACGAGCATTTATCTCGTGATCGACGGCAAAGTCAAAGTATGCCGCATGGCTGACGACGGACGTCAGGTTGTGGTCGACATCTACCAGCCCGACGAGTTTTTCGGCGAGTCGGCGTTCCTCGGATTACCACAACGGACGGAACTGTCCGTGGCGCTCGAAAACACCAAAGTCATGACGTGGACCACGGCGGAAATCGAGGAACTCGCCACGCGCCGTCCGAAACTTGCCATCGCGCTCCTGCAGCTCCTTGTGCAGCGCTCCATGGATTTCGGGAGCCGCATTGAGAGTTTCTCGGTCGATAACATAGCGCGCCGCCTCGCGCGCGCCCTGATTCGCTTCTCCGAACGGCTTGGCCATCAGACGGAAGACGGTTCGGTGCAGATGATTCCGTTCACGCATGAGTTGCTTTCGCAGTATGTCGGCACCTCGCGTGAGATCGTCACGCACTACATGAACCAGTTCCGGCGCCAGGGTTACCTCCGCTATTCGCGCAAAGGCATTCTGCTCCATCGCGATGCGCTGCGGGAGTGGTTGCGCCAGGAAAACTCAGCTGCTGCGTGAACTGATCTAAGTGAGTTGATATCCGTGAGTTGATATCAGGGGAAACGCGCACCAACTAAGACTTTGGCCCTGAACCGTTTTTCGAACGGATCAGAATTACTGTCACGTTATCGGGACTGCCTGCCTCATTGGCGGCGGCGATCAACGCCCGGCACTTGTGTTCGAGCGCCGAGCCGCCCTTCCCCAGAATTTCTTCGATCTGACCGGGCGTCACGACCCCGTGCAGGCCGTCGCTGGATAACATGATCAGGTCGTTTGTCGCCAGTTCCAGCGCGTAATAACGAATTCGCACTGCCGAGCCGACGCCGACAGCCATGGTCAGTACGTGGCGCATCGGATGTGTGCGCAGACTGTTTTCGTCGAGCCCGAGCGGACGTCCCACTTCCTGGACCCATGTCTGGTCTTCCGTGATAACACGCAATGTCCCGTCGTGCCAGACGTAGGCGCGGCTGTCGCCCACGCTCGCGATGGCCAGATCGTTTTCCCCGGTTTCGAGAACCGCCACCAGCGTCGTACCCATACCTTCCAGGCGAGGGTCGCGGCTAGCTTCGTCCAGAACCCGCCGGTTCGCGTCTTCTACCGCGCCCAATAGCGCCGCGGCGTCGCGGAAGGTAGATTTCTCCAGCGCTTCGGCAACGCTGTCCACGGCAAGTTGCGATGCACGTTCGCCGCCGCGAGCGCCCCCCATGCCGTCGGCAAGCAGGTACAGACCGATTTCCGGTACGATCCGGAAAAAGTCCTGGTTGGATGTTCGGACCCTGCCTGTATCCGTAAGAGCGTAAGCCTCAAGCATTTTCAAAACAATGTTCCACTATAAACCAACGGAAAAGAAAATCTTATTCGGCCAGGAGATACACTGGCGATTTGAACATAGTACGCGCCGACACCCCTTCCGAATATCGTGCCACGCTGGAGCGAGGCGATATCCTGTTTTTCCCCGGTGGTGGTTTCGAAATACCCCTGGATATTCGCACTGCACTGATGGGCGCCGCGCAGGATGCCCGGAGCTTTCACAAGAACATCGCCTATAAAACCAATGTCGACCGCGTCTCCGGTCTGAAGGACAAAGAGGAGTCTGAGCGCGTCCGCCCGGCCATGCGCGACTACTCCCGGCGTGCGCTGCGATTCATGGCCGGCATCCTGCCGGACTACGCCCGATCGTGGAAAGTCGACTACGCCAGTTTTCGCTCCATTGAAGAGCGGGGCAGGCAACTCCCCATCAACAAACGGAATGACTTACTGCACGTGGACGCGTTCCCCACCCGGCCCGTTTTCGGCAATCTCATTCTGCGCTGCTTCACCAACGTTAGTCCGGCCCAGCCCCGCGAATGGCTTACCGGTGACCCGTTTTCCATCCTGGCCGAACGCGAAGCGCGAAGCGCGGGGCTGGCGCGCTATGCCGCATCGGCCGGTTCCTTGTTTGAAGGCGCAGGGTTCGCGGGCGCACGGCGCGCCGCTATCCGCGTGCTTCACGGCCTTGGCCTCCCCTTTACGGACCGCTCCCCCTACGATGCCTTCATGCTGCATTTCCACGACTGGCTGAAAAACAATCGCGCCTATCAGGAAAACTGCCGGAAGTACCGCTTCGAACTGCCGCCCGGTTCCACCTGGCTCGTTTTCACCGATGTTGTTCCGCATGCGGTACTAGGCGGGCGGCTCGCACTGGAGCAAACGGTAATTGTCTCCCGTGAAAGTCTGCAGAACCCGGCTCTCGCCCCTTCTTCCATTCTCGAAAAAATGGCGGGCAAGGCGCTCACACTATGACCCGTCAGCCGTTCCCGTCTCGCCCCGAATTGCCTGAGTTAAACTCGGACCGACGTGGAAATCGCAAACCGAGCCGGGGCACTACTCCTCAGCACCGCGCTGGTGGTGCTGATTTTCATGGTCGTTGTCATACGGCATGACGAGGCGAATGACGATGCTTTGACCGCTTACTCCAGCCATATCGACGCGGTGAACAACGCGTCCGCGGCCGCGCTATCCGCCCTCAAGGACGCCGAGACCGGACAGCGAGGGTATCTGATTACCGGGAAGCAAGATTATTTGGATCCTTATAACACGGGTTTGCGTTCTTTCGATACGGAAATGTCGACTCTTCGGCAGTTCACCCAGAGCGAGCCTGAAATCGCGACGCTCATCGCGCAGATGGCGCGTCTCGCCGACTTAAAGAGGGAAGAACTCGCCGCTACTATCGATTTGTTCCGGGCCAGTGGACCGGCGGCTGCCTTCGCCAGAGTTTCCGAAGACATCGGCAAGCGCTACATGGATGAGATCCGGACGGTTGCGGCGCGCATCCTCATGAACGAAAACGCCGCTTACGAGCGTACCCGCCGGGGCGCCGCGGAGTCGAAACAGGCCACCCGCCGGAAGGCGCTTGCCTCCGCGGTTGTCCTGTTCCTTCTTGCGTTTAGCGGTACGCTGCTGCTCAGCCTGGAGATCCGCTCCGAACGGCGGCTCGCCGCCACACTCGAAGCGAGCGAGGGGAAATATCGCGAACTCGCGGAAAACCTCGAAAACCAGGTCGCCGACCGTACCCGTGAACTGGAACAACTAAACGGGGAACTGGAACAGCTGAACCAGGAACTCGTAGCATTCTCCTATTCCGTTTCCCACGATCTGCGCGCACCCCTTCGTTCCATCGACGGCCTGAGCGAGATTGTCCTGGAAGACTATTCCGACCGCCTGGATGAAAACGGCCGCGGCCTCCTGCGGCGCATCCGTCAAGCGGCGCGGAATATGGGCCACCTGATCGAGGGCCTCATCCAACTGGCGCGCGTGACGCGCCAGGAACTGGACCGGCAATCCGTTTCCGTTACAGATCTGGCCGCCGCATCGCTGCTTCATCTTATGGCCGTCTCGCCGGACCGGAAAATAGCCTTCTCCGTCGCGCCCGGACTGCGGACCGAAGGCGATCCGCATCTGGTTCGGGTGGTTCTGGATAACCTCCTCGCCAACGCATGGAAATTCACCTCAAAGACCGAATCCGCGCGCATTGAAGTCGGTCAAACCGATGTCGAGGGCAAGCCTGCCTTCTTCGTAAGCGACAATGGCGCTGGCTTCGATCCGCAACACGCCTCCAAACTCTTCCGCCCTTTTCAGCGCCTTCACTCGGAATCCGAATTCGAAGGCACGGGCATCGGGCTCGCCACAGTGCAGCGCATCGTTCACCGGCATGGCGGGCGCGTTTGGGCGCAGGGACGCCCGAATGAAGGCGCGACGTTCTTCTTCGCCTTATCGTAGGGGCGTTATCGCAGGCGCGTTATCGCAGGCGCGTTATCGTAAGATCGAGGCAAGTCAGTGCGCATCCTACACAGCATCGATTATGCGGAAGCGAAAAGAACGATCGACCTCCTGACCGCTGAGATCGCAGAATCGGGCCGGGCGGGCGTAATCGCCGTGGCGGACCCCGCGGGTGAACTGATCGCCTTTGCCCGCATGGACGGGGCACCGGTCTCTTCCATCCGCATCGCCGCCAACAAAGCCTACAGCGCGGCGCGTGAGCGAAAATCCACGGAGGAAATCGGTCAGAAAGCCCGGCACCCGGAAAAAGGCTTTGAGATCGCTTATTTCGGAGATGAAAGATTCGTTGGGTGGGGAGGCGGCGTACCGGTCTGGCGCGATGGCGAAGTGGTTGGCGCGGTAGCCGTCAGCGGTTTACCGCAGGCTGAAGATATCCGCCTCGCGACCTGGGCCGCCGGCCTCATCTGACTGGCCCCCCAAATAAAAAGCCGCGCTGTCCGTGAGGAGACAGCGCGGCTTTTCCGGTTAATCCGTGAATTTCAATCAGCGCCGGAAACCACGGTAGCCGAAGCCACCGTAATATCCAAAGCGGGGACCGACAAATACGGAGAAACCCGGGCCCCAATAATACGGATAAGGATAATAAGCGGGGCCATATGAATAACCTGGTGCATACGCTCCGTAGGCCGGAGCTCCATAAGGGGGTGCGGGGGCGCCTGCATAACCGCCGGCGGGCGGGCGTTGCGAATAACCCGCGCCACCGCGGCCGTAGTCCTGCTGGCTTCCGACATACCGGAATGCCTGGGGCGCATGATCGGTCGCAATCTCGACGGGAGCTTTGGTCTGGAACGTCAGCACCGACTCGGGATAGATGATCGTCGGGCGGCCCCGGGTCAAGAGAACGCCTGCAATCCCCACCACAGCCCCGGCCCCGGCGCCGATTGCCGCTCCGGTGCCCCAGCCCACCCCCGCGCCGATCGCCGCGCCCAGCGCCGTAGTTCCGGCAATAGCGCCCGCGTCGCGCCCGTTCGACGTGGGCCCGTTGCGGTTAATCATCTGCGATTGCAGCGATAACTGCTGGCCATCGACCACCGTGAGCCCGGTCAACTCGACTCCCAGTTTCGACGTTCCCTCAACTTTCCCGGCTTTCTGAGCCTCGGTGACGCGTCCGTAAACCGTCTGTCCCCGCTGAGCGACGACGACGCCATCCACTACGACCGGCTCCGCCAGCGTCGCGATGAAGGTATCCCCTTGCTCTGCATGATCCGAAGACAGGCCCTGACCCATCCGCACCGTGATGTAGGTGCCGGGTTTAACGGTCAGGCGCGCCGGAACAGAAGGCTGTACGGGCGCGTTGTAACCGCCGGCGCCGTAAGGAGGCTGCGAACCCTGGGGCGCACCTTGTTGTCCGGGCAGCGGAGTGTAAGGATTCGGAAGATTGCCGGGCGCACTCGAAAAATTCGGCGGCGGTGGCGGTTGATTAGGCTGTGCCTGATCGGGAGCAATATCCGGCGCCGTTTCCGGCTGGCTGGCGCTGTTCGGCGCGGGACGCCACGCATGCGGAGTCTGACCCTGCTGTTGTTGAGCAAACCCGGTTGCCGCAATCAGCAGGCCAACTGAACAGTAACTGAGAGTGTGAAGAATTCGTTGACCCATGACGCACAGATGGAATGCACGCCAGGGGCCACGTCTGTACACGCGCTAAGCTGTTGAAAAGAATAGTAAATGATTTTCACCAGGGCTGGTGCATCCGCCACCACGGTGGTGGATTTCAGCCATTTCGTAAATGGTCTGAGAGTGACGCAAACGGCTGTGCCAATGTGTCCACCGGTCATTTTATTTTCTGATACAAATTTTCTTTTCTGATACAAATAGTTCAGGTAATTCACATTAATTACCGAGGACCCGCCATGAATAGCAAAACAGTAACCCTCCCAGGCAGTGAACGGCAACCGATCGGTACCCGAGTCGGCGATCAGCCAGAAAACGAAAACATCGAAGTCTCAGTCATCCTGAAACCGAAAACACGTGCTAAAACGCCGCTCCGCGGCGGGGCGACCGTTTCCCGCGAGGAGTTCGCGGCGAAGCACGGCGCAGACAGCGCCGCTATCGAAAAAGTGAAAGAATTCGCGAAAGAATACAATCTCAGCGTGAGCGACACGTCAGTAGAGCGACGTACCGTCAAGCTCGAAGGCTCCGCCGCGGATCTGACGCGCGCCTTCGGGGTGAGTCTGGCGCGTTATGAGCACGAAGGCCAGCAATACCGCGCCCGATCCGGCGCCATTCAATTACCCGCCGAACTCGCCGGTTCGGTGGAAGCCGTGCTTGGCCTCGATGACAGAGCGCAGGCCAAACCCCACTACCGGGTGCACGGAAAGAAGTCTGCCCCGGCAGCGGCGGCAGTTTCTTACTCACCGCGCCAGGTGGCGCAGCTTTATCAGTTCCCGCTTGACGTTAACGGAGCGGGAGAGACAGTCGGCATCATCGAACTCGGGGGCGGTTTCAAGCCGGCGGACCTGAAGAACTATTTCGCCTCCCTGAAACTTTCTGAGCCCACCGTAGTTGCCGTCTCGGTAGACAAAGGAAAAAACAGCCCCACCAATCCCAACAGCGCCGATGGCGAAGTCCTTCTCGACATCGAAGTGGTAGGGGCCGTCGCACCCGGCGCCAGGATCGCGGTTTACTTCGCGCCGAACACCTCGCAGGGCTTTCAGGACGCCCTGACGACGGCGATTCACGACACCACCAACAAGCCATCGGTGATTTCCATCAGCTGGGGTGGCGCCGAATCCACATGGACCGCCCAGTCGATGACGGCTTTCGATTCGGCCGCGCAAGACGCCGCCGCGCTCGGCGTCACTATCTGCGCCGCCTCGGGCGATAACGGCTCAAGTGACGGCGTCACCGACGGCAAGAATCACGTCGATTTCCCCGCTTCCAGTCCGCATATTCTAGCCTGCGGAGGCACCAGCCTGCAGAGCGCCAACGGAGCCATCACCAGCGAAACGGTATGGAACGACGGAGCACAGGGCGGTGCGGGTGGTGGCGGCTTCAGCGTTCAGTTCCCGCTGCCGTCATACCAGGTCAGCGCCAAAATTAAAACGCCCTCGGGCGCTGGCCGCGGCGTCCCCGATGTGTCCGGCGATGCCGACCCTGAAACCGGTTACAAGGTGCTCGTGGATGGAGAGTCGCTGGTCATCGGCGGCACCAGCGCAGTGGCGCCGCTGTGGAGCGGTCTTATCGCTCTGCTGAATCAGAAGCTCGGTAAGCCACTCGGCTTTCTGCAGCCGGCATTATATGGACTGCCCAAGACCGCTGCCGCATTTCACGACATCGTCACTGGATCGAATGGGGCCTTCTCCGCTGGTCCCGGCTGGGACGCCTGTTCCGGCCTGGGCTCGCCGGAAGGAGAGAACCTGCTGAAGGCGCTATCGGCTGGTACGTCCGCCGACTCCGCCAAGGCGTGACGGCTTAAACGGACATCGCGGGCCGTGGCTCCGGGTTCGGAGTCCGGCCCGCGGGTTCTTCCGCGTCGTAAATTTGGGCGACGGTGACGGAGATAAGGAGTTCGGCGACGCTCTGCCCGCAACGATCAAGGCCGTCGCGCATCTTCCTCAAGCATGCGATTGACGATTAATTTCGGGTTCCGGAACGAGGTCCTCTTGAGGCGCTCTATGACGTCGGGCAGCGATATGAGCTTCCGTCGCGCGCCCTCGTCCAGCACTCCGAGGGTGCCGGTGACGGAGAGTCCCAGACTCCTGGCCACGGACCTTCCGGCGCGCTCGTCGATCAGTAAGAGACAGGGAAGACTTGCGGTCGCCAAAGCAATAGCAGCCCGCTCTCCCTGGTCGAGGGAGCGCCAGCGCGGATCGTTGCAAAGCGACATCGCGGCTGTTCGAACTTCGACCCAGGAGGAAGGTTACCGGCCCAGGCGCGAACAACCGAAGGAGCATCCGCGGACAGGAGTTCGTCGCGGACTTCCGGCGGGACAACGACTCTGCCGTATATCTCGGAAAGGAACCCGGCCGATCCGATCCAGACCAAATAGTTCAGCGGACCAGTGTCGGCAACGACGAGCATTACGTTCCGGCGAGTTCCCTGTGGACCTTGCGCCCACGTTCCAGATCTTCCCAGCTATAAGTGAGTTCGACCCCGTGCTCGTTCAGGAACCGGTCCAAAGCAAGGCGCGACAGACCCAAAAACTCTCCCAGTTCAGCTTCGGTCCACAGACCCTGCCAGTGCGCTTCCACGCCCAGTGCCTCCCGCGACATCCGGGCGGCTTCTGGTCCCAGCCGTTGGGCTAGATCCTCCGGTATTTCAAGCGTTACGGTCATCGAGCCTCACCTTTCAGTATTCTAACCCGGGGAAAATCATCAACGCTGTGGGACGCGGGCGTGGTGCCCTTCACGGCCTAACGCACCGAGCGCGAACCTGGATGGTAGCCACGAACATAAAATGTCCCATCCAGCGGATATGATATGCCTGAGTCCGATGGGAGACAGGTTTACGAAAGAAATAACCCGGCGGTTAGCCATGAGAAGTGGCTACCGGTGTTCAAGACCGGACTGCCGGAAGTTCACGTGCGGCCCGACGGAAGAGCCGGGGGCCACGACGGTCATAGGGGAAGCATGTCACATCACAGCGGCATCATCGCCCGGACCGCGATTCGATGCGTCCCTCTCGCAAACACAGCGGAGTCACATCGAGAACGGGATTTGGTTATGCAGAAACCATCACAAAGAAATTGACGATGACGAGGAAGGTTTTCCAAGCGGGATGCTTCGGGAATGGAAGAGAAATTCCGAAGACCAGGCACGCTTCGAATTCAATAAACCTCACCCGGTGGCGTTTGGAGCCGATCAACTGCTCATATGGCCAAAATGGCAAATTGGCGCTTTATGGTGCACAAGCGACCAAGGATCTTCTGGTTCCCGGTACCGCCGCGCTTCCGGCGATTTCTATGACCGGGCAATAGCCTGTCAAGAAGAGGCCGGGAATACTAACGCCGTTAATTAAAGACATTCGGGAAGCTGGTCGAGTTCGAGTCAATAAATTCCTCGCTTCGCAGCGCGTCGAATCCAGCGCAATTGACGTCCCCAGCCACGGAAAAACTGGAGGCGGCGCGGGAACGCCCGATCCGGATTGCGGCAACGCCTACGCAAGATGTGCATCGGTTACTGTCTCGATTCCAGGAACTGCGCGAAAGGAGGGAATAGTATCCGTTCCACAAGCCAGTAGAGACGGCGTAAGCTGGGTAACCTGCCCACCTCTGACAGACGGTCGCAACTATCGCTGCATGGATTGTGCCCAGAACTTGCCATACATAAGGTTCCTGGGTTTCGAGCCCGTGGTGACTTGCGATGCAGGCATTTTGCGCGTATCGTGGGAAGCAATAAATTAGGCCAGTTATAGCCAAAAAGCCAAGCTTACTGTCTACTATGCGGTTCCCGTCGAGAAACCGGGTAGTGTATCAGTTTGAAGCCGTGGAACTGTATTCCGACGATTCTTCAAGAAGCTGTCGGGCGCGTGGGGGTAGCTCAGTTCGCACCGTGCGCGTTAGCTTTGCGAAAACTCCAACGGTTCCGTCAACTGAGCGGGGAACATTCCGGGGCCTTGATCTCAAGCTAATCCGTACCACGTTGGGGAAACAACGAGGTCGGACCCGTCTGCCAATTGCAGATGTGCCCTCCCGGACAGCCCAGTTCGTGGGCCGATACCTCTGCTACCTCCTGCTGAATTACCTCCCCGAGCTCAAGAAGATGGGATCGGCCGTACCAATGAGCACCGATTCGCCGATTTCGCCGACCAATTTCTAGCCATCTCCGAGGTCAAGGTAATGCGAACCACTGAATACGGGGCACTCGGTACCCGGCCGAGGGGATCGCACAAGACCACGTCTTCGGGATCGGTCGGCGGACATAATGCAAGACAGAGGTTTCTGAATACCTCCTACTCCCAGAGGCCTTCTAAGCCCTCAGGATTCTGGCCGCAAAATCAGTACAGGCGACCCGTCGATCTGCCGACTAATACGTCGCCCGGCCGCCGCTGGCGTCGTAGGTCTGGGCGGTGACAAACGAACAGTCGGGGCTGGCCAGGAAATGCACCACGGCGGCGATTTCCCATGGCTCGCCGGTGCGGCGCATCGGAATCTTGTCCGTCATATAGGTGACCTGCTGCGGCGTCAGTTGTTCCAGAATTTTCGTCCGGACCACTGCCGGCGCAACCGCGTTCACGCAGATGCCCTCAGTCGCCACTTCCTTGCCGAGCGACTTCGTCATCCCGATCACGGCCGCTTTGCTGCCCGAATACGAGATCATATTCGGATTGCCTTCCTTGCCGGCGATCGACGCGATATTGACGATGCGCCCGTATTTGTGCTCCCGCATGTGCGGAATCACGCCGCGGCAGAAATAGAACACACCGTGGACATTGATCGCCATCACGCGCGCGAAGTCTTCGTCGGTATGTTCGTGAATCGGCCCGGATTTCCCGGCGATACCAGCGTTATTCACAACAATATGAATGCGCCCGGTCTTCTTCAGAACTTCTTCGATGGCGGCATTCACGGAAGACGAACTGGTAACGTCCACCGCGACGCCGAATGAGTTGTTGGGAAGCGTGGCGGCAGTGCGTTCCGCGCCTTCTTTGTCGATGTCCGCTACGGCCACGGTAGCGCCCGCTTCGGCGAGGCGTTTTGCAATCGCCTCGCCGATACCGGTTGCGCCGCCCGTGACGATCGCGGTCTGACCCGTAAGATCGAACGGCATGTTTCTTTACTCCGATTCCTTACTCTTGGCGGCCTACACTAACGGTGATTTCGGCCACGACATCCTTGTGCAGCCGCACGGGAACTTTGTGCTCGCCCAACGTGCGGATCGGTTCATCCAGCTGGATTTTGCGCCGGTCCACCGTATAGCTTTGCGCGGAAAGGGCGTCCGCAATGTCGTTGGCCGTCACCGAACCGAAGAGCTGGTCGTTTTCACCGGCTTTGCGCGAGATGGTGATTGTCAGCGCGCCGAGCAGCTTCCCGAGGTCCTGCGCTTCGCTCTGCAGTTTGACGTCTTTACGCAGGTGCGCCTGGCGCTCCTGCTCCACAATTTTCCGGTTGGAATCGGTTGCCGCAACCGCCAGCCGCTTGGGCAGCAGGAAATTGCGGGCGTAACCGGCGGCGACCTTGACGACCTGTCCGCGCGCGCCGAGTTTATCGACGTCTTCTCGAAGAATGATTTCCATCGTGATCTCCTCTTTTCTTTCTGGCCGCGGCGCTTAAACCGCGGCCGCGAACGGCAGCAGGGCGATATTGCGCGCTTTCAGAATGGCGTCCGTCAGGCGGCGCTGGTGAGGGGCGCAAACGCCCGAGATGCGACGGGGCACAATCTTGCCTTTTTCGGCGATGAACGCCTGCAGCATGCGAACGTCCTTGTAATTGATATCGTCGATTTTCTCGACACAGAACCGGCAAACTTTCTTGCGCCGGAAATACTGTTTTTTGCCTACCGCGGCCGCCTTGTCTCCGCCGGTGGGGCGCTGCGAAGCCGCTATCGGTCTTCCACCTTTTTGTTCTGCCATGGGGATGTCTCCTTATTCCTCAACCGTCTTATCCGGTACGCCGGGCGCCGGATGTGCGGGCACAGCGGGCGCCACCGGAGCTGCGATGGGCGCGCCGGGAACCGGATGCGATCCTTCGCCGCCACCACCGAGCATCTGCTGCGCGAGCGAAGGCTGGGCAACCGGAGGCGCCGGACGGCGATGTGCACGCTTCTCGCGAACTTTCTTCCGCTTCTCAATGCGCTTGAGGTTTTCGTCGATGCGCACGGTGAGGAATTTAATCACCGAATCCTGCACGCGCATGCGGCGTTCGAATTCTTTCACGATTTCCGGTTCGGACGAGAACTGCAGCAGAACGTAGAAACCTTCGCGGTTCTTTTCGACGCGGTAAGCCAGACGCCGCTTTCCCCACTTGTCGACT
>Ga0302324_100022696_pt1 | contig 12177 bp, 13 predicted proteins | sample Palsa_T0_1_FD_201949 | JGI IMG/M metagenome (GOLD analysis project Ga0302324, IMG submission 201949) | Peat permafrost microbial communities from Stordalen Mire near Abisko, Sweden - Palsa_T0_1 | ecosystem: Environmental > Terrestrial > Soil > Palsa > Peat permafrost | place: Sweden: Abisko...
GCCGTCCGCCGACGGATGCAAGGGTGGTGTTGCCGCCTGCGGCGTGGGCGGCTGCGGTTGGCTGGCGGGCGGCCCGGGCGTAGCGGCCGGAGATCCCACGGCTAATCCTCCACTCATTCCCCCACCTGCGGGGGAATGAAACATACGAGTGAACTCGCCCGGCTCCGGCAATGGCGCGACGGCGGGCGGCGGAGCGGGCGCTTCGGTCCCGGGCTTGCCGAATGTCCGTGTAAATTCGCTGACCGGATTGAAGGGGGAGCGGCCCGCACCCTGCGGCGACAAGGGCTGCTGCACCGCCGGGCTCTGCGGCAGGGGGCCGGCGGGCGACGGCGTCTCAAAGAAACGTGTGAACTCCCCGGGACCAGCATTCGCAGGCACCGGCGCGGGAGCTGCCGGTGTGGCCATGGTCTCCGGCCCGGCCGGCGAGTGGAACATGCGGGTAAACTCGCCCGGTTCCTTGGCGGCGGGAGGGGGCGGCGATTTTGCGAGTGGCGGAGGCGCGGCGACCGGCACCGGCGGAAGAGGCGCGGGTGCGCTCCCCGGCGGTGTGGCAACCGGCGACTGGAACATGCGCGTGAATTCGCCAGGTTCGGGTGCGGCTTGCACTGAGGCAGCGGCGGGCTGCGGTCTGGGATCGGGCGGCCGCAGGGGAGCGGCAACATGCGAGGCACTCTCGCCAGGAGCCTGCAGCAAACTATCGGCGACGATGGGCCGCTCGGCGGTCGCAAACAATTCCGTGAATTTTTGATTCAGCGCGGAATGCGGGTCCGGTGCGGGGAGGGGCGCGGAAAGCGGCGCGGGCGCTGACGGAGCAGCCGGAACCTTCCAGGCTCCCGCGGTCTCGAGCACAGGCTTGACTGCCTTCGCGGGGTGCGACGCGGCCTGCACCCATTCGCTCAAGCCCGGATAGTCCATCAACCGATCGGTGACAAGGTAAGGCGTACCTTCATGTTTGCCCCGCTCGAGAATGCGCTGTAATGGCTCGCCCGACAACTTGTCGATGGCTTTCAAGAGCGCGGCTTGCAGCGGAGCCGACGGATTCACGAACAAGTGGATCTTCACCGGGCGTGCGGTTGCAATCTCGCGAGCTTCAAACGTTTTTACGCCGGCGTCGCGATTGAGGTCCAGCAGCTCGTAGCGCTCGTAGAGGCTCACGTCTTTATATTATGCATCGGCGGGCTTCGCGCGGGACTTCAGCTCTTCAGCCGGGCCAAGCCGTTCGCGCTCAATATGCCGCGCGATATATTTCCAGCGCCGCGCGGGCATCAAAAGGACGCGAACTGAAGCGTCCGGTCCACTGCGTCGCTGCTTCTTCCGCCAAACGCGGCAGAACCTGCTCCGGGATAGCCGCGTCGCGCAGCGATTCCGGCAGCTCGGCGGCCGCCGCCAAGTGGCGCAGGCGGGGCCGCAGATCGGCGCCTTCCTGCATCCATTCCAGGGCGGGAACCAGCACCAGCGCCAGCGCCGCGCCGGGGAGCAGCTTGTAATTCTTCATCAACGGCTGAGCGCAGGCATGCGCCGGGCCCAGCGCCGAGTACTCCACTGCGAGCCCCGCGAAGTGCGCGCCCAGCAGGATCGCGGAGCGGGCTTCGAGATCCTCCGGCGCTCCCAGCACCCGTCCGAAGGCGGAATCGAGCAAGCGATAGGCTTCGCGCGAAAAGCACTCCGAGATCGGCGTGCGCCGGGTAGAAAAAAGCGTCTCCACTGCGCGACCCAGCGCATCATAGCCATTGGCGGCAGTCAGCGCCGCCGGCTGCCCCAGGGTCAAGTTGGCGTCCAGAACAGCGGTACGGAAAAAAATCTTCGGATCTCCGCACAGGAGCTGGGAACCGTCTTCGGCATCGAGGATCGAGGCATTGCTCAGCGCCTCATGGCCGGTGCCAGGCACAGTGGGCACGGCGATCATGGGAAACAGCGGCTTGGGGACATTGCCGTAGCCGCGATAATCGCGAATCGAGCCGCCGTTGCTGAGGACCACGTTCACGGCTTTGGCGAAATCAAGCGCATCGCCGTCGCCCAGGCCCACGATCAGATTGACGGCTTGGGGGGCCGCATAGTCGCGGGCCGCTTCTACCATGGCGACGTTAGGATGCGCCGCGAAATCGTGGAATGCGAAAACTTCCATGCGGCGGGCCTTGAGGGAACGCACCGCCTCTTGCGCGTGTCCGGCGTCGACCGAGGCTTGGCCGGCCAGCACCAGACAGCGCGTGGCGTTCTGTTCGCGGGCAACTTCGCCCAGGCGCGCGAATTCGCCGGCGCCAAATAGGATTCGCGTACGAGGACGAAAGTCGAAGGGAGTCACTGGGTCCTATTGTTACTCAGTTTTTAGAGGCGGCCGCCAGCAACTGGCGCACGGCATCGACGCACAGCACGGCGGCGTGCTTCGATGCAGGCTCCAATCCGCCGACAGCAGTCTCGATCACGGCGGGAGCGAGCGCAGCCAGCTCGGCATGACTCTTGCCGGACATCCACTCGGTGAGCGCGGAGCTCGCGGCGATGGCCGCCGTGCAGCCCCGCGTCAGGAAGCGGGCTTGGGACACGCGGCCGTGTTCAAAGCTGGCGGAGAGCCGCAGCATGTCGCCGCAGGCCGGATTGGTGACATCCACGCTCACCGCGGGAGGCGGCAATTCGCCTGGATTGCGCGGATTTTGAAAATGGTCCAGCAGACGCTCACTGTGCATTCGTGCTTCAATTATCGCTAAATGGATTCCGGAACGTGGATGGTTGTGGAGGTGGTCGCGGCGGTGATCGAGCGCGGCGGCCTGATTTTAATCGGTCAGCGCAAGGCGGGCGGACGCCACGGGCTTCAGTGGGAATTTCCGGGTGGCAAAGTGGAGTCAGGCGAAGAGGCCCGCGAGGCACTGGTGCGCGAGCTGCGGGAGGAGCTGGGCATCGAGGCCCGCGTCGGCGACGAAATCGAGCGTTACGACTTCAGCTACAGTGCAGGACAGGTGACGCGCCTGATATTTTTCCATGTCACGGAATTTACCGGCGAGCCGGAAAACCTGGACTTCGCGCAGATCGGGTGGGTCGAACGCGAGCGGCTGCCGGATTACGATTTTCTGGAGGGTGATGTGGAATTCGTGCGGCGGCTGGCAGCAGCTACGCCGGGCGCGCAGTGAGAAACGCCAGGAATTCCTGCGTGTTGGTGGTCATGCCCTTGGCGAAGCTGGCAACCACTTTGCCGTCGGGATCGAGAATCGCGTAGTAGGGGATCGCGACGGTAGAGAATTTTTCGTCCTGCAACTTCTGATTCTCTTCCGACTCTTTGTCGGTGCCGTCGGTGTAGAGTTCCACCAGCACCAGCTTGCTGGCGGCATCGGCGATCTCGGGGCGCGGGAACATGTTGGCTTTCATCCAATGGCAATTGGTGCAGGCGTAGCCGGTGAAGGTTACCAACACCAGTTTGTTTTCGGCGCGGGCCTGAGCGAGGGCGTCTTTGTACTGGTTCTTCATCCACACCTGTTGCGCGGAGGCGCGATTGTTGAGAATGCCCCCGGTGGGCGCCGGAACATAAGCGTCGAGTTCGCCCAACGGCGCTCCGAACATGCCCGGCAGGAGGCTGAATGCGAAGATCAACAGCAGGCTCGCGGTCAGCAGACGTCCGATGCCCAGGTGATCGCCTTCCTCATTGCCTTCGAGCTTGAGCAGGCCCAGCAAATACAATCCGGCTAGCGTGAAGAGCACGAACCAGCCTGCCAGGAAACGCTCGCGCGTGAGCCAGCCCAACTGCAGGACCTGATCGATGTTAGAGGCGTACTTGAGCATCGCGGCGAGCAGCACGAATCCCATGACCACTTTCACGCGCGCCAGCCATCCGCCGCTCTTGGGCAGCTTCTTCAAGTAACCCGGAAACGCGGCGAGGAAGAAGAACGGCGACGCCAGGCCGCCCGCGAAACTCACCATACCCAGCACCGGCTGCAAACCTTTGGATTGCACGGATGCCACCAGCAGGCTCCCCATGAAGGGGCCGATGCAGGCGAACGAAGTCAACGCGAAGGTCAAACCCATCAGTAGCGTACCGACGTAGCCGCCGCGGCGCGACGCGGAGTCAAGCTTGGTAAGCATGCTGGACGGCAGCGTGATTTCAAAGGCTCCGAGCAGGCTGAGCGCGAATGCGCCGAAGACCAGTGTGATAAATCCGTTCACCCAAGGGTTCGCGCCCAATTGATTTACGCCGAACGGACCGACGGCGGCGGTAACGCCCAAGCCCAGCGCGCAGAATAAAACCACGATGCCGGAAGAAAATACGAGTGCCTGCAGAATCCCGCCACGCTGGTTCAGGAAGAACGAAACCGTGATCGGGATCATCGGGAATACGCAGGGCGTGAAGATAGCGGCGAGGCCGAGTCCGAAAGCAGTGATGAGAAATGCGGGGAGGCCGCCGGTGGCAGCGCCGGCGGGCGCGCTCGAACTCGGCGTGGTTGCCCCCGCACTCATCACTCTTACGGCCGCTGCGCCGGACTTGATTTCCGTGTATCCGGCCGGGACCACAAAGGCGGCGGGTGCAGCGGCCGCCGGATCAATCGTCACCGTAAACGATGCAGTCTTTTTTCGCGGCGGCAAACACAGCCGGTCGTTACAGGCCTGGTAGTTCACTTTAGCGGTGAGCTCGACCGTGCCTTTCGCATCCGGCGCGAGATCCACCGTGAGCGGTAAATCCACTTGCTTCTCAAAAGTCTCGGTGTCGAGATTGAAATTCTTGTCGAGTTGGCGGATCGGCGGCGGCTGATAGAACTTCGCGTTCTTCACCGCAGAGATGTTCACCAACTCCGCTGTGGTCCGGATGGGACCGCCCGCAGGCGTCGTCAAAGAATAAAGATGCCAGCCTTCCTGAAATACCGCCTTCAAGTGGAGCGGCACGGTAGAACCGGCGGGGGCTTTGGTGATTTCCGAACTGAGGGTCCACTGGATCGGGTCGAGCTTTTGGCCGTAGGACGCGGCAACGGCCGCCACCAGACCAACCGCGAAGCTCAAGATGCGTTTCATTGCACTGCGACTTTGTTCGCTGCGCTGCGATCCAACTCCGCTTCTATTTTCTCATTAATCTTACTGTGTGCAAACTCCGACGCCACGCGGATCGCGTTCTTGATTGCGTTGGCGTTGGATCGTCCGTGGCAAATGATACTCACGCCTTTGACGCCCAGCAGCGGCGCCCCGCCGTATTCGGCATAATCCACGCGCTTGCGGAAATCGCGGTAAGCTTCCTTCGAAAGCACATAGCCGAGCTTGCGCGTGACCGTGGCTTCGAGCGATTCGCGCAGCATGCTCTGCAGCATCTCGACTAATCCTTCGCTCACCTTGAGCGCGACGTTGCCGATGAAGCCGTCGCACACGACTACATCGGCCAATCCAGAGTAGATATCGCGCCCTTCCACATTACCGATGAAACGCAGCGGCAGGCACTTGAGCAGCGGCGTCGCGGCGCGCGTGAGATCGTTGCCCTTGTGCTCTTCCTCGCCGATCGAGAGCAGCCCGACGCGCGGCGAGCGGATTTTGAAAATGTAGCGGGAATAAATTTCGCCCATCACGCCGAACTGCGCCAGCATGGCCGGAGTGGAATCGACATTCGCGCCTACATCGACGACTACCACTGGCGTTCCCTTGAGCGTGGGGAAAGCCGAAGCCAGTGCGGGGCGCTGCACTCCGCGAATCATGCCCTGGATCATTTTGGCGGTAGCCATCACCGCGCCAGTGTTGCCCGCGGATACGAAACCGTCGGCTTCGCCGTCGCGCACCAGGCGCGCCGCCACGTGGATCGAGGAATTCTTCTTGGTGCGCACGACCTTGGCGGCCGAATCCTCCATGGTGATGACTTCTTCGGCGTGGCGGATTTCGATGGGAAGTGAGTCAGCGCGGGAGTGCTTCGACAGTTCCTGGCGGACCACGTCGTCCGGGCCGACCAAAATCACGCGCAAATCGAGTTCGGAGACGGCGCGAATCGCTCCTTCGACTTCCGCTTTAGGGGCGGTGTCGCCACCCATTGCGTCTACCGCAATCGTCAGCATGGGAGCGCGCGGCGCTATTCTTCGACAACTTCCACGACTTCGCGGCCCTTATATTTTCCGCAGCGCGGGCACACCCGGTGCGGCAATTTGGGCTCGTGGCAACTGGGGCACTCGGAGAGCACCGAGCGCGTGAGCGAATCGTGAGTGCGGCGCGCGGAGGTGCGGCGCTTGGAATGACGTCGTTTTGGATTGGGCACGTTCTTCTACCTTGGTTTAAGATTTCAAACTTTTGAGGGCCGCCCAGCGGTCATCGGTGGCTTCCGCATGGCAATCGCACTCTTTCTGATTCCGGTTCTGCCCGCACAACGGACAGATCCCTTTGCAGGACTCCCTGCAAACCCGCTGCATCGGCAGCGTCAACAAAATAAACTCGCGCAGGACGTCGTTGAGTTCCACGCCGTCGCCTTCATAGAAGCCCATTTCGGCCTCGCCGCTGTCGATCTCTTTTTCGTCGCCATACCCGTCGGCCACCGGCCGGTAGTGCAGCGCGAAATCGGAGTCGAGCGGGAACCGCGCCGGCTCCAGGCACCGGTCGCAATCGGCTTCCATCTCAACCGTTAAGTGACCGGACACCCGGATCTCACCGTCCGATCCTAACACCAGTTCGGCCTTGCCCTTGGCGCGCAGCGGGCCAGCCTGATGCAGATTCGTATCCTTATCCTTCGCCCCTAGCTGAAAATCGATGTCGCCCGGCGCGATTTCGACATCGAAACGGACAGCGCGGACATCCAGGTCCCGAAGATGAAAGAACACGGCGAACTCCTGCCCCAGGGCGCACACTCCGGCATACCGGGGCGGACCGAGCAAAGTATCAGTATAACAAAGCTGCCGTGGGGTGGGTTGCGCGCTCCTTGAGATTTGGATCGCGAGGGCAGGCGGGTTCCCAGCGCGTCAGGCGAGCCGGCGGCGCAGGTCGTCGAGGGCCCATTGCGCGGCCCGCGCGCGGATGCCGTTGCGGTCTCCGAATAACAGGTAGGGCTTGGCCTGCGGTTCGCCGTCCGGACCCGCGATGCCAATGACGACCGTTCCCACGGGCGCGCCGGTGGAGCTTTCCGGGCCCGCCTCGCCGGTGACCGAGACGGCAAAGGTGGATCCGGTGCGGGCGCGCGCTCCGGCTGCCATGGCCTTGGCGCATTCCTCGCTGACGGCGGAGTAGCGCACGAGCAGTTGGGGATCCACACCCAGCAGTTCCGTCTTCATTCGATCCGAATACACCAGAAATCCGCCGACGAAGTAATCGGAACTACCGGCGACGGAAGTGATGCGGCCGCCCAATAAACCGGCGCTGCAGCTTTCGGCGACGCTCAAAGTAGCGCTGCGTCCACGCAGTTGCGCGCCGACGACGGTTTCGAGATCCGCGCCATCGCGCGAATAGATGCGGTCGCCCAATAACTCTTCGATGGCTGGCCCTACGGCGGCTAAAAGCGCGCCGGCCTCGGCGCCGGTTTCGCCACGGGCGCGCAAATGAATCTGAATATCGCCCGCGCCTGCGAGAATCGTGGTCACCGGATTGGCGTAAGGTTTATACACCGGCGAAATCAGTTGATCCAGATCCGATTCGCCCATGCCCGCGACGCGATAAAACAGGGTGCGAATGACCTGCGGCGGAAGGTTCCGGCGGAGGCGCGGCAGGCAATCGCCAGTGAACATCGCCTGCAATTCATGCGGCGGGCCGGGCAGCAGCATGATCATCTTGCCGTCGCATTCGATCCACTGGCCAGGAGCGGTGCCGCGGGAGTTGGGCAAGGGCTCCGCGCCTTCGACGATGAAGGTCTGGCGCCGGTTATTGTCCGCCATTTTGCGCTGCAGGCGCTGGAAGCGTTCCGTCAGGGCGTCGAGCAGGTCTTGGCGAAAAACCAGACTGCGGCCTAGGGCTTGGGCGACGGCATCGCGGGTCACATCGTCTTCGGTGGGTCCCAGGCCGCCGGTCAGAATCACGATGTTCACCTGAACCAGCGAATCGCGCACAGCCGCGGCCACCAGTTCACGGTCGTCACCGATCACCAACTTGCGCCGCACTTCGACGCCCAGCGCATTCAGTTGGCTGGTGAGCCACAAGGAATTGGTATCCACGCGGTCCGCCGTGAGCAATTCCGAACCGACCGCGATGATTTCGGCGTCTGCCATTCGTTGGGAAGGATTTTAGGGCGCGCGGCGGCCGTCGATGCCAACTTGGACTTGATACAGCGCGTTGCTGGTCGCCAGGATCAGATGCTTGCCGGGAGCAAAAGCGACGCCCACGATACCGGGGCCAGAGAGGAACAACTCTACGTCTTTATCCGGCGTGATGCGCACCACACCGCGCCGCCCGCGGAAGGAAGCCGCGACATACAGGTTGTCTTCGGCATCGAACGCCATGCCCTGCGGGCGGCCGAGTCCGCGATAAAACACTTCGACTTCTCCGGCGGGCGAAATGCGGTGCACGCAATCGAAGCTGGAGGTGGTGGGTCCGGTTACGTAGAGATACTTGTCAGGACCGAACGCTAGATGATACGCCGATATCGACGATTCGAGTGTCGCGAACACGTAGATCTGGCGCTGCCGGCTGACCTTAAAGATGGTCCCGCTGCGGTCGCCGACGTAGAGGTTGCCGTCGGGATCGAAGACGATGCCGGTGGCCACGCCCATGCCTTCCACATAGATGGCGCTGTTGCCCGCCGACGACACGCGGTAAACGTTGCCTTCCTGGCGGCTGGAAACGTAGAGCACATCGTCATGATCGATAGCCAGACCGCTGGCGTTCATCAGATCGCTGACAAAGGGCGCGCTTTGCCCGGTTCCGGCCTCCACTTGAAAAACCGAGACCGGTGTCTTCTGGCCGCGCGAGCCGCTGAATGTCGCGTAAATGTTGCCGTGGCTATCCACGGCCGGATTGGCGATGGGATGAAGGCCGTCGGCGATCTGCACGCCCACTTGCAGCGGACGGGGAGCGCTAATGTCGCCGTTCTGACTTACCACCAGTTGGCCGCCCACGCCATTTTCCGGTACGCGCACGATGAGATAGGAATCCGACCCCGTCACCAGCGGCGCGGGCGCGGCGCCAATCGTGACGGAAGCCCGTCCTGCTCCGGCGAAATTCTTGCCGCGCAGCTGAAATTCGCCGCCGGGAATGGCGGCCGCGGGCGCGACATCGAGAATCTGCGGACGGGAATCGGAGGATTTGCGAGAGGCCATAGAAACAGAGAGGGGTGATCGCTCTACTAATAAAGATTGAACCATCCAGCCGCGAACAACACAAGCGCGCCGTACACGCCAGCCATGGCGTCGTCTGCTACAATGCCGAGTCCGCCGGGCAGACGCTCCAGTTGCCGCACCGGCGGCGGCTTCCAGATATCGAACAGGCGGAAGAGCGCGAGCGCCAGCAGCCAGCTCTTCCAGTTGAGCACGGTGGCCCCGGCGAGCGTCATCCACTGACCCACGACTTCATCCACAACCACGATCTGCGGATCTTTCCTGCCACTCTCTCGCGCGACAACATCGGCCGCCCAAATTCCGGGAATCGCCAGCAGGAGCGCGAGCCAGCCCAGCCCCATCGCCGATACTCCGGCGTATGTATGGAGCAACCACGCGAGGGCAAGTGCGGCGACCGATCCGGCGGTGCCTGGGCCCTTGGGCGCATATCCGCAGCCGAACCACGTAGCAATGAGCAACGCCGGCCGATTCAATCTTCGTCCTCGTCCTGACCGGTGGAATCGAGCGGACCGGGGATCACGTACTTCTCGGACGCCCAATTGCCCAGATCGACGATGCGGCACCGCTCGCTACAGAAAGGCATCTCGGGGTCGTCAAGTTTCACTTCTTTTTCGCAGATGGGGCACTTCATGCAATCTGAAACAGTTGTTCATTGCGCGGCACCGGCATGTCGATCAGTTCGCCGGTGAGCTCGTAATCGTGGGCTTCGGCGATGCGCATGGTGCGGAAGTCGCCGGCACGGAGCGGGCTTTCGCCGGGGTCGGAGATGTAGCACACGCCGTCGATGTCGGGGGCTTGCGTCGAGAGGCGCGCTTCCCAAACCAGATCGGAATCTTCGGTGGGACCTTCCACGATCACGCGGAATTCGCGGCCGACCAGGGTGCGATTTTTCGCGCGCGAGATCTTGCGCTGCAAGGCCATCAGATGGCGCTTGCGGTTATAAATGGCGCGGGCGTCCACTTTTGCGTCGAGTTCGAAACTCTTGCTGGTGTCCTCATCCGAATACGAGAACACACCGAGCCGGTCAAACTGCGCGGCCTGGACGAACTGGCACAGCTCTTCGAAATCCGCATCGTTCTCGCCGGGGAAGCCCACGATCATGCTGGTGCGAATCCCTACGCCTGGGATGGTCTTGCGGATGCGCTCGATCAGCTTGAGGAAGATATCGCCGTTCGCGCCGCGCTTCATGCGCTTGAGCACTGCGGCGCTCGCGTGCTGCAGCGGCATGTCGATGTACTTCACCAGTGCGTCATGTTCGGCGATGGTGTCGAGCAACTTTTGCGTGACCTTATTGGGATACGCGTAGAGGAACCGAATCCATTTTTCATGCGCCGTTTCGATTTGCGCCAGGCGGGCGAGCAGTTGCGCCAAGCCGTCCTTGAGTCCGAAGTCTTCGCCGTAGCAGGTGGTGTCCTGGCCGATGAGGTTGATCTCGCGGACACCTTGCGAGAACAGGCGCGTCGCTTCCGAGACCACCGACTCGAAGCGGCGGCTTCTGAACGCCCCGCGATACTGCGGAATCACGCAAAAGGTGCAGGGATGATCGCAGCCTTCGGCAATCTTGATGTAGGCGTAATGTTTGGGAGTGGACAGCACGCGCGGCGTGAGGTCGTGGTAGAGGTAGGCGTCGAGCGGATTATCCCTGGGCTCCACGCCTTCGCATAGCGCCGTGATGCGTTCCAGTTCGTTGGTGCCGATCACCGCGTCGACCTCGGGCATATTCTTTTGAATATCGCCGCGATGGCGCTCGACCAAACAGCCAGCCACAATCAACTTCTGCGCGCGGCCGGTTTTTTTGTACTCGGCCATCTCGAGAATGGTCTCGATGGATTCCTGCTTCGCGGGGTCGATAAAGCTGCAAGTATTCACCACGATCACGTCGGCGTCGGACGGGTGCGGCGTCAGTTCATGGCCGCCACTGGTGAGCTGGCCCATCATCACCTCCGTATCCACGAGGTTCTTCGGGCATCCTAAACTGACGAAACCAATTTTCAAGGAGACTCTTTCTCTAAATGTGGCAGTGCGAGAGGCCGCGCTTCTCGAGGTACTGCTGATGGTATTCTTCGGCGCGCCAGAAGGTCTGGGCCGGCACGATCTCGGTCACGATGGGCCGCGAGAATCGCGCCTGGGCAGCATCGCGTGAAGCTTTCGCTTCGGCTTCCTGCTCGCGCGAATGGAAGAAGATGGCCGAGCGGTACTGGTTTCCGACGTCCGGTCCCTGGCGGTTCAGCGTGGTCGGATTGTGATTGTTCCAGAAGACTTCGAGCAGGTCGTGATAGCTGATGACCTTGGGATCGAAGGTGACCTCGACCACTTCGGCGTGGCCCGTGCGATCCGTGCAAACGTCCTCATAGGTCGGGTGGTCCAGCTTGCCGCCGGCATAGCCGACCGCCGTGGATTCGACGCCCGCCAGACGCCGGAACGTGGCTTCGACGCCCCAAAAACAGCCTGCACCGAATGTCGCCTTCTCCATGCTTCTATTATAATGGGCAGCTTGAAACTGCGAGTCCGCAACCTGACGAGGAATACGCTACTGGCGGACCGCGCGGACATCGCCGACACCAGCGCCACGCGTCAGCGGGGCCTGCTGAAACACACGGGTTTGGCCGAAGGCGAAGGCCTATGGATCGTGCCCTGCGAGGGCGTGCATAGCTTCTTCATGAAGTTCGCGATCGATGTGGTGTTTATCAATAAAAAGCGCGTGGTGACCAAGCTGCGGCCCAACATGGTCAAGAGCCGCATTGCCTTCAGCGTGCGCGCGCACTCGACGCTGGAATTGCCGGTGGGGATGATCCAGAAATCGCAGACGGCGATAGGGGATCAGTTGGATTTGGAAAAGTACGAGGCCTAACTGCCGCTGGCCGGCGGTGGTAGAATTTGCCATGCGCAAGCTTGCCCTAGTTTTTGTTGCTGCGATTGTCTTGGCTCAATCGCCCGCTCCATTCCAGCCCGTCGGCAACATGAGCCAGCTCATGAT
>Ga0302324_100022698_pt1 | contig 12176 bp, 12 predicted proteins | sample Palsa_T0_1_FD_201949 | JGI IMG/M metagenome (GOLD analysis project Ga0302324, IMG submission 201949) | Peat permafrost microbial communities from Stordalen Mire near Abisko, Sweden - Palsa_T0_1 | ecosystem: Environmental > Terrestrial > Soil > Palsa > Peat permafrost | place: Sweden: Abisko...
AGCAAGCAGCCCGCGAAACGGGCCAGCAGGCAGAACCCGTTCGCGCAAGGGCCGGCAAACGCGCCTCTGATAACGCACTTGAATGGAACGGAAAACTTCAGTGATGTGCTGCAGAAGGCGGCCATTGGGCAGCCGAGGAATCACGCCGGGAAGCAGAATTCCAAATCGATAACAGAACAGGGGTACTTCGCTTGAGGAAGCCCGTGGCCACGCGAGCGATGCTTTGCATCGTACTCTGCCTGAGCACGAATTGGGCAGAGGCCGAGGCAAGGCCGGACCGCGCAGGCGCCGGAGAGAGCCTTGGCGTAGTACTCCCGCCATCGCTGCCCATGCTGTTAGCCGCCGGACCCATCCAACTGGGCGCCGCGGCTTCGAATCCGAACGAATTGCGAATTACCGGGTTAGGCGGAGGGTCTTCGCAATGGACCATCGTCATCCTGATGACTTTCCTGACCCTTATTCCTTCCATGCTCATCTGCATGACGCCATTCGCCAGGCTGCTGATTGTCTTTCATTTCCTTAGGCAGGCGCTCGGCCTGCAAACTACGCCATCGAATCAAACCCTGATTGGCTTGTCGGTAATCATGACCTTCTTCCTCATGCAGCCGGTGGGTGAGGTCATCTATCGCGACTCGATCATCCCTCTGCAACAGGGCAAGATCACAGCCATCGACGCGGTCGCCCGCGGGGCCATACCCATGCGCCAGTTCATGTCGCATTTCGTTCGGGAAAAAGATGTCGCGTTATTTCTCGGCATAGCAAAGGAGTCTCGCCCACAGAACATCGGCGATGTTTCATTCCGCGTCCTGCTGCCCGCGTATATCCTCTCCGAGTTGAAAGCGGGCTTTCAAATTGGCGCCGTCCTCTTTTTGCCTTTCCTCGTCGTGGACATGGTCGTGGCGTCGATTACCACTTCTGTCGGCATGATGCAGTTGCCGCCCGTGGTCATTTCTACTCCGTTGAAGCTGCTACTGTTTCTCATGGTTGACGGCTGGCACCTGCTTATCGGCGCTTTGATGAGGAGTTTCACCTAATGGGCGTCGATCAAGTAGTTCTGTTGGCCCGTCTGATGCTGCAGGAGGTGGTGATTCTGGTTGGGCCGGTCCTGGCTGTTGCCATCGTCGTCAGCCTGGTGGTCAACATTCTGCAGGTGCTGACATCGCTGCAGGACCAGACCCTGTCGTCGGTACCCCGGCTGTTGGTCACGGGAACAGCGCTCTTCCTGCTGATGCCATGGATGTGGCGGCACCTCGCGCACTACACCATCAATTTGTTAACCGACTTTCACCAGGTCCTGCAGTAGTGAACATATCTCTCGTTCAAATCTTCGGCGCATTGCTAACCATCGGCGTCCGGCTCACCGGCATCATGCTCTTCGCGCCGTTCTTCGGCAGTGGAGTGGTTCCGGCCCGGGTGAAGGCCATGCTGGTGATCACTTTGACCGCGCTGCTCTATCCCATGCTTTCCGCCAAATTACCCCCCTTGAGTATCAGCCAGTGGCCGATGATGGTGTTCAGCGAATTGCTGATCGGGATCGCTCTTGGCGTGGCGACCAACATTGTCTTCGACGGCGTGCAAATGGCCGGACAGGTATTGAGCGTGCAGATGGGCTACTCGTTGATTAGCATCCTCGACCCGCAGACTTTGGCGGAATCGACGGTAGTGGCCACGTTTCATCAGACGATCGCCATGCTGATCTTTCTGCGTCTCAACGTCCACCTCTGGATTTTGCGCGCGCTGGCCGGCAGCTTCGATTATCTTCCTCCTGCCTCGGGCCATTTCGCAGGACCATTCGCCGCGGCTGCGCTGCAAGCAGGGGCAGGTGTATTTGCCATCGGTGTTCAGATTGCCGCACCGGTGCTCTCCGCCACACTGTTTACCGACATCGCGCTCGGTCTGCTCGGCAAGGCATCTCCGCAACTACCGCTCATGTTGCTGGGTCCGGCGGTCAAGAGCGTTCTCGGAATACTAGTCCTGATCTCCGCGCTCAAATACTGGCCGGATTTGTTTGAAACCTTCTTTCTTCGCTCCATAGTCACGGCCGACCACCTTCTCCACCTGGCTCGGTAGCAATTCACGCGATAGGAATATATGGCTGATAGCAGCAAGACAGAACAGGCGACACCGAAGCGGAAGACTAAGGCGCGGGAAAAGGGCCAGGTAGCCCGTTCCCGCGATCTCCCCGGTGTCTTTGCGCTTGCTGGCGTAGCTGGGGCGACGATGATGATGGCGTCCACTTCAGTCACTCACTGGACGACGTTCTACCGTAATACGCTGTATGTCGCCGCCACTGGCAATTTCGAGAGCAATGGGCCACTGTTCTTCTGGAGCTCGGTTGAAGTGCTGCGCTGGATTGTTCCCATCCTGCTGGCGGCCGTGATGCTCTCGGCGTTCTCCGGAGTGGCTCAGGGCGGCATCAACTTTGCCCCCGGGGCGCTGGCTTGGAAGTTCGATCGCTTCAACCCCGTCAGCAAACTGGGCCAGATCTTTTCCCCCACCGGTCTGAGCAATTTGTTGAAGTCGCTGCTGCCGTTCGGCGCGATTCTTTGGCTGGCAATCAATGCAGTTCGTGCCAACTGGGAAACCATGGTGCACGCCTCCAGCCTCGGATTGAGGGTCTTCTCCGGCTTTGTGGGCAGCATTGTGTTCGCCTTGACCTGGAAAGCCGGCCTGGTCTTGCTGCTCTGGTCCGCGGTGGATTACGTATTCACCTTGATGAAGATGAACAGCGACATGAAGATGACCAAGCAGGAGGTGCGTGAGGAACACAAGGAATCCGACGGCAACCCGGTCATTAAATCACGTATCCACCGGCTGCGCAGGGCAATGCGCAGACGCCAGTCTATGAAGGCCGCTGCTACGGCCACCGTAGTGGTGACCAATCCGACCCACTATGCAATCGCTCTCCGTTATGAAACGGAGATGCCGGCGCCGATCGTGGTCGCCAAAGGACAGAACCTGCTGGCGGAGAAAATCAAGCAACTGGCGCGCGACAGTGGAATCATGCTGGTGGAAAACAAGCCGCTGGCGCAGGCGCTTTACAAGAGCGTGGAAGTTGGCGATTCGATACCGGCTAAGTTGTACCAGGCAGTGGCCGAGATTCTCGCGTTGGTATTCCGTGCAGAGGCCGAAGTCCGCAAGGCCGAAGCGGCGCGGGGCTCAAGGAATGCTTCTGGTGAGAAGACCGAGAATAGTCCATCGATTCCGGCCATGGGGGCGACGCGATGATGGCGCGCCTGGTGGCCTTGCTGCGTAAGTCGGGTGAGTGGATCGCGCCCATAGCTGCCGTCTCCATGGTCTTTGTGATGCTGGTTCCGTTGCCCAGCTTCATCCTCGATCTGCTGCTGACCATCAGTATCACAGCGTCGATGCTGGTGCTGCTTACCGCGATTCAGATACTGCGTCCGGTTCAGTTCTCGGTGTTTCCCAGCCTGCTGTTGTTACTCACGCTGCTTCGCTTATCGCTCGACCTGGCCAGCACGCGGCGCATTCTGCTGCATGGCAACGAGGGCACCGCGGCTGCAGGCAAGGTAATCGAAGCCTTTGGCCAATTCGTGGTTGGCGGTAATTACATCGTTGGCTTCGTCCTCTTCCTGGCCCTGATCGCCATTCAGTTTCTGGTCATCAGCCATGGCGCCGTGCGTACGGCGGAGGTCACCGCCCGCTTTACCCTCGACGCGATGCCAGGCAAGCAGATGGCGATCGATGCCGATTTGAACGCCGGCATTATCAATGAACAGCAGGCCAAAGTACGCCGTGAGCGAGTGGCGCGAGAAGCTGAGTTCTGCGGCGCGATGGATGGCGCGGCGCGCTTCAGTCAACGCGATTCCTTAGCCACCATTCTGATCATGGCCATCAACATCATCGCCGGCTTCATGATCGGTGTATTTCAACAAGGTGTCCCCTTCCAGGAGGCGCTGAAGACCTACACCATTCTCACGGTAGGGGATGGATTGGTGACCATCCTGCCCTCCTTGTTAGTCTCGGTCGCCGGCGGCATCGTCGTCACCCGGGCAGCATCCAAGGAAACTCTGGGCGTGAATGTAGGCAAGCAGCTCTTCAATAGTCCGCGGCTGCTGTGGATCGCCGGCGGCGCATTAACCGCCCTGGGGCTGATTCCGGGCTTGCCAAAAATCTCCTTCTTCAGCCTGGCCGGTGTGCTCATGTACTCGGCGTGGAAGATGAAGCCGCAAGTGATCAAAGATGAAGTAGAGGAGCTGGATATCGTTTCCAAGACGGCCGTGCCGGGTGGTGCGGCCGCTCCCACGGCAGATCCCATGGACGCGGTTCTCAAGCTCGACGAACTCATGCTCGAAGTGGGAATGGGCCTGGTGCCGCTGGTCGATGTCAAGCAGGGAGGCCAACTGTTGGCCCGGGTAAAGTCGATGCGCAAGAACCTCGCCCAGCAACTCGGTTTCCTGGTTCCCTCCATCCACATTACCGACAACCTTTCGCTTAAGGACCGGGAATATGTGATCTACCTGCGAGGGATCGAGATCGCACGCTGGGAGCTGCGCCGCGATTGCCTGCTGGCCATCAGCTCCAATGCGGATGCCGCCGATCTGCCCGGCCAGGATACTCGCGAGCCGGCCTTCGATGTGGCTGCAAAGTGGATCTCTCCGCAAACCCAGGGCCAGGCGATCGCCGCTGGGTATGCTGTCGTGGACCCGACATCCGTGCTTGCCGCTCATCTAGCGGAGGTGATCAGGCAAAATGCTCATGAACTCTTGTCGCGGCACGAAAGCAGGAGACTGATCGACCGGCTCAGTGAGTCTCACCCCAAGCTGGCCGATGAACTGATTCCTAAGCTCCTGAGCCTGGGTGAAGTACAGAAAGTATTACAGCAGCTGCTTCGCGAGCAGGTGTCCATCCGTGACCTGGGAACAATCCTCGAAACACTGGTCGACGCGGCGTCGTTCAACAAAAACCCAATTGCATTGGTCGAAGCTGTGCGCCACGTGCTGGGCCGCTCGCTGATCCGGCCCTTGCTGAATGATAAGGGCGAACTAAAGGTCGTCACCCTCGACTCGGCGATCGAAGAAGAGTGCATACGCGGCTCGAACCTGCAACCGAACCAGGCAACCGCCGTTCCACAACAATTAACCCTCGCCCGCCGGGTGCTTGACGGACTACGAACGAACTTCGGCAAAGAGATCAACGCGGCGCCTCCCATCCTGCTCTGCTCCTCTCCTGGCCGGTACTACCTTCGCCGCCTGCTGGAACCTTTCATCCCCAGGATCGTGGTCATCTCTCCCGGGGAGATTCCACCCTTGACGCCGGTGCAGTCTGTGGGAGTTCTCCATTGAGAAAGCGGCGCGCCCTTTAAGGAGAGATAGGCGGAAGTCCGAAGCGGTTGCAAGTTTCCGAATTCCACAGCAGAAGTGAGTCAGTGACTAACCAAGAGAGTGACAGGATGACAAACGCAGAAGTAGCGTACCGCGCGAGCAGCAAAGCCATCGAGGAACGAAACGAGCTGGTGTTGCGGGAACTACCGCAGGTCTATTACGTGGCGGCGAGAATCCGTGAGCGCTTGCCGAAGCAGGTGGAAATGGAAGATCTGGTGCAAGCAGGAGTGATTGGCCTGCTCGATGCCTGCCGTAATTACGATAGCGCGAAGGATGCGCAGTTCTCTACCTTTGCCAAACATCGTATCCGGGGAGCGATCCTGGACAATCTGCGCAAACTGGATTGGGGGTCTCGCACCTTGCGGCGGAAGAGCCGCGAGATCGCCGCATCCGCCGCCAAGCTCGAATCCCAGCTCGGAAGGCACCCGCTCGAGGAGGAGATAGCAGCCGACCTGACCATGCGTGTCGACGAATTGCAAAGCGTATTGGCACAACTGGACGGCCTATTCCTGGTGGGCCAGCTGGCCAATGTCACGGGGGACAGCGACGAGTCATTCGATCTGATTGAATCGGCGCCCAGTGCGGGCAAAGACAATCCTTTTGAACTTTGCCTGGAAGGCGAAATGAAAGCTCAGCTTGCCGCGGCGGTATCGCGAATGCCAGAGAGAGAGCAGCTGATTCTCTCGTTGTATTACTACGAAGAATTGACCATGAAAGAAGTCTCGGAAGTGGTAGGCATTGCGGTATCGCGAGTCTCGCAAATCCACGCCGCCGCCATGCTGAAACTGCGAATCTCACTAGGCCATCTCCGCCAGTCAGCCGGGTCGCCCGCGGACGGTGTACCCGCCACTTCTCAGCGTACCAATCCTCCTCAGCCAAGAACACAGCCATGACCGAAGCCTCTGGATCTGAGGAAACAATGACCACGAACAGCGGTGTACAGCCCAGGGCGCGCAGCATTCATTCCTGCAACTTTCGCTATGCGGGGCGATTGTCAAACGAAAATGCCCGGGCACTGACCTCCCTTCATGAGAAATTTGCTCTGAATGTCACCAATGCGCTGGAAGCCTTTCTGGGCACCTCTATTCGCTTAAAAATGGTGTCGCTGGAACAGCTGGCTCTCCGCGACTACATCGCCGGCGTAGCCCCCAACACTTACCTGTTCCCCTGCGCCCTTAACGTGATGGAGAGTAGTTTCCTTATGGAGATGGACATCAGGCTGATCTTCCCGATCATCGACCTGCTCCTCGGCGGCGCCGGCACCACTGCATCGGACCAGGTACGCGAGCTCACGGAGATCGATGAAGAGATTATGGAGAGTATCACCGCCCTCATAGTAAATGAGGTGGACCGCTCCTGGCGCGCCCTGAATCTGTCACTGACGCCCGGCCATTGCATCAAGCCGGCTATGATCACGCAGATCTACCCGGCCAACGAGAAGCTGGTGCTCTTGATGTTCGAGATGACCGTCGGGGCTACCACCGGTGCTTTCAAAATCGTGCTGCCAACGTCCTTTGTGGGCTTTCTGCTCAGACACCTGAAAGCGGCTCAGTTGAAGAAGACATCGAGTCTTCGCCTTCTCCCCAATCCCAGCCTTCGCGAACGAATCCTCGATTGTGACTTTAACGTGTCTCTAGATATAACCCAGATGCGAGTGCTGGTGAAAGAAGTGATTGATCTCAAACCGGGAATGATCTTAAAGATGAAAGCGCCGGTGAAGAATCCCGGCCGGCTTACCGTGGAAGGAGTCGACATCTTTGAGGCGTTGCCGGTTCGCAACGGTACGCTGAAGGCAGGTCAACTTTTGTGCCGATCGCAGGAACCACCGGCGATGAAGGAGTAGCATGACGACCAACAATTTAGCCGGAAAGACATACCGGCCTTTTTCAGACGCATTCTTCAGTGCCTTGGTGGCGGCCATTAGCGATGCCAGCGGATCGCCCTGGCTGGTCGCTGTCGTGCCGGATGAGCAATCGACTGCGGATGAATCCGAGCCAGTCCGCATAAACCTGACGCTCGAGGGGGACCTGCGAGGGGAGTTCCTGCTGCAGTTCCGCCGCGGCGACGCGGCCGTACTGGCGGCCAAGTGCCTGCAACAAGCCGCCGGCGAATTCGGAACAGAACAGTCCGAAGCCCTTCTGAAATGTGTCGAAGCAGCAATGAGTAAGTTCTGTTCCGCGGTTGCGGAGCAGTACGGCACGTTCACCAGCCGGGCCTCCATCGCTTCCGAACCAGCCTCCGACAGCGCCAACCTTGCTGAAGTCACTGCCGTCGGCGATGGCGGCGATCGCGTTTCGCTGCTGATGTACCTGAACCCGGCGCTGGTCGAAGCGTTATCCCTTGAGGCAGAGAAGACCAGCGCAACGAATGAGAAGTCGACAAAGGCTGTTGGCGAAAAGGAGGGGCAGGCAAACCCGGAGCAGTTAAACCTGCAGCTGGTTATGGACGTCGAACTAATTGTGACCCTGCGTTTTGGGCAGCGCCAGCTGGCGCTTCGCGAAGTGCTGGAATTAACCAGCGGATCGGTCATCGAACTCGATCGCCAGGTGGAGGAACCAGTCGAGCTCCTTCTCGAAGGCAAGGTGATTGCCAGGGGCGAAGCGGTCGTCATCGATGGCAACTATGGGCTTCGCGTGACCGAAGTACCGCAACCGATCTCTGCCCAGGTGCTCCGTTGAGCGTACGAGAGGAGCAAACAACCCCATGAAGCTGATCCCTTCGATCGCGATGCCGGCCTGGGTTGCCGGGTTAAAGGTCATCACATCCAGGTGCGAAACCTGCCACAAATCTTTGGCGCTGCGGCATCTGTCTGCGCGCAAGGCCGGCATCAGGATGCACGGCAACTGGTATTGCAGCTCGCGCTGTTTTCAATCCGCTGTGGAGCAGGAGGTCTTGCGGCTCTTGAAGCCGGGAACGGAGCAGGCGGCTCGTGTCGAACGCATGCCGCTGGGCCTGGGTTTGATCAGTCACGGTTTGCTGACCATTGAGCAATTGAAGAAAGCGACCGATGAACAGAAAGAGGTTGGGGGAGAAATGGGCGAACTCCTCGTACGGCAAGGCTCGGTCAGCGAAAAGCAGGTAACTGCCGTCCGTGCCACGGAATGGGGGTGTCCTGTGTTTGCCGTACCGAAACATGCGTTCAGAATTGGGATTAACCTTCCATCCACTCTTATGCGGATCTATTCCATGATTCCAGTCCATTACGTCGTCAGGACTAATCTATTGTTGGTCGGTTTCGTTAATAGCATTGAGTATGGGCTGCTCTACGCTACCGAGCAGATTACCGGATGTGAGACAAAGCCCTGTTTTGTAACCCCCAGCGACTTCCAGATGCAGATGCAGCAACAAGAAAAAGAGCCAGCGCAGCCTGGATCTACCCCAGCTCGAGAGCTGACGTTCGAAAGCATTCAGACTCCGGCGGAGATAGCCCAAACTCTGTGCGCTTCTGGCATCGAGATCGAGGCAGATGAGGCCTTTATCGAAAGGTGCAGGGAATACCTATGGGCGCGGCTGAAGAGTGAGACCCAGGCGGTAGATCTTCTTTTTCGAACAGGGTGAACCCGCGCTGTGGCTCAAAAAAAAGCAACTTTCATTGGAAAGATCTTCTCCACCTGCCGATAGAGCCACAGCAGGTTAGAAAGAATGCTCAATCAGGCGATCGACGCGGTAACCGACCATAGCTGGATTCCATCCTCTGCCTGGCGCCGTCTCGGCTCACCGCTGAAGAAGTTTGCGCGCAAGAAAGATCTCCTGGATGATATACCGGTCATGTCGGCAACGGTTCTCGGGTTGGAAATACTCCTGCATGAGCCTTGTATCGATTTGCGAATGACTTCGGAACTGGTTCTGAGCGATGTCGGAGCGACCATCCAGATTCTGCGGTTGGTGGGAAGAGAATATGAATTTGCGACGGAACATCCCTGCCGGATGGGTGACTGCCTGGCGAGTCTGGATGCGGGCACCTGGTTCGATGCAATCTCAGCGCGGACGTTCGCCTGCGACCGCGAACATGCGGCAACCAGCTTGCTCTGGAGTCACTCCCGCCTGGTCGCCCAGTATGCGCAACTGGTTGCTGAATCCCTCGAGGGTATCTCGCCGGAAGAGGCGTACCTGGTTGGGCTGCTGCATGAGATTGAGGCAATTCCGCATATCCTGGGTTGGCCAAACGAAGGTCCGGGCTCCAGGGAATCGGCCGCCTTGTTGGCCATGGAGGGTTCGCTACCGCTCTTCGTTCTCTCTGCAGTTCGCAGCATGAATGATTCATGTTCCTCCTCTCGCTGGAGACTCATCCTGACCGCGGCCCACGAACTGGCCGGCGTCAGAACAGGCTTCGATCCATCCACTCCCCACGACTCCGGCTCTTTAGGCGTCAGTTCACGTTGGCGGCCATTCGTTCGTACTGCCGCAGAGTGCATGCTGGCCGGCTCTTGATGTCTCCTTCCGCCTAACCCCTTTCTCATTGACTCCTCATCCGCGCCGCAACCAGGCTGTGCGCCATTCTTCCTCCGTTCGAAAACAAAAGAGTTAAGTCGGTATAAGTCGCACTGGCCTTCGGCGTGCATACTACCTGCCCGAGGGCACCCAATGAACAGTGGATACTATGCAGCCTGTACCGGGCTGATGGCCCGAACCGAAGCGCTCGAGACCATAGCCAATAACCTGGCCAACGTGAGTACCTCGGGATTTCGCGCCAGCCATAACGTTTTCAGCTCGCTTCTGCAGACTACGGGTAACTCTCCTCTCTCTGTCCTCAACCAGGACGCCAATGACTACGGAGTATTGAGCGGCACGCGGATGGATACTTCGCAAGGCGCTCTGGTGCGGACGGGCAACGATCTCGATCTGGCCATGGAAGGACCTGGTTACTTCGCGGTACAGACCGCGGGAGGGGAAGTTTACACCCGAGGAGGAAACTTCCGTATCTCGCCCGTCGGGCAATTGATCACGGCTGCCGGCGATCCCGTCCTGGGCGACAATAATCGCCCTGTCATCCTTCTCGGAGCGCCCATTACGATTAGCGCGGACGGAACAATTTCCACCAACGGCGCTATCTCCGGACGGCTGAAGCTGGTCGAATTCCCGCCCACGGTGGATATAAAGAGTGCGGGCGGCACTTACTACCAGGCGCCTGCGGGCACCGCGGTTCCTGCCCAGAAATCTCAGGTGCGCCAGGGAATGCTCGAGAGCTCGAACGTCAACCCGGTGACCAGCGTTGTCGAGTTAATTACCGCACAACGTGAGGTCGAAACCATGCGCCACGTACTTACCATGTTTAACTCCGAGCTGGATAAGACGGCAGCCCAGGAATTGCCACGCACCAGCTGATACAAAGCATTCCCGCGGTGAGGACCGGAAAATTAGCGCGTTCCTCAGATTTTGGATCTATCCACCTTCTCTGAAATGTGGAAACTGTTGTGCCGGGGATTTATCCCCGGTTGTGAAAGGAACCTGTATATGTTTCGTGCCCTCTATACGGCCGCCAGCGGGATGACCGCTCAACAGTTGAATCTGGATAACATCGCCAACAATCTCGCCAACTCCAGTACCACCGGATTCCAGCAGCGTCAGGTAAATTTCACCGACCTTCTGTATCAGAACGAAATCATGCCCGGCGCCGCCGCAACCCAGCAGACCACGGTCGCGGCGGGTCTGCAGATTGGTCTCGGCACCCGGCCTTCGGCCACCGAGATCATCCAAACCCAGGGCGACTTCGCCACCACCGGCAACCCGCTCGATTTGGCCATCCAGGGCCAGGGATTTTTTCAGATCCTCTTGCCCAACGGACAAATAGGTTATACCCGTGACGGTTCGTTTCATCCGGATGCGGAGGGAGCGATGGTCACGGCCGATGGCAACCCGCTGCAGCCCGCCGTGACCATCCCGGCGGATGCTCTCAGCGTGACTGTCGGCAGCGACGGCACCGTCAGCGTCACCCAACCGGGCCAGATCGCAGCCACCCAAGTGGGCGCCATTCAGACCGCGCTGTTCGTCAATCCAGGCGGCCTGAATAGCGCGGGGACCAACATCTATCTGCCCACCACTGCCTCCGGTCAACCGGTGGTAGGAACGCCGGGCGGCGCGGAAGGATTGGGAAGCCTGCAGCAGGGCATGCTGGAGCAATCGAACGTCAGCGTCGTCAATCAGTTCGTGGCGATGATTCTGGCCCAGCGCTCCTACGAATCAAACTCCCGCGTAGTGAAAGCAGCGGATGAGATGTTGCAGCAGCTTAACCAACTTTCCACGTAGCAAGAAGCGGCGGGTAGAGAGGATCTATGAGGGTCAGATGGTTATCGGTTTTGTTGGCTGCGGCTATGGGTACGGCGGGATGGGGGCAATCTCAATTGCAGGAGCGCTTTGCGCTCACAGCCGGGCAGGTCGCGCAGGCTCTCTCCGACCGCGGGATCCCGACCACGGAGGAGCAGGTCTCACTCCTCGCCAGGGTGGTAGCGACCCATCCGCATCCTGTACTGGATATCTTGTCCGTTGATCCCTCCAGTCAGGCACAGCAGGCGCCGCACTCACCGGCCCAGTCGCGAGTCAAGCTGGCCTGCCATCTGCCGGGCGAATGCTTGCCCTTCTATGCCATCGTAAGCTCCTCCAAATCCACAGCCCGGCCCGCCGCGAATACGTCTGATCTCTCCACGCTTAACTCAAGAAGCGAAATCACTATGCGGGCGGGTACGCACGCCACGCTGGTGATAGACGATGACCGGTCACATATCCAGGTCGCTGTCATAAGTCTGGAGAATGGCATGGCTGGCCATCGGATTCGCGTTTCCAGTCCGGATCACAAGCAAGTCTATTTCGGGGAAGTGGTCAGCGCGAGTCTGT
>Ga0302324_100022700_pt1 | contig 12175 bp, 9 predicted proteins | sample Palsa_T0_1_FD_201949 | JGI IMG/M metagenome (GOLD analysis project Ga0302324, IMG submission 201949) | Peat permafrost microbial communities from Stordalen Mire near Abisko, Sweden - Palsa_T0_1 | ecosystem: Environmental > Terrestrial > Soil > Palsa > Peat permafrost | place: Sweden: Abisko...
GCGGAAGTCTAACATAATGGATGCGCTCCCGAAAAGGCTGAAGCACTGCGGAGGTCTCGTCGCTAGATCCGTCATCTACAACAATAATCTCATCCGGATCCCTGCACGATAGAATAGCGCTGCGGACGGACCGCACGACGATGCGGGCGCGATTGTACGTCGGAATGACTACCGAAACGGCATGCGGGCTCATGTTGGAAGGTTATGGTGTTGCTCGCCGCTGACTTAGAGATAGCGCTACTCCCCGCAACCTGCGGGCCAACTCAGCCAGGCGCCGCGATCGTCTGAATGGCACCTTCCAGCCGTATTTGCGGAAATAGGCGTACCACCCGGGAATATCATGGGAGTATAGTTCCAGGGAGGTAGCTATGTTCGCCTGCGAAGTCCATTCCAGCTTCCAGGGGTAGACGGGCCCGAGAAAATCGTAACAATCGAACTGCCCGGTGGCGAATAGATATTCGATGACGCGCAAGCGCATCTGATTGCCTGGAGACAGCTTAGCTGCGAAGCTCTGATCATATCCGGTCTTGAAGGCAAACATCGTGCGGCCTCCCGCGACGCAAAGGTCAAAGGCGATCAGACGTCCGTCCAGCCGCAGACAAAAGACATACAGGCACCCTTTCGCTACCGCCCACCGGGTCATTGCCTGGTAGAAGCGCGTAGCTTCCGGATCGCATTTGATCGCCGAGCCGCCATCTCCCTTCCAGCTTCTGTACTCCACCTCAAACAGTTCGGCCAGCAGTTCGTCAAGCGACTGCGGCTGCCTCAAAACCTCAAACGACACCACGCCTTCTCGCTGGGCGCGCTTGCCGCCTTGCTGCAGATTCCTCTTCAGCTTACTGTGCAAAGCGGCTGTGTACTGCTCCATGGTGGTCGCGCGCAGATCGATAAACGGCGCATGGGGACGGCTGTATCGGCCCACAAACCCACCTTTCGACCTGCCCGGGATTCCCCGCGAGCGCAACCGCCTTTCTAAAGCCGGGACCACTGCGCTCGAACGCGGAAAGCCCTCGAAACAGGCTCCCCCCAATAGACCGGTCTGGTGCAAGACATCGAGGAACCGGTCCAAAACCTGGTCGCTAAGATTCGGCAGGACCAGGAAATCAAAATGCGTTTCGTAGACCAGAGCCCGCAGACGGCCGTCCGGCCGAATCCAGCACGGAAAGACGCCCACCACTTTCTCGCGATGCTCCATGACAATCACGAACAGCCGGCCAGTCCGCTCGATGGCGGCCCAGCTTTGCTGCAGCCAGCCACTCTGCAGAAACACGCCGATGTCTCCATATCCGTGCGCCAGCTCGTCCCAGGCCGCCAGGATGGATTCGGGAAACGTCCAGTTCGTGAAGATACGGGCTTGCCAGCCGTCCTCAAAGTAAATCACCCGCGCGGGGGACGTGCAGGTCTGAGCCATTGCAGAAGTCATATACGTTAATCCTCGTGCGCCGGTTACAACGGTGGCGACACAGCTACCCGCCGCGATTTTTCGCAAGCCTTTCTTAGCGCGGGAGGCGCAGTCCCGCAACCGGAATAGAGAGAGTGCGGTCCGGCTCGGAAGGCGTCCGTCAAAGTAGTGCGCCGTGAATGCCGGTCGCCTGTATTTCGCCCAGAGAAGCTTATAAGGTTGAGTTCCCCGCAAGAAGTCGAAGCACTCGTGTCCGGTCCGGATATTGTGCTCAATGGCGCAGCCCAGGGCAATCAACCCGACACTCAATTTTGCCCAGGCCGGATCCATTCCGGACTGGTAAAACGCAAATTGTTTGCCGACCGAGAAACCATATAGGGCCGCCACGGCCTGGCCGTTCAGTTGAAGTAAATAAAGCCGCGGCCTTGACCGTGACGCCATTCGCTTAAGCAGTCCCACGTGGAAGGACTGCAGGCGAGGGTCCAGGAATGCGCTGGTCTTTCCTAATTGACCAAAACGCTTGTCGTGCAGAAACAAGAGGTCTCCGAAGCGGGCTTGGATTTCCGCGTTATCCGTCAGGCACACGAAGCTCACGCACCCGAAGCGCTCCAGGTTGCGGAGGCGACGCCGGAAGTTGTAACGAATGCTGGAACCGAGCTCGCTCAAATACTGGTCGAAAGCTGTTGGAAGCTTGGCGTAAGGGCACCCGGGGCGAGCCCGGAGGTGTTCCTTTAGGCCTGCTTCGTGGAACTCCTGGCGCAGCCGGGTGAATACCTCGGATTGCGCGTCCGCATCCGCGAGTTCGATGTAATCCCAAGCCGCCCGTCCCGCCAGAACGTGGCGGACAATCTCCTGAATTGCAACCGCCTCCATCCCTGGCTCCGCTAGAATATTCAGGTGGTCCGAGGCTGAGCCGCGCGACCCCATGAACGAAAGAACTCGAAGTCCGAGCCGGCCAATTCCCGAACGCCTGATGTAAAATGGCGCGATGGCCACCAGCCGGCCACCCGGCTCGCGGACTGTGGCGATGAACAGTTCGTTTTGTGCGCCCCAGTGCTCCCACCATTCAGCCATCCAATCGTGGGTCAAGAAGACGTCTTGGCACTCTGTCCGCTCGAACAGGCCGTCCCATTCGGCCGCTAACTGGGACAGCGCCTCCCGGTTATGGATAAGAGCACCGCGAACTCTGGAATCGACGCGAACCTCGCTTGCCGCCTTCGCCTTGTCTCCCTGTAATAGACGCAGGCCTTGGTGCATGCCGGCGCGCGGCAAGGCGACCGCGGCGGCGGCAATCTCAGCCAGTGCAGGCGAAGTCTTTATTAAAAACTTATGACCCACGGGTGGGCATGGCAAGCATTTCGCCTGCCAGCCCGGCAATTGGCCGAACAGGCAGCCTGAGCGGCAGAAAGGAAAGGTGTTCCTGTAGGTTACGTGCCCGTCTTGCCGGAAAGGAATCTAATGATTCGGCAAATCTCCGAATCATTGGCATCGTAAACCAGGAGCTACACTTCATGCGCCCGATGTCGGCGGCATAGATGTCACCAGAAGGGTGCATCTGGCGGCCAAGTCTCTTCTCTGTTAGGTGTTTACGTTATGTGGTTACGTTTCGCCAGCGGCTCGGCGTATTTTGGCTTTCTGCGTGCTTATATCTGTCAGCAAGATGTTGACAGCCTGAATCGCGCTCACGGAAGCGGGCGAACGCGAAACCGGTAGTGAATTTCGCCGATGTAAAACTGGCGATCTGTGACTCACGGGGCGAAGCTATGTTTTCAGTGCCACCCACGAACGCAATGCGGTCTAATGGACCCGGATACGTACCGGGACATGGGGCAGCGCGAGCGGACTCACAATGGTATGCAGTCTATACGCGCCCGCACTTTGAAAAGCGGGTAGCCGCAAAGCTCGCCGAAAAACAGGTGGAACATTACCTGCCGGCGTTCAATGAGCTTCATCAGTGGCAGGACCGCAAGAAATCGGTAGAAGTGCCCGTTTTTCCGAGTTATCTGTTCGTCCGGATTGTGGATAGCCCGACCGACCGGCTGCGGGTTCTGGTAACCAGCGGGGTGGTAAGGATCCTCGGTCCGGAGGTCAAGGCGGAGCCGGTGCCGGACTCACAGATCGAGGCGATTCGCCGCATGTTGACCTGCGGCGGCGGGCGGTGCTATCGACAACCGTGGCTCCAGGCCGGCACGCTGGTACGCGTTCGGCGAGGGCCCCTCAAAGACCTGCAGGGCTTCCTGGTTCGGGTGAAGAACCAGGCACGACTCATCATTTCGATCGACCTGCTGGCACAATCGGTCGCGGCAGAAGTCGATGTTCGCGACGTCGAGCCCGTTGCGGCGCCGGACGACGGCGCGGCCTGCGACGGTCAATTGGTTCCACTAAATTAACGGAAGGGAAATTCCGGTTCGCGCCGTCGCCGCCGGGCACGGCTCTCGGCCGGAGTAAGCGCCATGTACCCAAATCTGAAACTCAAGCTGTGGTCGACCGGTATGAAACAAAACCGCCTGGCCAGGATGCTGGGTATGGACGAAACGATGCTCAGCAAAGTCATTAACGGTTTCCGCAAGGCTACCCCGGATACCCGCAAAAGGATCGCCGGCCTGCTGGAAGCGGACGAGGCGTGGCTGTTTCAGCGGCAGAGCGCCGAGCGGGAGTACAAGTCTCCCGGGCGCGAGCCGAATTGAGGACGACAAAAATATGTGTGGTATAGCAGGGGTAATGACTGCCGGCGGCGAAAGAGCGTCCCGGGAGGTCTTGAACGGGATGATCCGCATGCTCCGGCATCGCGGTCCGGACGAGGCCGGAGTGCACGTGGAACCGGGTGTGGGGCTGGCACACGCCCGCCTGAGCATTATCGACCTGGCCGGGGGCGGTCAGCCGATGCACAATGAGGATTCCTCGCTGTGGATCACCTTCAACGGCGAGATCTTTAACTATCTGGAGCTGCGGGAAGAGTTAATCAAAAAAGGTCATGTGTTCGCGACCCGTTCCGATACCGAGGTCATTCTTCACCTGTACGAAGAAAAGGGCGAGGATTGCGTTAGCTATCTGAATGGCCAGTGGGCCTTTGCCATCTGGGATCGGAATCGCCAGCGTCTCTTCCTTTCTCGCGACCGTCTCGGTGTCCGGCCGCTCTTCTACACCTGGGTCGGCCGGAATCTGGTTTTCGGTTCGGAGATAAAAGCCCTGTTCGTGTACCCAGGTGTCAGGCGGGAACTGGATCTCAACGGGTTAGACGAAGTTTTCACCTACTGGTGCACGGTCCCGCCACAGACCGTCTTCCGGGGGGTCCTCGAGTTGCCGCCCGGGAATTCCATGACGGTAGAGGCAGGCGAAGCCACGGTGCGGCCGTACTGGGAACTCGAATACGAAGACGGCGGTGGAATCGTAGATGCTCTCAAGGAGAGAGACTACGCCGAACAGCTTCTCGACCTGCTGATTGACGCGACCCGCATTCGCCTCCGCGCGGATGTTCCGGTGGGCGCGTACCTCAGCGGAGGTCTGGATTCGACCCTGACCACCGCCCTCATTAAGAAATTCACGGACACCCGGTTGCGGACTTTTTCCGTTTCGTTCGAGGATGCGGAATTCGACGAAAGCCCGTATCAACGAGAAGCCGTGCGCTTTCTGGATACCGATCATCAGGAAGTCCAGGTAACTTCGGCGCAGATCGGAGCAGTACTGCCCGAGGTCATCTGGCATACCGAGAAACCGATTCTGCGGACCGCTCCCGCGCCTCTCTATCTTCTCTCGAAACTGGTGCGGGACAGCGGTTACAAGGTCGTGATTACCGGAGAGGGAGCTGACGAAATTCTGGGTGGCTACGATATCTTCAAGGAAGCCAAGATCCGCCGATTTTGGAGGGCGCAGCCGAATAGCCGGATCCGTCCTCTGCTGCTGCGGCGATTGTATCCCTACCTCGATAAGATCCAGAATCAGCCGGATGCCTACCGCAAGGCATTTTTCCACATTCAGGTGGATCCGGCTCTGCAGCCCTTCTTTTCGCATATACCCCGCTGGCAGCTCACCGCCAAACTGAAGGGCTTCTTCTCGGAATCGGTGCGTGCGGAATTGGGTCCGGACAACTGTTATGCGGCCATGTCGGCGGGGCTTCCAGAGCAGTATTCGTCCTGGCCAGGTTTCTGTCAGGCCCAGTATCTGGAGACGAAATATCTTCTTCCGGGCTATATCCTTTCATCCCAGGGCGACCGGGTGGCCATGGCGCACTCCGTCGAGGGCAGATTCCCGTTCCTCGACTACCGCGTCGTCGAATTTGCCTCCAAACTTCCGGTCAGCATGAAAATGAAAGTGTTGGATGAAAAGTACCTGCTTCGGCGCTGCGCCAAGGATCTCATTCCAACATCCGTGCGGACCAGGCGCAAGCAGCCTTACCGCGCGCCGGAGGGCGCCAGCCTGCTCGATCCGGCGGCCCGCGAATACGTAGAGGAGCTTTTGTCGCCCGCCCGGATCCGGAGCGACGGAATCTTCGACCCACAGTCGGTGGAAAAGCTGCTGGACAAGTTCCGGCGGGGCGCTGCCATCGGCATCAAGGACAATATGAGCCTGGTGGGCATTGTTTCCACCCAGCTTCTGGTGCACCAGTATATTAACAATTTTGATTGTAAAGGAATCGCTTATGCCGCTTAATGAAGAGCTACGGCAGTTCGTCACGGATAACTTTCTGTTCGGCAAGAACAACGGGAGTCTCGCCGACCATGACTCTTTTCTCGACAAAGGTATCATCGACTCGACCGGCGTCCTGGAGCTAGTCGCCTTTCTCGATCAGCGCTACGGCATTCACGTGCAGGATCAGGACCTGGTGCCGGAGAACCTGGATTCGATCGACAACCTGGCGAGGTTCGTCGGCAGCAAGCTTTCGCGGAATTGAGGAGACCAGCCATGCAAGTGGAATCATTTTTGGAACTGAGCGCGCGCGGGTTGCCCGACAAGACCGCGCTGATCTGCGGAGGGCGCAGGCTGGCCTACCGGGAATTGGATGACAGCGCCAACCGGTTGGCGCACTCGCTGATCGCGGAGGGCGTCGAGCGCGGGGACCGGGTAGCCGTTTACCTGGAAAACTCGGTCGAAGCCGTGGTGTCGATCTTCGCTATCTTGAAGGCCGGTGCCGTATTCCTGACGGTGAATCCGACCACGAAGGCCGACAAGTTGTGCTATATCATGAATAACTGCCGGGCGAAGGGGTTGATCACCGATGCCCGCAGGCTTGCCGGCAGCCGGGACGCGCTGGCCGATACCGGATGCCTGTCGACCATTTGGCTGGCCGGCGGTATCGGGAAGGACGACCCCGTGGCCGGCAAACGCCTCGTGGACCTGGACGCGGTTTCCCGCGATAACGGTCTTCCGGTCGTGGCGCCGCCCAAGAGATGCATCGACATTGACCTTGCGGCGCTGATCTACACCTCGGGCTCCACCGGTCGCCCGAAAGGCGTGATGCTGACCCATCTGAACATCGTGTCCGCGGCCACTTCGATTACCACCTATCTGGAGAACCGGACGGAGGATGTCATTCTGAGCGTCCTTCCACTCTCGTTTGATTACGGGCTATACCAGGCGCTGATGGCCTTCAAATTCGGCGGAACGCTGGTGCTGGAACGCTCTTTTACGTACCCGTACAAGGTGCTTGATCTTCTGCTGCGGGAGCAGGTAACCGGCTTTCCGATCGTACCCACTATGGCCGCCGTGCTGCTACAGATGGATTTTTCGACCTTTCAATCTCCCGCGCTGCGTTACATCACAAACACAGCCGCGGCGCTGCCGACCGAGCACATCCGACGTTTGCGGGACCTGTTCGGTTCAGCAAAGCTCTACTCGATGTACGGGCTGACGGAGTGCAAGCGCGTCTCGTACCTGCCGCCGGAACAACTCGATGTCCGGCCGACGTCCATAGGCCGCGGAATGCCCAACGAAGAAGTCTATATCGTGGACGACGTGGGCAAACGGGTGCCGCCTCAGGTCATTGGCGAACTGGTGGTACGCGGCGCCAACGTGATGAAGGGTTATTGGGAACTGCCGGAAGAAACCGACAAGATGCTAAGGCCCGGCCCCTTGCCTGGAGAAAAGGTGCTCTATACAGGCGACCTGTTCAGAAGCGACGACGAAGGATACTTGTACTTCGTCGGCCGTAAGGACGACATCATCAAAACCAGGGGCGAGAAAGTCAGCCCCAGGGAAGTAGAGGATGTGCTCCACACCATGCCGGAGGTGGCCGAAGCCGCTGTTATTGGCGTGCCGGATGCGTTGCTCGGGCAGGCCATCCGGGCGGTAATCTCGCTACGAGAGGGAGCGCGACTGGCCGAGAACGACGTATTGAGCTATTGCGCTACGCGGTTGGAGGACTTTATGGTGCCCAAGTCGGTGATCTTCGTCAGTTCTCTGCCGAAGACCGGAAGCGGGAAGGTGAGCAAGCGGGAAATCGCCGCAAGCGTGGGAGAAAACGCATGAGCGCGGCTTTGGGTTTCTCGGCGGAGGTGCTGCACCTCGACTCCGTCGCGGCGACGGCGCGCATGGAGGCTTCCATCCGCGAAATTATTTTTCAACAATTGCATCGCCGCGGCGCGGTGGTCGCAATTTCCGGCGGCATCGACAGCAGTGTAGTGGCGGCGCTTTGCGTCCGCGCTTTGGGACCGGAGCGCGTGCTCGGGCTCATGCTGCCGGAGGCAGATTCGTCGCCGGACAGCCTGCGCCTGTCACTGTTACTGGCCGCGTCGCTCGGCATCCGCACGCAGGTGGAAGATATCAGCGGGATTTTAACCGCGGCGGGTTGTTACCAGAGGCGCGACGAGGCCATACGCCAGGTCATTCCGGAATATGGCGACGGGTACAAATGTAAGATCGTCCTTCCGGATCTGCTGCAGAACAACTCGTACCCCGTCTTTTCCGTGGTGGTCGAGTCACCCGAGGGCCTGCGTACCAAGGCCAGGCTGACACTGGAAGCATACCTGGGGGTGGTTGCCGCAACTAACTTCAAGCAGCGCACCCGTAAGATGATGGAGTACTACTATGCGGACCGCTTCAACTATGCGGTAGCCGGTACTCCCAATCGTTTGGAATACGATCAGGGATTCTTCGTCAAAAACGGCGATGGCGCGGCGGACCTGAAGCCCATAGCGCACTTATACAAGTCTCAGGTATATGAGTTGGCGGCGCACCTGGAAATCCCGGAAGAAATCCAGAGACGGCCGCCCACGACAGATACCTATTCGCTCGACCAATCGCAGGAGGAGTTCTATTTTCCGCTGCCGTACCAGAAGATGGACGTCTGCCTCTATGCAAAGAACCATCAGATCTCGCCGGAAGAGGTTGCTCCCGCCATCGGCCTCACGGTCGAGCAGGTTGCTCGAGTCTACCGTTTAATCGATTCCACACGAAGCGCCACGCAGTATCTTCACCGGGCGCCGGTATTGTGCGAAAAGGTTCCCGAGATGGGCTTCTAAGCTCACGATAGTCATTTTTCTTGGCCGAAGCTAAACGAGTCCTGTACCGCCCACTCTCTTTCCGGCCGTGCCCACTGGACGAGAATGCCGTCAAGTCTTGATCACATTCTTTTATACGAGCCCGTTATGAAAGTTGAGATCTCGAAACCAACTCCGTTCCAGACTTCTCCAATAGGATTGCCTGAAGAAGCGTTGGACGCAAGACCCGTGGGTTCGGACTTAACTGTAGTCGTAAATCCTCACATGCAAGCCAAGGCACTGGTTTCTCCGCTCACGGTGCCCGAGATATTACTTCAAACACCCGCAGGCCGCTGGATGCGCAGTGGTGCGCGGCGGGTTTATCATGCCACGGGCGGAAGTTGCCTGCGTGAGTTCTGGCAGTGGGCGCGATGTAAGCGGGTGACCCTTCCAAGTGTGGAACAGTTAGCCGAAACCTTATCTCAGTTGTCGACTACGGTCGACGATCGCGTGGACACCGCGGCGCCGATTTTTATTCTCTCCACAGGTTTAAGAACGGGTTCGACGCTGCTCCAACGCGTCCTGGTTACCGATCCTCGCCTGCTTCTCTGGGGAGAACCGTTCGGTGACATGGCGTTGGTTTCGAGATTTGCCGAAATGCTATGCAGTGCCTCTAAATTTTCTATGTCTCAAGAGCATTGTATCAGCGACCATCTCGATCCATCGTCGATGGCTACATCGTGGATCGCCAACCTTTACCCTCCTGGCGACGATTTCCGGGGGGCTTTGCGAGGGTTCTTCGATCAATGGCTTGCCGAACCGGCTCATCAGCGCGGATTTGTCCGCTGGGGCTTCAAGGAAGTTCGGCTGGGTGCGACCGAAGCAACGCTTCTATCCTGGTTATATCCCCGCGCCAAGTTCTTACTGTTGTCGCGCCATCCGTACGACTCCTACCGATCGTTGTCGGATGCCGGTTGGCATCACATTTACTACAGGTTTCCGGATATACGTGTGGATACCACTGCCGGATTCGCACGGCACTGGAACAGGCTGGTGACAGGCTGGTCTGAGCTTCCGGCTGGATTTCCGTGTTTGCGCGTTAAATATGAAGATCTCGTCGGTGGCAGTCTTGACTTTCGCAGACTTGAGTCTTGGCTGGGTATTGAGCTTAGAGAATCGCTGGCGCTCTCCGCTTCCGTCGGCCGTACCGCTATACGCAAACGTCTTGCCTGGCACGAACGCCTGATCATAGCGCGGGAAGCGGCTCAGGGAATGCAGGCCCTCGGTTATTCGAAATAGTCCCGGCGACATTCCCCGGCCCGCCAGATTCTCTTTGCCAGTGACACCGTTTTGCGTACCATTGGGTCTGAGTTTGGCGTGACGAAGCGAAACAGGCCTACTTAAAAGCGACAACCATGACATCCACCACCTCATTGGCGCCAACCGAAGGACGAACTCGAGACTCGCGCCCGGCGCGGGTTCTATTCTTGGAGAGCGGAACGGGCCCCGGCGGCTCTGTGAACTTTCTGCGCGATTTCGCCGTTCACCTGGACCGCGGCAGGCTGTCGCCGATCATGGGCTTTTACTCTCCAAATTCCAGCCGGTCTTTGAATGAAATAGAGCAACTGGGCGTTCCGGTCATCATCTTTGGTGACGGCCAGCCTTCCCCGGAGCCGGCCGCCGGATACATATCCCGTCTCTTTGACACCAGGTTGAGGCGTATCCGCCGCCTCCGAACCGCGGCGAGGATCGTCTCACGAGCGCTCACCATCCAATTGCCGTTGGCATGGAAGCTAAGGCGCTTCATCAAGAACCAGGCGGTCGAGATGGTCGTGCTCAATCAAGATGTTCACTTCCACGTACCGGGCGTCCTGGCGGCGAAGTGGGCCGGAGTCCCCTGCATCTGCCGCAAGGCCGGCGGGATCGGAGAGGCACGGCGGTTGAAACGCCTTCTGAACCGCTGGGTCGATCTTTTCGTGAGTATATCCAAAGCTACCGAGGCCGACCAGCGCGATACTCCTGGAACACGAAGACTGATCAACATCCATGAGGGCCTGGATCTTACAAGATTTGGCGGTTTACCGTTGAAGCAGGCCATGCGAAAACAGTTGGGGCTGCCCGATGGGAAAAAAATCGTAGCAAGTATCTCCAGAATCGAAAAGGGCAAGGGCCAGATTGAATTCATCAAGATGGCTTCCTTGATTCTGAAACGCTATGATGCGGTGGCCTTCGTGATCGTGGGAGGCCGCGAGCCGGAAGACCTTCCGCTGCTGAGCGAATTGAAAGCCCTGGTACATGCGCTGCATGTCGAGAACGACTTCATCTTCACCGGCTGGCGCGATGATATTCCGGCGGTGATGACCGCGGTTGATATTTTCGTACATTGTCCCACTACCTTCATTGAAGGTTTAGCACGCACGTGTCTCGAGGCTATGGCACTGAGTTTGCCGGCAGTTGTATCCGATAACGGAGGCATGGCGGATGCGGTTCTGGACGGAGTAACCGGCTTCGTGGTGCCGCCGGGCGATATAGAGCGAATGGCGGACGCGGTACTAGCTCTGCTTACGGACGAAAGCCTGGCGCGCGAGTGTGGGAGGCAGGCCAGAAGGCGCCTGGAGCAAGAGTTTGACGTTGTCGGCAACGGCCGCGCGCTGCTGGAGGTTCTGCTCGAATACGCGCATCCCTCCGGGCACTCGCCGGTGAGAGCAGCCCCCAAAGGGGAGCAGGGTTAACTTGAATCAAGTCCCGGAACTGATTCCCGGTGAGGCTCGCGTCGGTAGCGGCGTGCAGCGGGCAAGCATAGCCACAAACTCGTTTTGGTATGGCCTGGAGACGGTTGCGGACGTCCTGATCGGAGTAGCGTCCTCCATCGCGATTGCCCGTGTGATTGGCCCTCAACGCCTCGGGTACTTCGTATATCTGACATTTCTCACGAATGTGGCAGGTCGCCTGGGAGCAGAGGGCGTAGCGACGGCGGCCCGTAGATACATGTCGGAGTATCTGGCACGCGGGGAGATGGGCCTCGCCCGCTCGGTGTTTTTCACCACTCTCCGGCTGCAATCCGTGCTTTCAGCGGTACTGGTGCTGTTCGGTGTAGCTATCGCCTGGTTCCTCGTGGAACCCCCTTACCGGCTGGCCGCCTGCCTGCTTGTACTATCTATCGCGCCGGCCCTGGTGAGCGTCGTCCCTTCGCAAGCGAACATGGCGGCGGAGCGGTTTTCCAGGAACATACCCAGCGCCATCGCGGGTATTCTGGCCTACGCCATCATGGTCACCCTGGCATTGACGCGCAACTGGTCGCTCGCCGGGCTGGCATCTGCTTTTCTGATCCGCCGCCTTGTGGAGACCACCATTCGGA
>Ga0302324_100022701_pt1 | contig 12175 bp, 9 predicted proteins | sample Palsa_T0_1_FD_201949 | JGI IMG/M metagenome (GOLD analysis project Ga0302324, IMG submission 201949) | Peat permafrost microbial communities from Stordalen Mire near Abisko, Sweden - Palsa_T0_1 | ecosystem: Environmental > Terrestrial > Soil > Palsa > Peat permafrost | place: Sweden: Abisko...
GGTGGGTGGGGGGCCCCGGCGGCGCGGCGCGCCGGGGGGGGCGCGCAGCCTGGGGCGGAGCGCCGTGTTAATGAAAATAGACGAAGCCGTTGTTTTCGATCTCCAAGATCACCGGGGACGATTTCACGTCGCGGTTGGGGTCGAAGCCGATGGGGCCGAGGACGGTTTGGATCACGCGGACGCTCTTGAGGGCGGCCAGCAGTTGATCCTTGGTCGTCGCGCCGTGGGCGACCAGGTCGGCGACCACCTGTGCGCCGGCGTAGGCCTGCGCGGCGAACTGATCGGGCGGCTTGCCGTACTTCGCGGTGTACTCCTTGACGAAGGCGATGTTCGAGGGGTACTTGGCGTTGACGTACCAGGCGGCGCCGACGACGGTGCCCTGCGCGGCGGGCCCGGCAACCGACTCCATGTCGGGCGAGTTCAGCCCGTTGCCGCCGACGAGGTGGGCCTTGATGCCCAGCTTGCCGGCCTGCTGGATGATCTTGGTCGCTTCGGGGAAGAGCGCGCCGATCGCGATCACGTCGGGATGTTTGGACTCGATGCGGGTCAACGCCGGTTGGAAGTCGGTGTCCTTGATGTGGAACGTCTCGGTGTCGACGACGTCGACGCCGGCCGCCTTCAGCTCGCGGGTGAAGATGTCACCGTCGGTCTTGGTGAAGGCGTTGTCGTCGCCGTAGATCACCGCCGCCGTCTTGAGGTGCCACTTCGCGACGGTCCGCTTGACGGTCGTCGGGATCACCTGCGACTCGGCCAACGAGACGCGGAAGATGCTCGAACCGAGCGCGGTGACGCCTTCGGCCGTGGTCGACGTCCCGACCGCCGGGAAGTTCGCCCGCGCGGCCAGCGGGAAGGCCTTGAAGGCCTCGCCCGAGAGCGTCGGCCCGAGGACCAGCGCGGTCTGCCCGTCGGTGGTGAACTTCTGCATCAGGTTGACGACCTGGGCGCCGTCGGTCGCGGCGTCTTGGACGTCGAAGGACAGATCGGCACCGCCGGCGTCGAGCCGGCCGGCGCGGATGTCGTCGTTGGCCAGCTCGTAGGCGTTCTTCTGCGGCGTCCCGTAGACGGCGGCCGCGCCGGTGACGTCGGCGATGACGCCGACGTGGACGGTCTTCCCGGCCGCGGGGCCGTTCGCGGCGGCGACGGGCGCGACGAGCCCGGCGATCGCCAACAGGGCGAGCGCCGGCACCGTGGTTCGATTCATCGATTCTCTCCTGGGGACACGTGGGTTAGAGGGCGCCGTTCGCAGGTGCGGCGGGTGCTCCTCCGGCGAAGAGCGCGCGGCGCTCGCGTTCGAGCGCCTGCGTCGACTCGACCGACCGCAGGCTCTGCTCTGAGTGGTATTCGGTCAGGGCGGCCATCTCGTCGAAGTCGCCGCGCATCGCGAAGGCGCGCTGCGACTCGGTCGTCGCCTCGCGCTGGGCCTCGGCCAGCGTCTCGATCACGCCGCCGGTGAACTCATCGATGCGGGCCAGCGCCTCCTCGGCGGCGGCCGCCTGGCGCGCGCTGCGCTCGGCTTGGACGACGCCGGCCGAGATCGCGTGGGAGGCGCTCGCGCCGCGCCCACCCAGGTCGCCCAGGACGCCGCGCATCTGTTGGGTCGAGGCGCGGGTGCGCTCGGCCAGCCGGCGCACCTCGCTGGCGACGACGTCGAAGCCCTTGCCGTGCTCGCCGGCTCGCGCCGCTTCGATCGCGGCGTTGAGGGCGAGCAGGTTCGTGCGGTCGGAGACCTGGCGGACCAGCGCGACGATCTCGCCGATGCGCTCCATGAGCCCGGCGAACCGCTCGAGCGCGGCGCGGCTCTCCTGCGCGGTGTCGGCCAGCTCGCGGACGGCCGTGGCCAACTCGCGGACGGTCTCGCGGGTGCGCTCGACGTCGTCTTGCGCGGTCGCGAAGCGGGTGAGCAATCCGGTGAAGCGCTCGGCCAGCGCGCCGCTCTCCTCGCTCATCGTGCGGGCGGTCTCCGCCAAGTGGCGCAGCGTCGGCGCCTGCTCGCGCGCTTGGCCCGCGCCCTCGGAGGCCGAGCTGCGCAACGCGCCGACGGCGTCGTCGATCGCGTCGACGATGTCCTGCATCTGGAAGAGGTGGTGCTCGTGCTGCGCGCCTTTGCCGGACGCCGGCGGCGCGAAGTCGGACAGCGCACCGCCCAACAGCAGGTCGGTGACGGCGTCGGGGAAGAGGCGACCGATCCGCTCCCACACGAACGTCGCCGAGCCGACGAACGCGGCCCGCTCCTGGTGGTCGAGCTCGCGCACCTCCATCAACCCGCGCAGCTCGGCCAGCGCGCGCTGGTCGTCCTCGGCGGAGACCGTGCGGTGCCACGGGATCACCTCGCGCAGCGCCGACTCGACCAACTCCCGCTCGTCGGGTGCGAGGCGTTCGAGCGTGCCGCAGTTGCCCAAGACGATCTGGGTGTTGTACGTGTGCGCGGTCAGCGTGAGGTAGCGTTGCACCTCGTAGATCTTCGTCCCCAGGATGTTCGGGAGCGGGTTCTCCTGCGCGTCGACGTCGCCGCGCTCCAGTGCCGCGCGGAGCTGGTCGAACGGGATCACCTTCGGCGAGGCATGCAGCACGTGCATCAGCGCCAGGTAGACGACCGAGTCTTGAATGCGCACGCGCATCCCGCGCACGTCCTCGGGCTTCGAGACCGGGCGCAGGTTATTGGTGAAGTGCCGGATCCCGTTCTCGAAGTAGCCCATCCCGCGCAACCCGAACGGCTCGAAAGCCTGCAGCACGTAACGGCCGAGGTTGCCGTCGAGGACACGGTGCGCCGAGGGCGCGTCGGCGAAGAGGAACGGCAGGTCGAAGACCTGCGCCAGCGGGAGCAGCGAGGAGGCGACGTAGCAGGTCACGCTGACGAAGTCGAGCTCCCCGGAACGCACGCGCATCAGCGCTTCGAGCTCGGTGCCGTTGAACGGGATCTCGAGCTCGACCCGCAGCGAACCGTCGCTGCGCTGCGCGACCAGCTCGGCGAACCGTTCCCAAGCGCGCGTCGGCGGATAGCCGGGCGGGAGCAGCGTCGCGCAGCGCAGCGTGCGCGCTTCGTTGTGCGCCGTGCGGCCCTGGCGCGACGCGTAGAGCATCTCGGAACCGTAGTAGGCCAGCCGCTGGGTCGAGAAGGCGGCCTCGAGCGCGCGCCGCCCCTGGTCGGCCGAGGCGGTGGCGAGCCGCGCCATCTCGCGCCCGACTTCGCCGGCGTGCGAGGCGTGCGTGCGACCTTCTTCGGCGGCGACGTCGAGCGCCGACGCGACGTCGCGCGCGAGCGCGGCGACGGCGCCCAGGATCTCGGCCGCCAGCCGCGCCGCCGGTGCCGAGCGCGCGCTGCGCTGGGCCGCCTCGCGCACGGTCGCGATCGTCGTCTCGGCCTCGGTGCGAATCCGCGCGACGAGATCGCGAATCGCGGTCGTCGACTCGCCGGTCGTCTTCGCGAGGCGGCCGACCTCGCCGGCGACGACCGCGAAGCCCAGGCCGTGCTGGCCGGCGCGGGCCGCCTCGATCGCGGCGTTCAGCGCCAAGAGTTGGGTCTCGTCGGAGACCTCTTCGACGAACTCGGTCATCGCGCCGATCTCGCCCATCAGCCGGCCGAAGTCGTCCATTGCGGCGGCCGTGCCCTCGGAGAGCTCGGCCAGCGCCAGCACCGAGTGGAGCAAGTCCTCGACGATGCGCAGCGAGGCGGCCAGGTCGGTGCCGGCACGGCGTGCGGTCTCGCGCGTCGTCTCCAGGCGCGCCGCGGTCGCGCGCGCCTCCTCGGCTAGTGCGCCGGCGGCGTCGGCCAGCGCGCCCATCAACGCCGTCTGGTCCTGCGCCGCCGCGGCGACCGACTCCGACGCTTTGCGCACCGCATCCGCCGAGGTCGCGACGGTGCGGGCGAACGACGCGAGCTGGGGCGTCTGGGTCAATCGTCCCTCAGGGGTTGGCGAGCAGATAGGGCCGGAGCGCGCGCATGAACGCCCCGAAGCGCACGTCGTTCTCCTCCGCGGCGGACAGTTCCGTGTAGACGACGACCACCCAGCGCTCCCCAGTCGAAAACGTGACGATTCCCCCATCGTGCGAGACCGCGTCCGTATCGCCGGTCTTGTGCGCGAAGGCGTCCCCGGCGGCGAGGCCGCGCGAGAGCCGCACGTCCCACAGAGAGGTCGCCAGGATCCGCCGCAGCGTCGCGGCGTGCGGGACGCGGTCGGCGGCGATCGCCGCGAACAGCGCCGCGGCCTCGGCCGCGGGGAAACTGTTGCGCCCGGTGGCGGCCGGGTCGGCGATCAGCGGGAGCGCGCCGGAGAGCTTGCGCCGCAGGCTGGTCCCGGGGAAGCCCAGCGCGTGGAGGGCCGCGGTCGCGCGCTCGCGGTCGAGCAGATCGATCAGGACGTTGGTGGCGACGTTGTCCGAGCGCTGGAGCATCACGGTCACCAGCGCCTCGACGCTCAGCACGGCCCCGGGGATGACCGGGGAGGGGGCGTCGTTGGGCGTCAGGTTCACCGGGTCGACGCTGACCGGGCTCGTCCAGGCCAGCCGGCCCTCGGCGACCGCGGCCGCGGCGGCGACGGCGACCGGAACCTTGATCATCGAGGCCGGGTAGATCCAGCGACCGTCGTCGTGTCGCCAGGCCGGCGCGCCGGGCTCGACCCCTCGGACGTGAACGGCGGCACCGTCCAAGCCGGCCGCCCTCACCAACTCCCCCAGATCGGGCGTCACCGGAAGCGCCTCGGCGATGTGCAGGTAAGTACTTGCATGACTCCACAGAGTGCGCTAGGATGTCCGTGCAAGTACCCACACGCACGATAACGATGCCGATGAGACAGCAACTGACAAACGAGCCGTACCGGTTGGACGCCGACGCCGCCGATGCCCCCCAGCGGGTCGCTGCGCTGGTCGACGCCACCCTCGCCGCCAGCCCGGACCATCCGCGGCTGCGCTTCCTGTTGGGCGGGAAAGCCCTCCCCGCCGAGACCATCGCCGGCCTGGTGAGCGGCCTGCGCCGCCTGCGCGAGGTCGGCGGCGCGATCGAGGTGCGGCCGGACTCGCAGGCCGTGCGCGACGCGCTCGCGCTGACCGGCCTCGAGCACGTCTTCGCGTTCCCGCTCGACCCGGAGGACGCGCCGCGGCGCCGCCACTTCGGCTTCGCGGCCCGGGTCGCGGCGCCGATCCTCGCGGCGCTGGTCATCTTCGCGGGCTTTCCAGCCAGCGCCAGCGACGAGCACTCGGTCGACCCGGCGACGATCCTGGCCAACGTCGAGGCGCGCAATCCGAGCCTCGCGTCCTACGAAGGCCGGCTGCACGTCGAGATCCGGCTGGCCTCGTTCCCGTTCATTCGCACGCACCTGGATGCGACCACCTACTACAAGCGCCCGGCCAACTACGAGGTCGTCTTCGACCGCGTCCCGGCCCTGGCCAAAGGCTTCGACAAGATGTTCGCCGACGTCGGCGACCCGGCCGGCTGGGAGCGCCGTTTCGCCATCACCTACGCGGGTGAGCAAGCATTTCGCGGCCACACCGACCTGGCGCTGCGGATGGTCCAGCGGGTGCGCGGGATGATCGACCACGAGACCGTGTTGATCGACCCCGGCGCCTGGGCGATCGACTCGATCCGTTACGACTACTACAATGGCGGGCACATCACGATGGCCCAGACCTTTCGGGTCGTCGGGGGTTATTCGATGCTTGCCGAGCAGGATGCCGAGATCGCGATCCCCTTCGCCCGGGCGGTCGCCCACGGGGTCTACACCGACTACCAGACCAATGTCGCCCTCGACGATTCGGTCTTCACGAAGAAACGCTGATGCTCTCGACCGGTCATCGCTCCCACCCCGGGGTCGAAGAGACTCGCACGCGGATCCTGACCGCGGCGCGCGAGCTGTTCGAGCTGCACGGCAGCCGCGGGACGACGACCCGTGAGGTCGCCGAACGCGCCGGCGTCAACGAGGCGACGCTGTTCCGGCACTTCGGCTCGAAGCAGGCGCTGCTCGACGCGATGCGCGAGGCCGCCCACGACTTCGACCGCTTCCGGTCGGTGCTGGCCAACCTGCCCGGCGACGACGTCGCCGCCGATTTGCGGACGGTCGCGGCCTATTCGGTCGAGAATATGCTCTCCCGCCGGGCGATGATGTGCGTCTCGCTCGCCGAGAGCGCCGCCCGCACCGACGACGTGCCGGAGTGGCGGGCGCCGACGCAGCTCTTGTCAGACTTCACCGCCTATTTCACGATGCAGATCGAACGGGGGCGGCTGAAGGGGGACCCCGATCTGCTGGCGCGATATTTTATGGGTAGCTTGTTCTCGTACGTGATCGCCCGCAAGTTGTGGCGCGATCCCGCCCCCGATTCGGCGACCCTCGGCAAGATCGTCGACCTCTTCTTGAACGGAGCCTCAGGCTGACAGTGGAAACGAGTACCGAAGCGCCGAGCCGGCCCACGCCGGCCGCCGGAGGCCGCGGAGTACCCCCGCCGGACGCGAGCGACGAGGCGCCCCGCGCCAAGCGCGGCCGTCCGCCGCTGTTGGTCCTAGTCGTCGGCGCGATCGTCGTGATCGCGATCCTGATCTGGGGCGCGCGCTTCCTCGCCTACGCGCTCTCGCACCAGACGACCGACGACGCCCGGGTCGACGCCGACACCGTGACGGTGACGAGCAAGATCCAGGAGCGCGTCGACCAGATCCTGGTCGACACGAACCAACCGGTGCATCGCGGCCAGATCCTGATCCGGCTCGACGACACCGACGAGCACAACGCCGTGCTCCAAGCGCAGGCCGCGCTGCAAGCGCAGGACGCGCAGGCCCGCGCCGCTCAAGAGAACGTCTCGCTGACCCGCGCGCAAGTCGCGGCGCAGAGCGTGCAGGGCAACGGCGGCGTCACCGCCGCAACGAGTTCGGTCGAGGACGCGCAGGCGCAAGCCCAAGCCGCGACGCAGCAGGCTAACGCCGCGCGCGCCGCGATCGCGCAGGCTTCGGCGCAGCTGCGCGTCGCGCAGTCGCAGGTGCCGGCGACCCGGCAGGGACTCGTGCGCGCCGACGCCGACCTGGCCCGCTACGCGGCGCTGGTTCGCACCGGCGACATCGCCGTCCAGCAGCTCGACGCGCAGCGCGCGGCGCAGGCGCAGGCCCAGTCGCAGTACCAGAGCGCGCTCGACAACGTCACCGCCGCCGAAACCGCGGTGACGCAGGCGCAAGCGCGCTACGTCGCCGCGATCGCCGCGGCGACGGCCGCGTCGGCCGGCATCGGCGCGCAGCAGGGACAACTGCAGACCGCGCAAGGCCGTCTGTCCGAGAGCGACAACCCGTTCCGCGTCCCCGCCACCCAGGCGCAAGCCGACGCGGCGGTCGCGCAGGCCGGCTCGCTCCAAGCTCAGCTGCGGACCGCCCAGGACCGCTACGGCTACACGGTGATCCGCTCGCCGATCGACGGTATCGTCGGCGAGAAGAACGTCGAGGTGGGCACCTCGGTCGCCCCCGGACAGTCGCTGCTCGACCTCGTGCCGTCGGCCGGCCAGTACATCACGGCCAACTACAAGGAGACGCAGCTCGGCAGCGTGCGCGTCGGCCAGCCGGTCGACATCAGCGTCGACGCCTACAAGGGCGTGACGTTCCACGGCCGCGTCTGCGCGATCGCGCCGGCGTCGCAGAACACGTTCAGCTTGGTGCCCTCGCAAAACGCCACCGGGAACTTCGTGAAGGTCACTCAACGGATCCCCGTGCGCGTCTGCGTCGTGGATGGCCCCAAGGACGAACCGCTGCGGGTCGGGATGTCGGTCGAGACGTCGATCAAGGTCAAGTAGCGACGTGCGCGGTTCTCGGCCCCTCGCGCTCGCGTTGAGCGCGACCCTCTTCGCCGCGCCATCCTGGGCGCTCGCACAGCCCGTCCCGACGGCGAGCGCGCAGCCCGTCCCGGTAGCGAGCACGCAGCCCGCGCCGGTGGCGAGCGCGCAGCCCGCGCCGGCGGCGAGCGGCGGCGAAAGCTTCCCAGGGGCGCAGCTACCGCCGCCGCCGATCCCGGCCGTCCTGCCGTCCGTCCCCCCGATCCCGGGGTACAGCGCCCCGGTCAGCGCCGTCCCCAACGGCGATCTGGTCGGCGTGCAGAACCAACCCTTCGTCGGACTCGCCTTGCACGACGCGCTGGGGATGGCCCTGGAACGCAACGCGCAGTTGGCGATCGACCAGTCGAACCGCCGGATCGCCGCCTACCAGATCGTCGCGGCCAAGGGCGCCTACGACGTGAAGTTCCAAGTCGTGCCGGCTTACTCGCACACCGTCGAGCCGGTCACCAGCCCGTTCAACGTCGCCGCCGCCGGCGCGCCGGTCACACAGGACACGCTCGGCGTGACGACCGGCTTCAACGGCCTGACGACGACCGGCGGCCAGTACAGCGTCGGCATCTCAGGCGAGCGGATCACCAACGACAACCTCTACAATAGCTACGACCCGTACTACCAGACGGCGCTGCAGTTCTCGATCACCCAGCCGCTGGCGCGCGGTCTGGCCATCGACCAGCCGCGCCTGCAGGTGCGGCTGGCGAAGCTGAACGACCAGATCGTGGCGAGCAACGCGATGCTCGGCGCGTCGAACACCGTCGTGCAGGTCTCGAACGCGTACTACGATCTGGTCTCGGCCTGGCAGAACGTCGCGATCCAAGAAGAAGGACTGCGTGAGGCGAGCGCCCAGGCGGCGTCCAACACGCGCCTGGCCCAGCACGGCGTCGTCGCTCCGACCGACATCGTCGAAGCGAACACGCAGGTCAACGTCTTCCAAGACAACGTCTTCGCGGCGATCCAGAACGTCCAGCGCGCCCAGATCGAGCTGAAGACGCTGCTGCTGGCGAACCCGAGCGATCCGCTCTGGTTCGCGAACCTGGTGCCGACGACGTCGGTCGCGCAGGTGCCGCCCGAGCCCTCGCTCGACGCGCTGATCACCTCGGCGATCCAGAACCGGCCCGAGATCGCGCAACTGCGCGCGCAACGAGCCGAGTCCAACCTCAACCTCGACTATGCGCACGACCAGCTCAAACCGCAGGTCGATCTCGGTCTCGGCTACACCTCGAACGGCTTTGCCGGCAACCCGCTGAGCCCGCTGTCGAACCCGCTCTTCGCGCTGCTCGGCTCGTTGGTCCCGCCCGCGGAGCTGGCCTTGTTCCCGTCGCCACCCGGCTACCAGACCGGCAACATCGGGGCCTCGCTGCGCAACGCGCTCGACAACCGCTTTCCGGTCTACGCCGGGCAGCTGACGATCTCGATCCCGATCGGCGAGCACACCGCCAAGGCCGACCTCGCGATCGCGCAAGAGCAGCAGCGGCAGGTACAACTCAACGAGACGGCAGTGTTACAGCGCCTGCGCGGCGAGGCGGTCAACGCGATTCAAGGCTTGCGCGAGGCGCAGTACCGGGTGATCGCGGCGCGCGCGGCCCGCGAGGCGGCTCAGCGCGTGTTGCTCGGCGAGCAGCGCCGCTTCGAGTCGGGGACTTCGACGACGTTCTTGGTTCTGCAGCGCCAGCTCGCGCTGGCGCAGGACGAAGGGCTCGAGCTGACCGCACAGACCGACCTCGACAAAGCGATCGTCGAGCTGAACCGCGTCAGCGGTGGAATCTTCTCGCAGAACGGGATCGACGTCGATGCCGTCGGCAGCCAGACCCTCGACGCCGCCGGCTCGACCAGTGTCTTGCCGCCGGCGCCCGCGGCGACCGCGCCGCCGGTCCGCGGCTTACCGCACCAGTAGCCCGCTCGGGCGGATCTAGTTAGGGGCTCGCTTCGTAGGCGAGGTGTTTGGTGGCGGCGGCGGCGTCGACGAACCAGCGCAGCTCGCCCTCGCGCGGCTGGACGACCTGCGAAGGATAGACGTCGACGTCGCGCGGACCGTCGAGTACGGCGTGCAAGGCGTCGGCTTTCTCGGCGCCGCCGGCGGTGATCGCGACGTGGCGCGCCAGGTTGATCGTCGTCGGCGTCAGTGTGATCCGCCAGCGGTCGAGCTTGGCGACGTAGTGCGCGACGACCAGGCGGTTCGCTTGGATCCCGGCCAGCGTCCCGGGGAAGAGCGAGGCGGTATGACCGTCGGGGCCCATGCCGAGCAGGATCAGGTCGAGACGCGGGTGCTCGCCGAGCTCGCGCTCGAGGATCACCGCGTAGTCCGCGGCGGCAGCCGTCGGGTCGTCGTCCTCGCCGCGCATGCGGTGGACGCGATCGGCCGGGATTTGCAACCGGTCGAGCAGCGTCTCGCGGTTCATCCGATAGTTGGACTCGGGGTCGTCGGGCGGGACGCATCGCTCGTCGCCGAACCAGAAGACGACCCGCTCCCACGCGACCCGGTCGCGCCGGGGTGGAATCGCGAGCAAGGCGTTCATCGCGCGCGGGGTCGAGCCGCCGGCCAGCACGAGATGCGCCCGCTCGCGCTGCGCGAGGGTGGCCTGCAGCACCTCGACGACGTGATCGGCGGCGGCTGTCGCGAGCGCCACGGCGTCGGGCAGCACCACGACGTTGCGTGAATGCGTCATGCGGGGGCGTTGTGCGCCGGCGTCTCGTCGCCGAGCAGCGTCGCGGCGTTGGAGAGCGCGGTCGCGAACAGCTCGTCGGTGCCGCGCTGCAGGATCGCCGCTTCGAGCAACGAGGCGTTGTCGATCGCCTGCAGGGTGAAGAGCCGCGCGTCGCGCGCGTGCTCACCGGAGACCCAGACGCGCACGACTTGCGGGTCGTCGGTCACCTCGCCGTGGTACGCCGAGCTCGCGCTGGCCAGCTCGACGCTGCGCACGCGCCGGATCTCGCCCGTCCGTTCGCGCTTGAAGGCGATCGCTTTCCCCTCGCGGTCGGCGAAGGCGTCGCGCCCGCGCGCGCGCCAACCGAGGCGGCTGGCCAGCCAACCGCCCAGGTAGAACGCCTCCGCATCGGAGCCGCTGGCGATGGTCAGCGAGCGCAGCGCGTACAGCTCGCCCAGCAGGTTCGGGTCGTCGAAGAAGTGCGCGATCATCTCCTGCCAGGGCCGCAGCCGCAACCAGGCCAGGTCGCGCAGCCCGACCGACGGATTGGCGGCGCGGAAGTGGGTCAGTTCGAGCAGCGTGCGCGCGTCGCGCAAGGCGCCCGACGAGTCGACGACGATCGCGTCGATGTGCGGCAGGAGCGCGTCGAAGACCGGCCTTGCCGAGGAGGTGGAGCTGCTCCACCACAGCTCGGTCGGGACCCCGCGCGGGCAGAGCGTCGTGACGTACTCGGCGATCTGGGTGGGCGAGAGGCCGACGACGTCGACCAGCACGTGCTCGCCCTGGACGCTCAGGTGGACGTCGACGTTTCGGTCGGCCGTGGTGACGGTTGCGCCGGGCACGGTGCCGGTGCGGTCGAGGATCAGGGTGAACGACGGATGCTTCTCGCCGAGCATGTCGGCGCGCTCGAGGACCCAACCGCGCCGCTCGGCGTCGTCGAGCCAGACGACCAGGTTCATCGTCGAGGTCGACAGTTTGGTCCCGGCGAGTTCGCCGCGGACGGCCTCGATCGAGGCGGCGACGGTCGAGCGGACCTTCATATCTTCCGCCACTCTCGACCGTCGGCGATCAGCAGACGCTCGGCGGACGGCGGCCCTTGGCTCCCGGCCGAATAGTTCGGGAAGCTCTCGTCGACCGTGTTGGTCCAGCGATCGAGCACCGGCATCACCACGTTCCAGGCCGTCTCGACCGCATCCCAGCGCGTGAAGAGCGTCGCATCCCCGCGCATCGCGTCGCCGATGAGGCGCTCGTACGCCGGCGCCGAGACGACCCCGAAGCCGGTGCCGTAGTTGAAGTCCATCGAGACGGAGCGGATGTGCATCTTCGGGCCGGGCACCTTGGCGCTGAAGCGCAGCGAGATGCCCTCCTCGGGCTGGATCTTCATGACCAGCACGTTGTTGTCGATCGAGTCGCCCAGCTCGCCGAACAGCCGGTGCGGGATCGACTTGAAGCGGATCGCGATCTCCGAGTTCTTGTGCGCCAGCCGCTTCCCCGAGCGCAGGTAGAACGGGACGTCGGCCCAGCGCCAGTTGTCGATCCAGAGCTTGAGGGCGGCGTAGGTCTCGGTGTTCGAGTCGGGCCGCACGTCCGGCTCGTCGCGATAGGCCGGGACGGCCGTGCCGGCGATCGCTCCGGCGTCGTACTGACCGCGCGCCGAGTCGAGGAAGACGCGGTTGGGCTCGATCGACCGCACGGCGGCCAGCGCCTTGAACTTCTCGTCGCGGATCGCCTCGGCG